>RCNH01000043.1_pt1 | contig 74817 bp, 63 predicted proteins | sample 2041161 | NCBI WGS metagenome assembly RCNH01 (sample SAMN09708215, study PRJNA481090) | Feces metagenome, whole genome shotgun sequencing project. | biome: feces | host: Leptonychotes weddellii | place: Antarctica: Sion Island | collected 2010-03-01 | reverse complement strand
TGAGATGTCTGATAAAGAAAATGTAGACGATCTGGATTTTGATATACCCGCCGCTCTGAAAATGAAGGAACAGTCCAAGTCTGAGAAAGTACCTGCGCAGGAGTCTGTGGCGCCCGCTGACCCCGACCTGGCGGACTGCTCCGAGGAGGACGATGAAGAGGAGTTCCCGGAGAAGGAAGCTCCTGAGCAGGAACCTGCGGAAACAGAAGAGCAGGAAGAAGATTCCGAGAAATTTGATTACAGCATTCCTGACTTTTCCGCCATGCCGCAGGAGCCCTGGGAGCATCAGGAGGAAGACACCATGGACCAGGAGGAAGAGCGTGCCCCTGTCAGCGGAAAGGACAAGGCCATTTGCGTGATTCTGGGTATTCTGGTGGCGCTGTTCGGTATGTATATTGCTTATCGCTTCCTGCAGCCCCATCTGAGCGGAGTTGACAGCAGTAAGGAAACCACTTCCGCTACACTGTGCACGCCCACCATCACCTCTGACAAGGTTCTGACTCTGCCTGTTCAGGGCGAGGGCCGCTTCCTCACCGTGCGCCTGGAGCCGGAGAACAGTGACTATGAAGTGACCTATGAATCCGCTGATCCCAGCATTGCAACGGTTACTTCTGACGGCTGGGTAACAGCCATTTCTGCCGGTAAGACCACCGTTACCATTACCTGTCAGGGTGCTGTGGCGGTCAGTGAGATTCACTGCGATTTTACCGGGGATGCCACAGAGCCTTCCAAGGACCCTGCTGCAACAGAAACCACTAAGCCCGCCGAGACTACCAAGCCCAGCGAGCCGACGGAACCCAGTGAAACCACAGAACCCGTCAATACAGAAATCAAGAAGCTGGAGCTGTCTCACACCGATATTACCATGTTTGCAAAGGACGAGTATGTCCAGCTGAAGGTAAAGGGTCTGTCTGCTTCTCAGGTGACCTGGACCAGTGATGATTCTTCTGTGGCAGAGGTAGACAATGGCAGAATTGTGGCTGTCAGCAGCGGAACAACCAAGATCCATGCAGAGTATAACGGCATGGAGGCAACCTGCATTGTCCGCTGCAACATCGAGGATAATGATGATGACAACCAGGACAATGGCAGCAGCTCCGGTGAGCTGACCATCAGCCATACGGATGTTACCATGCATGTGGGTGAATCCTTTACGCTGCGGCTGAAGGACAGCGACGGCAATACAGTAGATGTGGCTTGGTCTCAGGGAAAGTCCAGTGTCTGTGAGATTGACGGCAACGAGATCACAGCAGTTGGCGAAGGCTATACAGAGGTCACTGCCACCTATGGCGGTAAGACCTATACCTGCGTGATTCGCGTCATTTAACGGAAAATAACCTGTATCAGCGGTACCCAAAGGAGAATTTGGGTACCGCTGATTTGTTTGAAAGAACGGCTCTTTCTATGTAGAATACCGGAAACCGGCCTGAACGCAGTCCTGCCGATTTCCGGTATTGCTTTTTCTGAACCGTGTTTAGTTCATCATGCCGGATTGGTTATTGCGGCGGAACAGTAGGGTGATGTTCCAGATGCCTGCAATGCCAACCAGCGCATAGATAATGCGGCTGATGATGGCGGTCTGACCGCCAAAGAGCCAGGCTACCAGGTCAAACTGGAAAAAACCAACCAGTCCCCAGTTGAGAGAGCCGATGATAGAAAGTATCAGTGCCAGCGTATCCATGTGCGTCTCTACCTTTCTTTTATTGGGATGGCTCTAGTATGACCGGAAATGTAAAACTTATGCACCGAAATATATTTTTTTGTCATCTGAATCTGAAAAATAAAACTTGACGGTTATTTTATAATTGCCCCCATATGAAAAAGGTTCCGCAGGAGAATCTGAAAGCGGATTCTGCCGGAAATACGGCGTATCAAAATCATTCTATACATTTCAGAAAAAATACGGTATAATGAGTCTGCTCTCCGGAAAAAAGGAGCTGCGTTTATATGCCCCGCTATGGTGGAAGCGGGATTTCAGGGTCTGGAAAAGAATTTTGTATCTTTGTATATTGTTTTTGCAGATGGGACTTTCCTTTTTTGTAGTCATGGTGTATAATAATAATGCCTGCCAATTCGTTGGAATCGGTAAAAATTTACAAATGAAAGGTTGGAGCCCCGATGAACGCATTTATGCCCGCCGATATTCTGATGCCCAAAGTGGAGTCCATGGAGAAATGGGCGGTTATCGCCTGCGACCAGTTTACCTCTGACCCTGCTTACTGGAATCGTGTGGAAAACAATGTTGGTGATGCACCTTCTACCCTGCGTATGATCCTGCCCGAAGCTGAGCTTGGCTCTGAGGGCGAAGCAGCCCATATCCAGCAGATCAACCGTACCATGGAGGCCTATATAAATGATGGCCTCTTCCAGACCTATACCGACTCCTTTGTTTATGTGGAGCGGGTGCTGTCTAATGGCACCGTCCGCAAGGGACTTGTGGGCATGGTGGATCTGGATGCCTATGACTATAATGCGGGTGCGGTCTCTGCCATCCGTGCCACGGAAAAAACCGTTACAGAGCGGATTCCCCCCCGCCAGAGAGTTCGTCGGGATGCCAGCATTGAGCTGCCCCATATCCTCCTGCTGTGCGACGATGACAAGAAGGTTCTCTTAGAGCCCATCGAAGCCAAGCGGGACAGCCTGCCCAAGCTCTATGACTTTGATCTCATGGAAGAGGGCGGCCATATTACCGGTTATCTGGTAGCCGGAGACGAGGCCAAGGCATTTAATGACCGCCTCACCGCCTACACCGAGACCTGCCCCCAGAAGTACGCCGACCTCAATGGTGCACCTCTGGTCTTTGCTGTCGGTGACGGCAACCACTCCCTGGCTACCGCCAAGAGCTGCTATGAAGAGCTGAAGGCAAAGCATCCCGGTGAAGACCTGTCCAACCATCCTGCCCGCTATGCACTGGTGGAGCTGGAGAACATCCACGATGAGGCCCAGCAGTTTGAGCCGATCCACCGGGTTGTGGTGGACACCGATGTGGAAGACCTCCTGAAGGCTCTGGAAGCCTGGTGCGCCCCCGGCGGCTATCCCATCGAGTGGTTTGCCGGTGAAAAATCCGGTACCATCTACCTGGATCGCAGCCGCAGCGAGCTGGAAGTGGGCGCTCTGCAGCAGTTCCTGGATGAGTACTTAGCCCAGAAGCCCGGTAAAATCGACTATATCCACGGTGATGAGGACCTCAAGAACCTGGCTCGTCAGGACAAGGCCATTGGCTTCCTCCTGCCTGCTATGGCAAAGAGCCAGCTCTTCCGTGGTGTTGTGGCAGACGGTGTTCTGCCCAGAAAGACATTCTCCATGGGTCATGCCCGTGAGAAACGATACTATTTGGAAGGAAGAAAAATCAAGTGAGTGTAACCCTGCAGGAAGCTGCTTACGCAAAAATCAATCTGACCCTGGATGTGCTGGGTCGTCGGGAGGACGGCTATCACGACCTGAAATCCGTCATGCAGACCATCTCCATCCGGGACGATATCGAACTGGAGGTAGGCACCGGGAAGCCCTGGAGCCTTACCTGTGACAAAGAAGGGATTCCCCAGGACGAAACCAATCTGGCCTGGAAGGCTGCCAAGCTCTATTGTGAGATTACCGGCAAGGACCCTCAGGGCCTTTCCATCCGCATCACCAAGCGGATTCCCGTGGAGGCTGGCATGGGAGGAGGCAGTGCAGATGCTGCCGCTGTGCTCCGTGCCTTAAACCGCCATTTTGACTATCCGCTTTCCCTGTATGCGCTGGCAGAACTGGGTGCCCAGGTGGGCAGTGATGTTCCCTTCTGCGTAGTAGGCGGCACCTGTTTGGTTGAGGGCCGAGGCGAGCGTCTGCGGAAGCTGCCGGATTTGCCGGAAACTTTGTTCGTGGTCTGCAAGCCCGATTTCTCTGTCTCTACTCCGGTGCTTTATAAGAAGCTGGACGAGACTGCCATCGCAAGACGGCCCGATCACACCGCAATGGAGGCGGCGATTGCCAAGGGAGACATGGAACAGATCACTCAGAATATCTGCAATGTCTTTGAGCCTGTGGTGACCGCAGAACACCTGGAGCTGAATTACATTAAGTCCATTATGAACTCTTATGGAGTTGTGGGCTATGCCATGACCGGTTCCGGCTCTGCTGTGTTCGGAATTGTATCCTCTTTTGAGTATGCTGCCGTGGTCTGCTCCATGCTGAAAGAGAATTATCCCCAGGTATTTATCGCCAAAAGTGTATAAAATTTGAAGTCACCGTCCATACTGTGAGTAATTACAGATGGACGGTGATTTTTTATGTGGAAATGGCTCAAACGCCTGGTGGTTTTCACGGCATTTGGCGCATTGCTGTTGGGAATTCTGGGGATTTCCCGGGATCAGAAGCAGTTGCAGGAGAATCTTCTGCGGCTTCATGTGGTGGCAAATTCCGATTCTGAGGAGGATCAGGCGGTAAAGCTCGAAGTACGGGACGGCGTTTTGAATCTTCTGGAAACTGCTATGGCAGGTTTCTCCAATCTGGAGGATGCCAAAGAATATGTGACGGCGCATCTGCCTCAGATCGAGGAGGAGGCCAACCGGATTTTGCAGGAGGCTGGTTCTCAGATGAAGGCAGTAGCCACATTTGCTCTGGAGACCTTCCCTACCAGAGCATATGATACCTTCCGCCTACCTGCGGGAATCTATGAATCCTTGCGGATTACCATTGGAGAAGGGGAGGGACACAACTGGTGGTGTGTTCTGTTTCCCACCCTGTGCATCCCGGCCACCACAGAGGGCTTTGAGGAAACAGCAGAGGCTTCCGGGATGTCGGATGAGCTGTCTAAGACCCTGACCCATGAAACCGGATATTATGATGTGAGATTCCGCATTATGGATTTCATGGGAATGCTGAAAGGGAAAATCTGCGGAGACGAGAAAAACAGCACAATGGCACAGGGAGCGGAGTCGCTCCGGTCCTGAAACAGAAGCATTCCGGCTGAAAAATAAAACAGGCACCCTGTACAGTCAGCGTACAGGGTGCCTGCTTCTGTTATAGAAAGGGACAGTGTTTGCACAAATCAAAAATTGGAAAGGAGTGAGATTCCACGGAGAAATTGGGGCCGTATGCAATGGGAGCGAAAACAATTTGGAGGATTTCCAGCAGCTATCTATCACTTGCGTTCGGGAGACGGCAGAGAATGAGCTGTGGATCATTCCGCAAGTATTAGACAGCTGGAGGTTTCTTCATGCCAGTTTCTAATCCCAATCAGTGAAAGCAAAGTCTGCTGATATGGTCCTCATTATGGACAGATCCGGCAGTATGATAGGAGACAATCTGACTGCTGCAAAAATTGCTGCCCAAAATCTGATTAAGATCGTTGTTGGGACAGAATATGCAAGGAGTGTCCAAACGGTACTGATTCCGCCTCATGGAGGGGGGAGCTGCCGGGATGTACAGGTTAAGTGCATCAGCTTTGTAGTGCCTGAGACACTGGATGTAAGCGGCAACACCACGGCCATCTGTAACGCCCGGAAATTCTCGGCCCGGGTTCTGGTCAACTATGTGGATACCGATTTTACCTGCTGCGATCCCCAGACAGAGATACAATAAGCCGGTTCTGCCGCAGATACAACAGCTGCAGCGGGGAGAAATAATATAAAAACAAAAAATCTGAATGGCCATAAAATAAAAAATTTCAGATTAAAATGAAAAAATAGCAAAAGGACTGGTCGAAAGATCAGTCCTTTTTGTGTTTCCGGATTTCCACTGCACTGAATTTTTTATGCAGAATCATACAGTTTTTCCTTTTTTGCGGCTTTTTTGGATAAAAATGGTAAATGATTTACTATAGTGTATAAAAGCAGACGAATAGATGTGCGCCTTTTTGGTAATTTTGTTGACTTTTTTATTCGGCCATGGTAGAATTGAGACGTTTATAAAAGAAGTGCTGACAAGCTAAAATGCTCCCATATTAGCGGGATTATATTTTTTGAAATTGAATCAAGCAAGCGCTTGATTGATAATAAAAACAGGTGAAGTATGGGAAACGATCGTAAAAAAGAAGTTATAGATATATGTTTAGACCATTTTGTCCAGAAGGGTCTTTCAGAAACATCTACGAGAAGTTTGAGTGCTGCACTGAAATTGCAGAATGCCGGATTATATTATTATTTTTCCTCTAAGGATGAGGCGGTTATAGCCTGTGCAGAGGAAGCGGCTGTTCGGATAGAAAACAAGTTGATTGATGCGGCCATTCTTTCTTTGGATACACCGGATGAAATGATGCTCCATCTGCAGAAAATGTCGGAGGAGCTGGCTCCGCTGATGAAGTTCTTTGTTTCGGTCTGTGTTTCGTCCCGATACCAGGAAACCATTCGTCCGACAATCGGAAGACTGGCTGAACGTTATGAATGTTATGCAAAAAAATTTGCACAGAAGCTGGGCTGTACCCCGGAGGTGGCAGCACCCTATGTGTATATGGGAATCACAGCAATTTCCGGCTATATGATTTTCGGTGAACTCGGCTATATTATGCCGCAGCTGGAATTACTTAAAAAAGCAGTCACAAAACTGTGTGAAAAGAGAGGAAATCCGTTATGAAGATAAAACTGGCACTGCTGGAAGAGGATCAGGGTTATTTAAACAGAATTGTGGCTGCGTTTGGTACCAGATATGCAGATAAATTTGAAATATATTCGTTTACAGATATGTCCATTGCCCTGTCTGCACTGGAACCCAACCGAATCGATGTGCTGGTAGCCAGCGATTCCTTTCAGGTTGATGTAAATGCCATTCCCAAGCGCTGCGGATTTGCGTACTTTGTTGACTCCGCAGATATTGATACTGTGAGACAGCAGCGTGCAATCTGCAAATATCAGAAGGCAGATTTGATTTATAAGCAGATTCTCAGCATCTATTCTGAGAACGCAGGAAGTATTTCAGGCCTGAAGCTGGATGATGAACATACAAAAGTTATTGCATTTTCCTCTCCAAGCGGCGGGACAGGCACTTCGTCTGTTGCCTGTGCCTGTGCGGTGCATTTTGCAGGTCTGGGTAAAAAGGTCCTCTATTTGAACATGGAGAGATTCGGCTCTGTGGACCCGTTCTTTGAAGCAGAAGGCCTGTTCGATATGAGTGACATTATATTTGCCCTGAAAAACAAAAAGGCGAATCTTGCAATGAAATTGGAAAGCTGTGTGAAGCAGGACCGCTCCGGGGTCTACTTCTATTCCCAGCCCAAGGTAGCTTTGGATATGCTGGAGCTCAGCGCAGATGAAGTGCGCCGGCTCATTTCGGGCTTAAAGCTGACAGGCACCTACGATTATATTATCGTTGATGCAGATTTCAGCTTCAGCAAGGAAAGTCTGATGATATACAGACAGTCCCATGGCCTTGTCTGGGTGGGAGACGGAACGGAAGTCTCGAACATCAAGATTCAGAGAGCATATGAAGCCCTGCTCATTGTGGAGAAAAACGAAGATGCGTGCCTGACAGATCGCATCTGCTTAATATACAACAAGTTCAGCAATAAGACGGGAAAGACCGTTGAAGATGCTGAGATCAAAAATGCAGGCGGCGCACCGGTTTATATGCACGCAAGCACCAAGCAGGTGATTGAGCAGCTTGCTCAGATGAATATGTTTGAAAACATTGTGGGATAAGGCAGGGAGTATATGGAGCTTGAGGCTGAGCAGCAGCTTGTTGCAGAACTGAAGAAATATGTTACAGAGAATCTGCCCCTGAGAAAAATGAGCGATGAGGAACTGGAAGAGAAGGTCGAAGAGATTGTATCTCAAAGACTCAGCGGACAATACTGTTCCATTGATCAGAGGGTTTCCATCGTACAGCAGATTTACAGCTCGATCAGAGGCTTTGGACTGCTGGATTCCATTATGAATGATGACAGCATCACGGAGGTTATGATCAACGGCCCGGAAAACATCTTTATCGAGCAGCATGGACGGCTGTTTAAAATAGACAAGCAGTTTGAGAGCCAGAGACGGCTGGAAGATGTGATTCAGAGAATTGTGGGACTGGCGGGCAGAGAAGTCAACCAGGCGAATCCGATCTGTGATACGAGACTTCCTGACGGCTCCCGTGTCAGCGTTGTTCTTCCGCCGATTGCGCTGTGTGGCCCGACCCTTACGATTCGTAAGTTTTCCAAGACACCCATGACAATTGAAAAGCTGATTGAGTACGGCTCCATCACCAAGGAAATTGCCGAAAAATTAGAGGTGCTGGTCAAGGCAAAATACAATATTTTTATCAGCGGCGGTACAGGCTCCGGCAAAACCACATTCTTAAATGCACTGTCCAACTACATTCCCAAGGATGAACGTGTCATTACCATTGAAGATTCTGCGGAGCTTCAGATTGCGGGAATTGAGAACCTTGTCAGTTTGGAGACCCGAAATGCCAATACCTCCGGCGTAGGCCAGGTGACCATCCGGGATCTTATCAAGTCCTCCCTGCGTATGAGACCGGAACGGATTATTGTCGGTGAGGTTCGTGGCGGTGAGGCATTGGACATGCTTCAGGCAATGAATACGGGCCATGACGGTTCGCTTTCTACGGGACACGCCAGCTCCACGGAGGATATGCTGAGCCGTTTGGAGACAATGGTCCTGCAAGGTGCTGTGGGACTTCCGCTGGAGGCCATCAGACAGCAGATCGCCTCTGCCATTGATATCATTGTCCATCTTTCCAGACTTCGGGATAAATCAAGAAAAATAGTGGAAATCAGCGAAGTTGCAGGATATGAGCATGGAAAAGGAAATGAGTCTGGAAGAGTTGTCCTTAATCCTCTGTATGTGTTTAAGGAAGACGAAAACAGTACATTGGACAAGGTATCCGGACAGCTGCAAAGAACTGAGAATGAAATGAAAAATGTATTTAAACTTCGTCTGTCCGGCTACAAGGGCACTATCTAGCAGAAGGATCGAGGCGTAATATGGCTAAGAAAGTAAAAGAACCGCAATACATAGCATCTGCACTGAACACGCCCATGTTGAATTACAGAACCTATGTAATGAGCGGAAAGGAAAAAACGACGACATTTCTGCTGTCATTTGTGATTGGCGGAATTTTGGGACTGACATTTTATGGAGGACAATTCAGGGATGCCGACGGATTAGCCACCAGGGCCACCCTGATCAGCAATATCATTATTTTCACCCTGGTGGGAATAGCAGCCTGCTTTGTGTTCTATCCCATCCGGTGCGAGAAACTGAAGGATAAACGCCGCCGGGAGCTTACGCAGCAGTTCCGAAGCCTTCTGGAAGCGTTGGCGGTGTCATTGTCCAGCGGCATGAATATGACCGAATCCCTGACCGGTGCCTATGGCGACCTGAAAGCAGAGTATTCCGAAAAAGCTTACATCGTGGATGAAGTAAGAGAAATGATAGACGGAATACAGAACAACATCCCCATTGAAGAGATGATGGAATCCCTGGGAGAACGAAGCCAGATTGACGATATTAAAAATTTCGGAGTGGTGTTTGAGATCTGCTATAGAGCAGGCGGCAACATGAAAGAGATTGTCCGCAGAACCAATAATATCGTCAGTGAGAAAATTGAAATCTCTGAGGAAATAGAGACTGCACTGGCTTCCAACAAATCTCAGTTTACAGCCATGATGGTGGTTCCTGTGGTGATGATGCTGCTGCTGAGAACCATGAGCAGTTCCTTCTCCGCCAGCTTCGCTACATTGCCCGGAGTGATTGCAATTACCATTGCGATTGGATTGTTTGTTGTAGCTTATAGGCTTGGACAAAAAATCATGGATATAAAGGGGTGATAGAATGCGATACATATTGGCAGCAATTGGATCTGTTCTTGCAATCCTGTTTATCATCCAAATTTCAAGAGGCAAAAAGTACGAATCAATCGTTGAAAATCTGGACCCCAATGCATTCCCTTTGAATGGTTTATACGGCGTCGGTTTTGCGTGGAATACGACAAAGCTGCTGAAGCTGAAAGGACAAACGGAGAAAAAGCTCAAATCCCAGGCGGCTCTGGTGTATGACCCCCAATATGCGGAATATTACGCCAACGTGGCCTGGGCCCAGATACTGACATTGGTCCATCTGTTTCTGACCTTTACGTTTCTTATGGCCAGCATTATGTACGACATGTCAGGACTTCTGATTGCAGTTGGCTTGTTTATGACTGTCGCAGTGGCAGCATATGGTATGGATCATATGCAGACCGTTCTTTCAGAAAGAACACAGGAATGTGAAAGTCAGCTGACCGAGGTGGTTTCCACAATGGCAGTGCTGGTGAATTCTGGCATGGTCATGCGGGAAGCGTGGAATATGGTCGCCAACAATGGAACCGGAGCACTGTATGAGCTGATGCGAAAGACCGCTGAAAACATGTCCAACGGTCAATCGGATGCAGATGCCATATGTGCATTCGGCAAGGCCGCAAATTCCAATGAAATCAAGAAATTTACAAGTGCGTTGCTGCAGAGTATGGAGAAGGGCGGAGCGGAGCTTTCAAACTTCCTTGCGAACCAATCTTCTGAATTATGGAATGCCAAGAGACAGCGTATGCTGCAGAATGGCGAAAAGGCAGCTACGAAATTGTTGATACCTATTGTTTTGATTTTTGTAGGTATTATTATCATTGTCATGACTGCAGCCTTTGCGGGCTCGCTGTTTTGAAACACTTTAGTTAGAAAGGAGAAAAGTAACGATGAAGAAACTCAATGAAATGGTGAGAAAGCTGGAGACCAAGGCATACTGCGCTCTTGCCAATTTTAAGAATTCCGAGCAGGGTGATACAAACTTCGTGTCCATGCTGCTCATCATTGGCATCGTGGTTGTGTTGGCTGGCCTGTTTCTGACTTTGGGTAAGGGTGTTGTGTCTTCTATCAGCCAGAAGGTTCAGGACTTCATTAACGGTCTTTAATTAATCAAAATTGCGGGGGTTTCAGAATGTCGTTTGTGTGGAGCTTGGTTTGGGGACTGGCGGCAATTGCTGTTATGTCAGTAACAATGAAATATTATTTGCCCAGGTTGTCAGAGCGGGCCCGGCTTACGACTTCTGAAGCCCTTGCAAGATCGGATGGAGAGGGAAGCCAACCGGACGCTGCCCCCGGTTCGGGCAGCAGAATTTCAGACAAGCCGCTGTATGTTCTCCTTATGCTGGTGCTGTGCGGTGGATACAGTGCATGGTGCGGCTATGTTGCAGCGGAGCATGCTGTATCTGTGATAGGAATGCTTAAAATGATGCTGGCAATGGCAGTATTAAGCTGTGTTTTTATCACAGATATGGAACTTATGATGATTCCTAATTTGTGTTCGATTATTTTGCTTGCAGGTCGGGCAGTGACCATCGTTCTGGAATTTATCTGGTTAAGAGACGAGGCGGTTGCCTGGCTGCTGAACAGTGTGATTGCACTGGTTGTAAGTTTGCTGCTGCTCCTTCTTATGACGAAGGTGACCCGTGGCGGTCTGGGCCTGGGAGATGTGAAGCTGTTCAGCAGCCTGGGATTCCTGTGCGGAATCAGAGCTGTTTGCTTCACCCTGATGTTTGCGTTTTTTATTTGCGCTGTTGCATCAACCGGCCTGCTGCTCACCCAAAAGAAGAAGCTGAAAGATTCTCTGCCCCTTGGTCCGTTCATTTGGGCGGGCTATGGAGTGACGGTTTTGTTATCGATCATGTAAGGAAGGGGAGGTAGCACAGTGAAACAGACAAAATTGATTTCAGTTCTATTGGTCATTCTGGTTGCCTTTGCCTGGCTGACAGCTTTGACCGATACGGGTACCGAAGAGACAGAAGAATATGAAACCCATGTATCCCTGGCAGAAGAATATGTAAAAAGAGGCCTGTATCAAAAAGCGATTCAGGAATATGATGCGGCCATTGCAATGCAAAGTTCTACGGAGCTGTGGGATAAAAAACTGGAGGCGTACAAGGATCGATACGCTGAAAGTACAGATATTTACAATGAGTATCTCAGAGCGGCAGAATCGGCAGTTTCCCGCTACAGCGACAATGCTTCCTACCTCATGATCCTTGCCAACCTGCATATTGTACGGGAGGATTATGTGGGAGCCTATAAGGTTCTCAACAGGGCGGTTGAAGCGGGAATGAAGAATGCAGATGTGGAGACACTTCTGTTGGATGTAAAATACGCATACCAATTGGATTGGAAAGCTTACGTTGATTACCGCACCTGTGTCAATGGATTTTACCCGGTAAGCGGAACAGGCGTTTGGACATATATTGAAGAAGACGGAACGGATACGGAGATTGCACAGCTGGTTCTGGCCGGCCCGGTGGGTGAGGGCGGAATCAGAGTGGTGCAGAACCAGACCCGTGCGCAGTTAGTTGATTCTAACAATGAGGTACAGGGAATCCTGAACTTTATTCCTGAGGATGCCGGTGTGTATTCCCAGGGACTGGTACCCATAAAAAAAGACGGAACCTACGGCTACTATAATTCTCTGGGAGATTACCAGTTTGGAACCTATCAGAATGCCGGTACCTTTACAGAGGGGCAGGCAGCGGTCCAGGAGAAGGACCGGTGGTTCCTCATTGATACAACAGGCAAGAAGTGCTCGGAAAAGACCTATGAGGAGATTGTGCTCAACAGAGACGGTTCCTATTGTACGGACGGTGTCATGCTTGTAAAAGAAGGGGGCAAATATAAATTCCTGAAAGACGGCCAGACAATCGGCGCTTACGATGATGTGGATGTTATCACTTCTGACAAAGCGGTGGCAGTGTGCAAAGGCTCCAAGTGGGGATTTGTGGATCTGGAAGGCAAGGAACTCATTGCTCCCAAATATAAGAAAGCCAAGAGCTTTTCCAATGGCTTGGCAGCTGTTTCCAACGGGGAACAGTGGGGATTTATTGATCTCAAAGGGGATCTGGTCATTGACTATACATTCTATGATGCAGACTATTTCAATTCTGAAAAATGCTGCATGATTGAATTGGGGAGGGGGACCGGATGGCAGATGTTGTCCTTATACAATTAGTAACAGGCCGTAAAGGAGGGAACGCATGAATAACGAGGTTTCTTTCATGGATGTGATCAATAGCTTTGAACCTGCTGTATGGTGGGGTGCCCTGGCGGCGCTGATTACATTTATCATTGAGATCGTGCTTCTGGTGAAAGGCGTTATCTTTGCATCGGGAGATAAGAAACTGGCCAAGGCCAAAAAAGAGGGCAGAATGGTGAGAGGCACCATGGTCAGTTGCAGATACAAAGAACGAGCACCGGAAAACAAAACCATCAACAGAATGTATGTAGCACAGTATGAGTATACGCTCAATGGTCAGACCAAAACCAAACAGGTGGTCACAACCGGTGCCATGCCGGCCCATACCATCACACTGTACTATGAAAAAGGCGGAAAGAAAGTCTTTACGGATTCCGTAAGCGGCGGCGGACCGCTGCAGCTGATTATTTATATCATCCCTTTTATTGTGGCTTATTTCGTAATGACTGCATTGGGGTTTACTGGAAAAGGAGTATAATTATGAAAAAATATCTGAAAATTGCCAGCTTTTTGCTGGCTCTGACTGTGGTCGGTTCCTTTGCCGGATGCGGCAAGGAGGAAGGCTCTGAACAGACGGACAAGGCAGAAGGCAATTCCCAGAGCGTGGAGTTTGACAACAATGCAGAGGTGTCGGAAGACTACTTCAAGTGGGATGACAACATCATTATGGCCCTGACAGAAAGCGGCGCTGAACAGGAAACTCTGATTATTCCCAAAAGATGCCAGGGGTTTAACGGCATGATTTTCTCTGCAACGGACAATCGGGTGAAGGCCGTATCTTTTGAAAGCGACAATGACGTTGATCTCAACGGTGTTTTCCGCAATGCACAGAATCTGGAAGTAATTAAGCTGCCTGCCGGAATTACAAAAGTTGCTGATATGGATTTCTGGCGCTGCACTTCCCTGCAAAGCATCACAATTCCTGCCGGTGTGAAGGAAATCGGCAAGAATGCATTCCAGCAGGACACAAGCCTTACAAAGGTTGTGCTGGAAGGAGATGTGACCAGCATCGCCCCCCATGCCTTTGACGGCTGCGAAAGCCTGTCCGAAGTGGTGCTGCCCGACACCGTCAGCACCATTGGAGAATACGCCTTCTTCAATTGCATGGCCCTCAAGGAAGTGACCCTGCCTGCGGGACTGACAGAAGTCGGTGGGTTTGCCTTTGCAAACAGCGGCCTGGAAAAGCTGACGGTTCCTGCTGAGACGACCCTCAGCATGTATGACGGTACCTCCTTTGTGCAGCACGACCATGACATTGAGATTTTTGTCACAGAGGGTTCCTGGATGGACCAGAACTTTGAAACCGTGTTTGACGGCGCATTTAATAAGAACTATTCCAAATGATGTCTGATAGGAGAAGGGAGCTGTGGCTATGAAAATGAAAAGTGGAACGAATGAGCGTGGTGCAATTGTGCTGGAATCCACCTATTGCATCCTGTTTGCTGCTATCATGCTTGTGTTTTTAATAAGCTTCGGCTTCCTCCTCTATCAAAATGTGGTGGTAACGGTGGTAGCGAATGAAGTTGCCGAAGAAGTTTCCCAGACCTACAAGCTGCGCAATGTGACGGACAGCTCCTCTGTTTCCGAAGCGGATGTGAGCAGTGTAGGAAAATACCGGTATCTCTTTTTTGCGGACAGATTCGAGTCCAAAAATGAGACCAAGGCCAAGAATCTGGCCAACGTGAGACTGTCCAAAACCGCCCTGGCAGAAGACGAAGGGACGGTGCAGGTGGATGTCAAGGCCGTTGTGGATGACATCGGCAGAAGACATTATGAAGTAACTGTGCGGCAAAAATATTCGTTCATGCTGGGAAAGCTGCTCAGTTTTGTGGGACAGCAGGATGTCCAGACCCTGGAAAAGACGGTGTATGTGGAAAGCTCCGATGTTCTGCATTATGTGAATACCGTTAAAATGACCCAATACGGAATAAACAAGCTAAAAGATAATTCTTCTGTTCTGGGAGTGTTCGATTCTGCAATTTCGTTATTGCATTCCATATTTGATGACTGAGGAAGTGAGTGATTCGTATGAAAAAGAATATTGGTAAGCGAATCAAAGGCTTTATGAACAGATATATCAATGGAGCCAAAGGTGCAGTGTCGCTTCTTCTCGCATTGGTGATGTCTCCGCTGCTGGCCATATCCCTGCTTCTTGTGGAGTACGCAAGATATCAGGATGCGGTTCAGCTGATGGAAGAGATTATGGGTGCTTCGGCGTTTTCTGTGCTGGCAGACTATGACTCTTACATGGATGAGCGCTTTGGACTCCTGTCTCTTTCTCAGGAAGGGAACATCGATGCGGAATTTTCTGAATTTCTCCGGGAGAATGCAGGGGCGCTGGGAAAGAGCGTGACCCTGAATTCGTCCCATGCCACAGGAAAGTTCCCGTTGTCGGATACCGACATTTTAAAGCAGCAGCTGCTGGAATACAGTGAAGTCAGTGTTATAACGGAAGCCATTACAGAGGGCATTGATTTGGACCAGCTGCTGGAAAAGTTAACCGAGGCTTTAAAGCTGAAAGAGATCAAAGATGAGATTGATGGAGTCAATGCCTGTGCGGAACTGGCTGCGGTGCTGGAAGACATTCTGGAAAACATCATCAAATCCATCAACCACTATGACAAAAAGTATGAACCTGCATTGAATGCGTACGAAAGTGCGTACACGAATTTTGAAAACAAGGCGTTGAAACTGATTGATGCTCTGAAAACTGCGGAAAATGAGCTGACAGCAGAGGAGACGTATGATGATATTTACGGAAAAAGTGCGGTTGTAAGAGCAATCAATGAGCTCTACGACGCCAGAGACAAATATAAACAGGCAGCGGAGACCTTAAAAACAGAGTTTTCAACCCTGAAAGAGCAGATAGAATCCATTATGTCCGCTGCCAAGGATCTGCCCTCCAAGCTTCAGAAGTTTGACAGTGCAGCATCGAATCCCAGTCTGTCCGAAAAATGTACCACCTCTGTATACGAATGGGTGAAGATCGTTTCCGACCAGATTCTGACCACCCTGAATTCCACGGTGGGCAATGATTTTTCTGATAAATCTCAGGATGAGATTGATGCACTGGATGCCCAGATCACGAAGCTTTCCAACTTGACGGACAGAACCATTACCAGCAGCTGGACACAGAGCCAGATTGAAAGTGAATACGGCGCCATCACCATCACAACCATTACCAGCCTGTTCCGTGAGAGCATGAACGCCCTGGTGGATTTCCTCAACAATACCGCTGCGGTCAGTGATGAAGGCGCAGAGAAAATGGAAAACCTTCTGGACATAGCGGGAGAGCTTCTGGGAATTTCCGGCCTGTATGACGGAAACCTGGATGCAGCAATCGACCCTTCCTGTCTGCATACCAATACTTCCGTATCTTACTCGGCCACCTTCTCAATGAACAGCCTGACAGATTTGCTGGATGCATGCAGATCCTTCGGAGAGGGCATTACATCCCTCAACATTTTGGAAGCAATCAAGGGACTGGTAAAACTCATGAAGTCCATTGCGGAGTTCTTCATTGCGATTCTTGCCTGGGTGGGTGAGACCGTTATGAATTTGTTTGTGTTTGCCACCATGGGCCCCAAGGAATGGTACAACAGCATACTGCTGTACGGATACGGAGCCTACAACCTGCCCAATCGTACCAACTACAATTCCGGAAATACCATCTCCGGATTTTCCTATGATGAAATTTATCAGCTGGCCGGAGGCAGAAACCAGGAACCCACACTGACGGGAAGCCTGGACAAGCTGTCCACCATAGGCAATACCGCTGGCAGCGCCAGAATGTTTAAAGGCGCAGAGGCGGAGTATGTGATCGTAGGTTCTCCCTCTGAGCTTATGAATCAGAGCACGGTATTTTTCAATCTGTATTTAATCAGACTGGCTTTGGACATTGGCCCTGTTCTTCGCAACGCAGAAGTTTCCAGCATTGCAGCCCTGGCGGGCCCCGGTGCCTGGGTTGTGAAACTGGCCATTATCATTGCAGAGCCTATGCTGGACCTCATCATCCTTGTAAACGGCGGCAAAACACATCTGATTAAGAAGACCGTGTATTTGTCCTATTCGGGAATGGTAATTCTCCAGCAGGAACTGGTGGGTGTCTCGGGAATTGCTGAGAATTTGCAGGAAAAACTGAAAGATACCATTGTGGCCAAAAACGGAGACCCGGAAAAGAAAGGCCTATTTGAGGCGTCGTATACGGAGCACCTGATGATACTAATGCTGCTGAAAGTGAATCAGGAGACCTTCATACAACGAGTGCAGAATTTGATTCAGATGGAGACGGCTGAGAAAAATAAAGGCAGCTGTGCCTTTGATCTGGATCGAGCGTATACATACCTCTATACAGATGCACAATACACCTTAAATCCCATGTTCAACATCGACAGTCTGACCAGTGGCGGACTCTTTACAGCCACAAGCAGCCAGTATTCGGGATACTAAACCGGAAAGGAAAACCTTATGAAAAATCAGGAGAGACAACGTGGTTCAGTGACGCTTGAAACAAGCATTGTACTGCCGATTTTCATGTTTGTGTTTTTTTTCATCTGCGGTCTGTTCTCCGTGGTTGGTGCCCAAAATCAAATGACCCATGCGCTGGTTCAGCTGACGAAAAGCATGTCTCTGGATTCCTATTTAACAGAAAATGTGGAATCTGCGGCAGAAGCAGGAACCAAGTTCTGGGGCGGATTGTCGGATGCAGTTTTGGACATCGTCCGCTTGGACAATGACAGATATTTTTCTTCTGCGACGGACTGGTATAAGTCTGAGGGCGGAAATCCTGCAATTGCCAAAGAACGACTCATAGGCTATCTGGCCGGTGGAGATAAGGATGCCGCAGAAAAAAAGCTCAAGGACATGGGAATTGTCGATGGCCTCAATGGCGTTACATTTGAAACAAAGGTGGAAGGAGAGATCCTTACCATCACCGTTCGGTATCAGATTCAGTACTGGTTTGATTTCTTCGGGATGGGAAAAATTCCCATGGAACAGACCATAAAATCCCGGCTGTGGATGTAATAACAGTATGCACATGGTCAATGATTAGCGAGAGGACAGGTTGCAAATTATGAGAGATTTATACTATGAGAACCAGGGTAATAATACATATCTGGTGTATGAGATCAGACCGGAAGATTCCGTTGATACCATGAGCCTTGGGATGCTTACGAATAACAGGATTCACGGCTTGGCCCAGACACAGTTCACCCAGATGGATGATAAAAAGTTCATTAAGTTCAATGTGTCGTCCAAGGTCTCTGTGGCACAGTTTTTCACAGGGATCGTGAATCGGAAGCGTTTGCTGGGGGTTTTTATGGGCATTGTCAACGCAATGCTTGCCGCAGAGGACTATATGCTTGACCCGGCTTCGATTATCCTGGATATGGATTACATCTTTACAGATGTTTCAACCTGTGAAACGGAGCTGATTTGCCTTCCTGTCGTAGATTCGCAGATGGAGCAGCCTGCCCTTGGGATGTTTTTCCGCAATATCATATTTAATACGCAGTTTGATCAGTCAGAAAACTGCGATCATGTGGCAAAGATTATCAACTACCTCAACGGCACTCCCACTTTCTCGCTTATAGAATTCAAAACCTTGCTGGAGAGTATGCAGGAGCAGAAATCGCAGCCTGTACAAACACCTCCTGCTGTTACGGTGCAGCCCAGCAAGCAGCCCGTGGTTCCTCAGGTGCAGCCTGCACAGGAGCCGAAGGCAACCGTGCCCCCTGTGACCAGCGTGAATGTGCCGCCGGTTCAGAAGAGTGTTCCGCCCCAGCCTGCCCCCAAGCCTGCGGCGGCCCCTGAAAGCAGCGGGCCGGAAATCAGCTTCTTCTACCTCATGCAGCATTACAATAAAGATAATGCGGCGGCTTACAAGGCGCAAAAAAAGGCAAAGAAGATGGCAGCTGCTGCCGGTAAGGAAAAGAAAAAATCCAAGCAGCCCCGTGAAAAGGCCCCGCAGCCTGCGGCACCTGCAAATGAATTTGGATTTGCCGTGCCGGGCCAGGCGGCTCCCATTGCACAGGCAACTCCCGCTGTTCAGATGCCTCCGCAGCCTGTGGCAGCCCCTGTGCCGCAGCCTGTTGCCCAGCCGGTGGTTCCTCAAGCCACTGCACAGCAGCCTGCCTATGTTCCAAGACAGACGTTCGGGGGACAGGCAGCAAACTTCGGTGAAACCACCGTTCTTGCAGGGGGTACCATCGGAGAGACCACAGTATTGACGGCTGCCAATAACCCTGCCCAGTTGGTTGTTCCCCACCTGATTCGTAAAAAGAACAACGAGAATATTTCCCTGAACAAGCCGGTATTCCGGGTGGGAAAAGAACGAAGCTATGTGGATTACTTTATTGGGGACAATACGGCAATCAGTCGCAGCCATGCAAACTTCATCACACGGGATGGTAAATATTATGTGGTGGACACCAACTCCACCAACCACACCTTTGTAAATGGTGTGATGATCCAGAGCAATGTGGAAACAGAAATTTCTCAGGGCGATATGATCCGCCTGGCAAACGAAGAATTCGAGTTTAAGCTGTATTAAGGCGGCCGGATTTTTTCAGAGAAATATTCCATATGCCGTTATTTGTAATTGTTCCGGCAGCCACATTGTGATGTGCAGAGCAGCCTGAATCGGCTGAGACTCTGCATCCCTTGAGAAATCAAACAATACTGTTGGCAGTGATCGTGACTGCCTGCTTGATTCTGCACATATGGCAAATCCGGTTTTCGACAGAAATATCGGATTTGCCATATGTGGCGTACTGAACTTAGGAGGATTTCTGCGTGGAAATGCAGGGATTCCGGGCAGCGGCAATCCAGCTTGCCACACTTGCAGTGTTACATTCGGTTTGGTATGGATTGCCAACAGCTGGTTTTGAGAAAAGGTGGTAAAGAAGAATGAATTTTATAGTTTCAGCCACAACGGACATTGGGTTAACCAAAACTACCAATCAGGACAGCTACAATGTCAGAGTGTTCAGCACCAAACTGGGGAAAATGGGCCTTGCTGTTTTGTGTGACGGCATGGGCGGCCTTGCCAAAGGCGAGGTTGCAAGCGCCTCCCTTGTGAATGCATTTTGCAAATGGGCCGACAGCAGACTGCCCGTCCTGTGCGAAACAGGCATTACAGACAGCGCCATTCGTGCCGACTGGGTGGAAATTGCGACGCAGTACAATGAGAAGATCAAAGCTTATGCCAAGTCCTGGGGCACTAATATGGGAACAACCGTGACGGCAATGCTGATCACAGAGACCAGGTATTACATTATCAATGTGGGCGATACCCGCGCCTATGAAATTACGGATGCCGTTACGGTGCTGACCAAAGATCAGACGGTAGTGGCCAGGGAGATTGCGCTGGGCCATCTCACAGAAGAACAGGCCAAGACAGATCCCCACAGAAGTGTATTGCTTCAGTGCGTAGGTGCTTCCGAGGAAGTTTATCCGGATATGTTTTTCGGTGATACGAAATTGAATGCCGTCTATATGTTATGCAGTGATGGTTTCAGACATGAAATTACCAATGAGGAGATTTATCAATATTTGAATCCCAATGTCATGGTTGATGCGGAGGGAATGAAGCGGAATATGGATGCTCTTATTGAAATCAATAAGCAGAGACAGGAAAGAGATAACATTTCCGTTGTGTCTGTTAGAACTTTTTGATGAATCGGAGGCCGGCATATGCTGGAAATAGGGTCACTTGTAGACGGCAAGTATAAAATACTAAGTGAAATTGGTCATGGCGGCATGAGTGTGGTTTATATGGCCATCAATGAAAAAGCCAATAAAACATGGGCGGTTAAAGAGGTCCGCAAAGATGGAAAAATGGATTTCAACACGGTCCGTCAGGGCCTGATGGCTGAAATCGAAACGCTCAAGAAGCTGCGTCACCCAAATCTGCCGTCGATTATTGACGTGATTGAGGATGACGAGAGCTTCATTATTGTAATGGATTACATAGAGGGCCGCTCTCTTGACAAGATTATCGAGGAAAACGGTGCACAGCCTGAGTCCTATGTGCTGGAATGGGCAAAGCAGCTGTGCGATGTTTTGGGATATCTGCATTCAAGAACGCCGCCCATCATTTATCGTGATATGAAGCCGGCCAATGTAATGCTGAAGCCTGACGGCAACATTACGGTGATCGACTTCGGCACAGCCAAGAATTATGAAATCAATCTGGGAGAAACCACTGGAATCGGCACCATTGGATATGCTGCCCCGGAACAGTACATTGGAAGTGGTTTGGGAAGAACGGATGCCCGGACGGACATTTATTGTCTGGGTATGACCCTGTATCATTTGCTCACCAATGTAGATCCCTGTAAGAATTTAATCAGTGACAAATCCATTCGAGCAGTAAATCCGGCCCTTTCTCATGGCTTGGATGCGATTATTAAGAAGTGCACAGCATATCAGCCGGCAGACCGCTATCAGACCTGTGCAGAGCTGATGTACGACCTGGAGAACTATGAGATTCTGGAGCCGCTTTATAAGAAAAAGCAGAAAAGAAAGCTGCTGACCTTCCTGCTTACGGCCACTATGTCTGTGGTGTTTGCGGTTTCCGGCCTGGTTCTGCATTTCGCCGCAGAAAAAAAGGCCACAGATACCTATGATACCAAGATACACGAAGCCAATAAGATGGTGGACTATGAAGATAAGCTGGCGTTATATCAGGATTGTATCGCCATTCCGGACAAGGCCGGAAATAAGGATGCATACCTGGGCATGATTCAGGCATTCAAGGACAACGACAGTGTGTTTACCCAGAGTGAAGCCGATATGCTGACCAGATACATTAAGACCAACAAAGCGGAGCTGCTAAAGGAGCCGGACAACTATACGGAGGTCTGTTTTGAAACCGGAAAACTATACTGGTACTACTTCCAGGGGGACAGCACCGGTACGGCGGAGCCCAATAGCTTTACCAGTGCGATCTACTCCGTAGAGTGGTTCAGCGATGTTCCGGAAGGATACAAAGATTACGGAATGGCAAAGACTTATGCCAGCATTGGCACTTTTTACAGGAATATCACAAAGCACGTTGTGGAAGCCAGTGACAAGGGGCAGTATAAGCCTTTGTATGAAAACCTGCAAAAGCTGATGGACTCCGTTGCACTGAATCAGGACGAGAGCGAAATCGTCAGATTGGAGCTGCTGGAAATGTCCCGCAGTGCAATCCAGCAATATTCGACGAAGTTTAAGGGAGACGGCGTTACACAGGATCAGCTGAATGAAATGTTAACGCAGGTTTCCGATACAGTACGCAGCATTGAAACAACAGCAGATAAGACGGCGGAAAAGAAAAATAAAACTATCTCTTTGCTGGATGATACGAAAAAAGCCATAGAAACAGCGTATGGTACAGATATAGGAGGGGATCAGCAATGACGGTGGAATTGTTACAGACCCTATCATCGGTTTCCTTTATTGTAGCTGGAATCTTGTTTCTGGCAGGCGTTGTACTGTTTTTTGTACTGGATGTACCCAAGCTGTACGGCGATGTTTCCGGACGAACTGCCAAGAAAGCAATTGAGGCCATCAGACAGCAGAGCGAGAGCAGCGGAAATAAAACCGGCAGAACCAGTACAGTCAATACAAAACGCGGTAAGCTTACTGACAAAATTACAAAGTCCGGGCATTTGGAAGCCCATGCAACAGGAATACCGGTCAGCATAGGAACAGAGAAGCTTTCTACATCTGCGCTCTCTGCCCAGGCCAATGAGACGACAGTTCTGGGTGCATCCGCAGAGGAAACGACGATTTTAACCACGGAAGCGGCACAGGCAGGAGAAACAACAGTGCTGGAACAAGCTGCTGCGGTTGCCGGAGAGACAACGGTGGTTGTACAGGAGATTCCTGCGGAATCCGGAGAGTTTACGATAAATGTCGAAATGAGCTTTACAGAAAGTCCCGAGATTATAGAATAGCGGACTGCCCACGAGCAGAGTCCGAACATTGTTAGAGAAATACAGGAAATGTTAAGAGTTCCGATTGTTTTCGGTGAGGCTGTTCGAAAGAGCGCCCGAAGAAGCAATAAACTCTGATCTATTTAAATTTAGTGTGCAATTCATCTCAAACAGAATCAGTTCGAGTCTAAAAAGAGAGAAAGGGGATCGATTATGGATCATACAAAGACTAGATTTGTGGATCGTGCGCTGGCAATGCTGTTGTCAATTGTGATGATGATTGCCATGCTGCCCATAAGTGTTCTGCATGCCAGTGCAGTTACAACAGAGTATGCGGAATCGTTTACGGTCACAGTAACAGATGGGGAGGGCCCGATTCAGGATGCGGATGTTCACCTCACCGCAGGGAAGGCGGAGGTATCGTGGACCCTTGATTTAAGCAGCAAAACAGATCCTGATGGTAAGGCGGTGTTCGATGCTGCAAAAATCAAAGAGGCCCTGAATGCTGCGGGCCTCACAACGGCGGAACTTGTGGTGGAAGTAAGCAAGACCGGCTATGACAGCAACTTTGTAAATTATGTCGTTGACAGCAGCATCCCAGGGAAAAATGTGGATGTCATCCTGAAGGCCACGGCCCCGGAACAGGCAACTGTTTCTGTGGCAGTTACAGGTGATGCAGCGGTGGAACTGAACGGTACTGCACAGAATGCCGTAGTTGTGAACCGGGGAGAAGAGGTTTCTGTCAAGATTACACCTGCAAAAGGGGCTTACATTCAGTCGCTCACGGTTGCCGGTGAATCGAAAGAGGTCGCCAAGGGAGAGGCATACGAAGGAACTGTTACAGCTGACCGGGACATTGCCATTGCTGCAACGGTTGTAAAGGAATTTACAGTCACTGCGTCTGGGTCAAAGGGCGGTAAGATCATGCTGAACGACCAGGAAGCAGACACCATTACAGTGGATGAAAATACAGAAATTACGGTGTCTGTAACTGCGGATGCGGGCTATCAGCTTTCTTCTGTGGCAATTGGCGGTGCTGCACAGGCTCTGCAGAGTGAGACTGCTTTCACCAAGAAGCTTACTGTAACAGAAGATATTGATATTACAGCGGAATTTGTAAAGGTATATACCGTCACAGTAAAGTCTAACGGCGGTCATGGCCAAATTGTTACAGACCCCAATGGTAAGGGCGGCGTGGTAACGGTTGAATCCGGTGCTGATGTTAAAATCATTGCAGACCCGGACGAGAATTACCGGGTCTCCGAAGTGAAGATCAACAATGTTGCAGACAAGTCCGTTACTGGCGAGAATTTCAGTAATACCGATGTCTATGAAAAGGTGCTTAAAGCCGATCAGGATTATACAGTTGAAGTGACATTTGCGCCCAACAGATATAAGATCACAAAGGATAAAACAAAGAATGGTACGATTACATTAAGCAGTGAGCTGGTTGACTATGGTTCCAGCTGCAATGTAACCGTAATACCGGATAAAGGATATTCTGTAAAGACCATCAAGATAAACGGGAAAGAACCTACTGTGATCAAAGAGCATGACGACGGTTCGGTTGAGGTCTTTATTGATAATATTAAAGAGGCAAAGAAAATTTCGGCAACCTTTGTTGTGACCGAAATGAGTTCTGCTGAGATTCTCAAGATGTTCAATTCCGGAGATGCAATCAGAGTTGACGGGATGACATATGTTTTTAAGAGGGGCAGTACAGTCACCTTTACTACCCAAAGGGACGGAATCAAAGTTTTCTGCGGCAAAGAGTTTCATGGTGGCTGGAATATATCAGCTTTTGGATTTGATAAGTCTGTTGCATTTACTAAAACCGCGGTTATCACGGAGATTCAGGAGCGATATGATAGGAGCTGGCATAAAGTTAAAAGCCTTACCGGCGATTTGAAGATTGTGATTGACGAGAATCCTGCTGTTGTTTCGGTTGTGTCCAATGATCCAAGCGGCAATAGATTCTATAGTCAGAATTTTGATGTTAAAATCACTGCATCGGATATGGGAGATTATTCCGGCATTTCTAAGGTAGAATATTTTGTTACGGATGACGAGTTTCCTGAGAATACCAAATATAAAGACGTTCCGGATGAGCAGAAGACCCAATCCGGTGTAATTTACGATAATGCGGATAAGATTATCAATCGATATAATGAAAAATTGGAAATTCAGGTAAGTGAGGAACGGAATAACAGTGACAATGTGGTTGTTTGGGTTAAGGTTACAGACCGTGCAGGCAATGTTCAATATGACAAATCTGACCCCTTTTATGTGAACTGCATACCTCCCACTCTGAACAGTGTGACAATCAACGGTACTCTGGGCAATGGGGCAACTGCTGGTTACTATAACAGTGCAAGAACAGCAAGCATCGTGATCACGGACAGAGCCAGCTGTTTTGATGCCGATGCAGCAACCGCAGGAATTTCCATTACGGCAAAAGATGCAGCAGGTGAAGATGTGATAATCAGCAAGCCTGCAATGGTAATGTGGAACTCTCAGGGGGATGTACATACTGGTACTGTTACCTTTGAAACAGATGCCAATTACACCTGGAGCATTGACTACATCAACCGGGCCGGAATGGCCATGAATAAGACATCAGTGGTTGAAACCGGTGACAGCATCTACAGCTTTGCTGTAGATAACGAGGCACCTGCCGGTACCATCTCCTTTGATACCGGGGATTCCTGGGATCAGCTCCTTTCTGATATCACCTTCGGCATTTGGAGCAGAAACGGGATTACCGTCACTGCAGAGCCGAAAGACGCAATTTCTCCGACTTATGCAGCTCAGTATTATCTCACAGATTCTGAACAGGCGCTGAGTAAGGCAGAACTGGAAGAGGCTTATAAATTAGGTCACTTCAGCGAAAAGATCGATCCAATCAAGGACAACAGGAAGGTTGTGGCCTACGCACGGCTTACGGACTATGCAGGCAACACCTGCTATATCGGCACAAACGGTGCAGTTGTAGACGTGGACGGCGGCAAGATCACGCTCACCCCTGAAAAACCCAACCTGCATGGATTCTACAATAAAGATGTAAAGGTCACGGTGGAAGTTTCTGAGCTGATACCGGACAAAGCTGCATATTCCGGAATCAAGACAATTGATTATAAGGTGGTTGATACGATCCATGACAAGGTGACCCAGTCCGGAAATCTCTATACCTTTGATGTGGAGAACCCCAAGTACAGCGACCTGAAGGCGGAATGGAACAATAAGGACAATCCTTTGGTTGTGGATGCTAAAAAGAACAACTGTGACAATGTCCAGGTGATTGTGACAGTGAAAGATAATGCAGACAACGAATATCAAAAGCATATATCTTTGGCAATTAACATAGACCCGGTTACTGCAAAGGTTGTAATGAACGGTAAGGCAAACGAGATCCACGAGGAGCGGGGCTACTTCAAGATGGAGGCCCGTACTGCAACAATTACGATTAAAGATCGTGCAGCTTCCTTTGATGCGGCGGCTGCAACTGCCGGTATTCACATCACTGCAGTGGATGCTGCCGGTGCGCCGGTTGAAAATGCATACACCATCAGTGATTGGATCAGCGACGGAAACAGCCATACTGCGATCATTACATTTACTGAGGATGCAAATTACGATTGGTCTTTTAAGTATAAGAACAAAGCAGACAATCCGCTGAAGTCCATTGATGCCGGTGATTCTGTGACACCCTTCAAGTTTACATTGGATGACACAACGCCCACCGGAACCATTTCAGTCAACACAAATAAGTGGGACAAGCTCCTGAACGTCATCACATTTGGCCTGTACAGCAATGTGAAGGCGGACATTACCGCCACTGCCCAGGATGCTACCAGCCCGGTGGTGATTGAGTACTACAAAACGGATAATCCTGAGGCACTGACCGCTGAGGAACTTGACAGCAAGCCCTTTGTGCCGTACAAGGATTTCAGCATTGCAGAAGGCGAACGGTTTGTGATTTATCTGAAGATCACGGATTATGCCGGAAACTATATCTACATCAACTCCGACGGATATATTGTGGATAAGGAGCCAAGCAATGTTTATTTGACCCCCTCTGCAGCCAATGGCTTCTATGATCAAGCTGCAAACAAAGAGGGACAATATGGCATCTACAATCAGAATTCTGAGGTCACCGTAGATGTCAAGGTAAAAGATGCGGAGCCTTATTCCGGTATCAAGACCGTTGATTATTGGATTGAAAGCGACGGAGTAAAAAAACAGGAGGGCAATCTCTTTACATTCGATCAGGCAGCGCCTGCATACAGCGAGCTTGTAAACGAGTGGAGCGGTACGATTGCAGTGGACAAGGAGGCCAATAACAGCTGTAATGCGGTTGTGTATGTTAGAACGCTTGACAACGCAGGAAATGAGAAAATTGAATCCGTTAAACTGGATATTGATGGGACAGCTCCTGTGATTGACGTCACCTTTGATAACGGCAACGACAACAACGGCAATACTTATTTTGACGCACAGCGTACTGCTACGGTGGTGATTACCGAGAGAAGTCACCATTTTGACAGCAAAGCAGCAACGAAGGGAATCATCATCAATGCAGTTGATGCAGAAGGCAATCCGGTGGAAGATGCATACACCATTAGCGACTGGACAACTGCAGAGAATGAGGAAAACCCGGATGCAGCCACCCACACGGCCACCATTTCCTTTAAAAAGGATGCCAATTACACCTGGTCGATTGCTTACACCGACATCGCCGGAAACCCCAATGAGGGCGTTAACACAAGTGTTGTAAACGGATCTTCCGTTGCAGCCTTTGATTTTACCGTGGATACCACAAGCCCCTTTGGTACAGTCAAGGCGGTTTCAACAGAGGGACGTGAGACCCAGTGGGACAGCCTTAGAAAGGACATTACCTTTGGCTTCTGGTCTAAAAAGGCAATTACGATTTCCGGAACCTCTGACGATCTGACCTCCGGTCCTATTGGCTCTGTCGAGTATTACAAGGTGAAATCCACTTCCGGAAGCGATGGAACAGAGGCCCTCACGGCAGAAGAGCTTGACGAAGTGAAGGATTGGACAGCGTTCGATGTTAAGACTGCATCCGATAGAAAGGATAAATGGTTTACCTTTGCTGGCCTCAGCGTGGAGAGTGACGAGCAGTTTACGGTTTATGTGAAGATTACGGATCTTGCCGGTAATTATGTCTATTTAAGCACCAACGGCCTGATTGTGGATCACACAGCACCTATAACAGAAGTGCTTGCGCCTGAGATTACGGTGAAGCCTCAGCAGCCGATTAACGGAATCTACAAGGGCGATGTAAAGGTAGACATCAAGGTTGTGGACCCGCTCAAAGGCGGTACATACTCCGGATTGAAGACAGTGAAGTACAAAGTGCTCAATATGGGGACTGAGACCCAGTCAGGAACCCTGTATGCGTTTAAGAACGATGCGCCTAAGCAGAGCGACTTGTGTCAGACCTGGACCGGAGAGATTACCGTAGACAGTGAACTGAACAACAGCAATGAGGTAAAAATTGTAGTTTATGCTGAGGATAACGCAACCAACTCTTCTGAAAAAGAGAAAGAAATCAAGATCGACACTACAAAGCCCACTGTCCAAATAACCTATGACAACAACAGTGCAGACAGCGGAAAGTATTTCAGAAACAACAGAACCGCCACCATTGTTGTAACGGAAAGAAACTTCGATGCAGACAATGTAAAGTTGTCAATCACCAATACGGATGGCTCGATTCCTGCTCTGTCAGGCTGGACAAAGGGTGCAGCTGGGGGCAATGAGGACGGGACAACCTGGACGGCTACCCTCAGTTATACGGCAGATGGTGACTACGAGTTTGGAATGGAATGTACCGATCTGGCAGGAAATACCTGCACGGATGTTTCTTACGGCGGAAGTGTTGCTCCTACTGCATTTACAATTGATAAGACAGTTCCTGTTATTGCAGTGACCTATGATAACAACGATGCCCGCAACACCAACTACTACAAGGCAGAACGCACTGCAACCGTTGTGATTACAGAGCATAACCTGGACCCCAACGGAGCCGACCGGGATCGGATTCAGGTGACAGTGTCGGCTTCGGATGACGGCGCAGAAGTTACCGCCCCTGCCATCAGTGGATGGAACACGGTGGGGGACAGACATACTGCTGTGATCCGGTATGCCCAGGATGCCCGGTACAGCTTTGATATTGCAGTCAAGGACAAGGCAGGCAACGTAGCTGCGGACTATCCGGCAGAAACATTCTATGTTGATAAAACGGCTCCCAAACTGGAGATTACCGGTGTAAAAAATCACTCTGCAAACAATGGCGATGTAATTCCTGTGGTGTCTTATTCGGATACGAATATAGACGAAAATCAGGTTAAAATCACATTGACCGGTGCCAACAGAAAGGCTGTTAAGCTGGAGGGAACTTATGAGGATCTTCACAACGGCCGTATCTTCACCTTCGACAATTTTGCAAAGGAGCAGGAGATTGACGACATCTATACGCTTGCTGCGAAACTGGTAGATAAGGCCGGAAATGAATCCGCAGAAACCATCACATTCTCTGTAAATCGATTTGGTTCCACCTATGCATTGTCCGATGCAACAGAACAGCTGAATGGCACATACGTCCAGACTCCTGTTGATGTGGTTGTAACGGAAACCAATCCCAATAAGCTTTCCAATATTAAACTCACATTGTTCAAAAATAATGAGACATTGATTTTGACTGAAGGGGTCGATTATGCGATTGAAATGACCGGCGGTAATGGGCAGTGGTACCACTACACCTACACTGTATTTGCAAAGAACTTTGAGGACGAGGGTGTATACAGACTTACATTCCACTCGGAAGACAGTGCAGGCAATGTGGCAGAGAACACCCTGGACACCAAGGATACTGAAATCGGATTCGGCATTGATAAGACCAAGCCCAACATTGTGGTATCCAACCTCAAGAGCGGCAAGACTTATGATGTTGAAAAATTGACGGCTGAAATGACGGTGCAGGACAATTTGATTCTGAGTGAGCTTAAGGTTTACCTGGATGATTATGATACGGTGTATCAGTCTTGGACAGCAGAGGAAATCAGCGAAATCATTGATAAGAACGGCGAGTTTACATTCGACATTCTGGGCGATAAAACATCTGCGCATAATCTTAAGATTGTGGCTGTTGATGCGGCCGGAAATGAGCAAGTGCAGGAAATCACAGAGTTCTATGTTACTACGAACAGCTGGGTTGTTTTCTATAATAACAAGCCGTTGTTCTTCGGTTCCATCACCGGAGTAGTTCTTGTGATTGGTCTGATTGTATTCCTTGTGGTATACAAAAAGAAAAAGGATGACAAGTAAATAATTGAGAAACAGGCGGGAGCAATACAACTTGCTTCCGCCTGTTTGGTGCAGGATGGTCTCTGTGTTCTGAAAACTGATTTTGCATTACGATAGAGTATAATGAATTGCGCAAATAAAAAGAGACATGGTTTGCAGATCTCTGGTAGAATGAAGTTGCGACACACCACTCTGAAAGGAGACTGCACAGTATCGATAAATTCGCAATAGCTGCCCAAGTTGTCAGGGTCGCTGCCGTCACCACTCAGCCAGTCTACATTGCCTTCTTTGCCGGCAATGTATCCATCCAGACTCATGGCAATATAAAGTACAATTTTTCTCATACGGATTCTCCAATCTGCATATTTCACTGAACAATCATACCACAATTCTTGCCATATTCATAGTGAATAAGCCATCCAAGGAGCTTTTGGCTGCGCAATAGAAAAGCAATCATAACGTGAGGGCGAGGTGTTTTTGTGGTGTAGCTGACACAGAAACTAACCGGGGGATCTATATGGCAAGTTAATGTTCAAAACCAGCATATAAAAAACGGGCGAATCCGTATAGGAGTCACCCGTTGGTCTGAGAAGCTATATCTGTGGGGAGCACTTGTTTACTGTTTGGGTTAAGATGTGATATTTTGATATTCAGGTTTTAAAATACAGTTAAGCGTCCCTTTGTTGATTGTAAACTCGGGATTTCCCATAAAGCCCGGAGCAACTTCATATTTATCAAAGGGAATGACAAGTTCGCTGTTTTCATTAAAATAAAAGTTCTGTTTATCCGAGATTTCCCACATATCCTCCTTATCTGTAAAGTATATCAGCGTGTTGTTTTCTTCAGTCCGCTCTTTCATCTGCTTCATAATGTCCTGCTTGATAACCTTGCCAAAATCCGATGTGCAGAACAGATCGGAGAATGTTACGATTTTGCCGGTATTTCTGTCAATGTTGTAGATTTTATAATAACTGTTACTGCTGCCAGTAACGCTGTTAACAGTCAACTTTAAGGTAAACCAATTTTCTTTGCACATAGGAACCTCATAATCTACAAAAATTGCACCGTGACCTTTATCACCGACAGCTTCCAGCTCATTATAAAACTGTTCTGCAAGTTTTGCGGTAAATGCATCTACATCCTTGTTGATCTGGTCGGCAGTTTCACTGTATCGAGGATCTGATATATTCGGGACATCAATATCCATTTCGTGATTGGGGTCAGAATAAGAATAATTTCGGACGGTAAACACACGAATCAAATCTCTATCCGCAGAGATGTCTCCCGTGTCCTGCGCATAGACTGGGCTGATGTTAGGCATTACCAGCACCAAAGCACACAGTAAGCAGGCAACAGTTACCGCAACATGGGACCAAATTCCGAAAGCTTGCGATGTGCCTTTTTTACTTGGCAAAACAGAGCGAATGGGCACGATTTTCCTTTTTACAGATTGTGGCGGTTGTATGTTTTTCTCATCTGAGAATTTGCGTGATGCTTCATCAAATCCTTTTTCTTTCATTAGAAAAAATCCTCCTTGTGCAGAGTCTTGCGAATCATAGTTTTTGATCTTAAAAGCTGTTTCATCCATTGAATCGTACTGATCTTCAAAATCTAAAGTTTGACATTTTTTGAAGCATTTCGATACATATATTATGTGCAGTTTTAAGAGTTCAAACTTAAATGAAGGATTGGTTTTTAATTCAAAAAAGGTTACATATCAAAAAGGAACTGACAGCTGATAATTATATCAGCTGTCAGTTCCTTTTTTGGTCAGAGTGTAATTATGAGATCTGACGAGACCCGAGATACCATTGATTTACAGGCTGTCGATACGAGGCTTTCATCTGGAATCAAATTATTTAATATTAGTTTCTGTATTGCTTGAACCCATCTTTACTGTGACTTCCCCATCTCTACTCCTCAAGATTATGAAAAAATCAAGCATAATCTCAACAGCTGTGCCTGCGACTTCTGCGCATGGGTACGGCAAGCCGTGCACGCCGCTCTCTCTGGAGGCATAGTATGAAATGGTCAGTGCCCTATTGACCCAAATTGAAAAAGAGGAGCGTATGTTAGAAAATGTCTTGTTCTTGTAATCAGGCAAGAATTCCTGCGTGCAATCGAAAAATCGACTACTCGACTGTTCAGGGTGCGCGGATTCTTCCTTATCAGATATCTCTCAATTTGACTGACTCCATCCTCAATCCAGCTGTCGGCGAGAATCAGCGGTTCTGCTATGACGTTGTGGCCGTTGGCGAAGATATTTCGCTGTATGCTGATCTAAGCCATCTGGTGCTTGGGATCTGTGACGAGATACCGACCGAGGAAATCGTGAATATCACCGTCGTCATAAACGGCGTGGCCCAAGAAGTAGTGTTTGGGGAAGGCGGCAATGTGGAGCTGCGCACCGCTGACAGACCTGATCCTCCCACCGGATGCACCGGCCTGAAATTTGATTTCCCGCTGGATAAGGTAAACGGGACCATGCATATCTGCTTTGAACTGACAGTGGCTCGTGAGGTGGCGGGGATCGATGTTTGTCTGTTCGGCGGCAATACGACCGCAGAGGGGCTGAAAATCTGTGGTCCCACTTGTGAAAAGCAGAGCGGGAGCTGCCCGGTGGTTGGGTATCAGCGCTCCACCGTCTGCGTGCCCGTGACAGTGACCCCCTTTGCAAACGTGGGCACGCCGATCACGAGCTGCTGCGGCGAACCCGTCGTAACAGGGGACGAAATCTGCCCACGGGGCGGTGGGGTCTGCCGCTTTACCATCAAACAGCAGGTTTGTATCGCCGTCCCTGTGGAATTCGGTGCCCGGGCCGTGGCGGGGACGCCCAGCGTCCAGTGCGGCGAAGCCAGCAATACGAATATTTGTACGGACTGTACCCCTGTCGATACAGCTGCGTGCGATAACAAAGTGGAGTGTCGAAGCACGTCCAAGATCTTCGGATAAATCTGGAGATATGTTAGCATATAAAAACGACAGTGGTTAAAGCCACTGTCGTTTTTATATGGTCGGAATGTAATTATAGGGTTCCAGGAAATTCAGTTACAGCAATGGCTTGCAGACAGTCAACAAGCTGCGGGGGTTCAGATTCATCATTTCATTGTTATGCCCATATTGCCATAACAAAGGTTCCGACCACCATCAAACACAGCCCAGCAAAGGCTTTTGCATTGAGCTTTTCATTGAATACTATATAGGAAAAGACAACTGTTACCACAATGCTGAGCTTATCGATTGGCACAACTACGCTGACGACTCCATTTTGAATTGCATAATAGTAGAACAGCCACGATGCTCCGGTTGCCAGACCCGACAGAGTAATAAAACCAAGCTCGCGTCTGCTAATATTCTTTACTTGCCCCTGCTTTCCTTTTGCGAACACAATAAGCCATGCCATAATTAGAACAAAGCCTGTGCGGATGGCTGTTCCCAGATTTGATTCAACATCTGTAATTCCAATCTTTGCAAAAATCGATGTCAGTGCGGCAAACACCGCAGAGAAGACCGCATACAGCATCCACTGGCTCTTTTTTCCCTGTTTGCCTGCATCTGCTTTTTTCTGAATCATCAAAAATATACCTATTGCAAGAATTATTGTTCCGGCAAATTTGATTGCCAAATGGTCGGTTTCATGGAACAGTAGGATCGCAAGAAGCACAGATAACACTGTGCTGGATTTGTCGATGGGCATGACTTTATTGATGTCACCTAAAGAAAGTGCTTTAAAATAGCAAATCCAGGATGCGCCTGTAGAAATACCGGACAAGGCCAAAAAGAATAACGATTTTAGTGAAATTGTGGAGATCTCGCGGATAGAACCTGCCACAAATACCATAATCCAGGAAAAAATCAGAACGACAATCGTTCTGAGTGCTGTTGCAACATCAGAATCGGTATCTTTAATTCCGCATTTTGCAAGAATTGCTGTGATTCCCCCAAAGAAAGCGGAAAAGATAGATGCTATCAGCCACATACGATCACGTGCCTTTCTGAATATACTGAAATACAGTATACTCTATTTGAAATCTTTTCTCAATCTAAGGATCAATTAAATGTATGTAAATTCTAAGTAAGGTTCAACTCTGTATTCAGATTTTGCAAGGTTTGTGAGACGATTTTTCGGAGAGTAAGGAGAGTAATTTGTAGGCTGTTCAGGTTGTTGTGTGTCAAACGGGTGTTGAATGAATATTGGCCGCGTGGAAAAGTCATATTGATGATTTTGCTCCAAACCGTAAGTTGCGGTTTGGAGCAAAGTATATCTTCAATTTATCCCAAAGTAAAGAAAACCGCCTAAACAGGCGGTTTTCTTGGTCGGAGTGAGGGGATTCGAACCCCTGGCCTCTTGGACCCGAACCAAGCGCGATACCAAGCTTCGCCACACCCCGATAGCCTATTCATTATAATGAAGAAATCGAGTTCTGTCAAGGGGGAAAGTTGTTTCTTCCTGTAATACTGGAAAAAACACTGCGGAAGATTTAAGAATGACAGAAATCAATGAAGAGGTAATGAAGGGATTGGAAAAATCAGTAATCCAATCTTGCACAAGCAGATAAAATTTGATATAATGGGGGAAACTCAAAGGGAGGTTTGAGATGACTCGATTTTTTGTGGCACCGGAAGAAATGGTGGGAGATGAATTGCTCCTCACCGGAGAAAATGCGGCCCATGGTAAGGTGCTGCGGCTGAAGGCCGGAGATCCGGTCATAGTTTGTAACGGAGAAGGTCAGGAATGCCTGTGTATCGTGAAGTATATGGCCCCCGGAGAAATGACTCTGGCGGTGGAAAAGAGAGAAGCGTCTCAAAGTGAGGCTTCTGTGGCGGTTCGTGTATTTATGGCCTTTCCCAAGGCAGACAAGCTGGAGCACGTCATTCAAAAGGCCACCGAATTGGGTGCCTTTGAGATCGTTGCATTTCCTTCCAACCGGTGCGTATCACGACCGGATGAAAAATCCCTGAAGAAAAAGGTGGAACGCTGGCAGAAAATTGCGGCATCGGCGGCAGAACAGTCCGGCCGGGGACGGATTCCTCAGGTCACGGTGCTTCCCAGTTATGCCAAAGCACTGGAGGAGGCGGCTAAGGCAGAGCTTCCTATCCTGTTTTACGAAAATGAGAAGGCCACAACCCTGGCAATGGCAATTTCTCAGACTCCCGGCTTTAAGACGGTCAGTCTTATGACAGGCCCGGAGGGAGGACTGGAAGAGGAAGAGGTTCGCAGGGCGCTGGATGCAGGACTGAAGGTGTGTACCCTCGGTGCTCGGATTCTGCGATGCGAAACGGCTCCTTTGTGTGCATTGTCCGCCGTTATGTTTGCGGCTGGAGAATTTTAACTGATTTTTTGAAATGCTTGAATGGTTGCCTAAATTGGTGAAAAGCAAATCCATCTAGGAGGAGTGAAAGATACTATGGAGATAAAAAATATCCCACTATTTCCAAAAAAGTCCAGAAAAACACAGGAAGAAGCCATACTGGACTTAGATCCGCAGCTGCGCCATCTGGAAGAGCAGTATCTTGTGCTGGCGACGCGGGAGCTTCGGGCTGTTCGCTACAGCAAGAAGCATCAGGGTGAGCACCCCCGGGCAGCAAGTAAGCTGATGAATGCTTACTTTGGCCTAGGCGTGGTGCGCAAGGCCCTGGAAGATCTTCAGGACGCACGAAGCATTCACGAACTGAGTAAGGCTATAACTGAGACATGCACCATGCTGAAAATGCTCAACCGGATTTCCGGTCCGGCAATGGGTGTGCTTGTGGATGAGAATATAGTCAAGCGCCTGGCAGAAGGGGAGGATCTGGATGCCTGCCTGAAGGCCGACAGAGACCGATTCCAGGGAGAGCTGGAAGGGCTTGTGAATCCGGCCCTGCTGGTCCATATGGAGCATATGCGCTTTGAAAATGCGGCTCTGGAAAGTGAACTGAATTCCATTCTGGAGTATGCCAGAGACATGGTAAAAGAGGTTTAACCTTACCACGATAGTACATATACGGGCCTGTCTTGCCGATTGGTAAGACAGGCCCGTTTGTATTGATTTGTCAGCAGCAGGCACATGATTGCTCCATGTGCCTGCTGTTTGCTTGCAGGGCGCTTACTTGGTGTAGGTTTCGATCCAGTCGGTGATCTCCTTCAGCCGTCTGACACGGTGCTTGGGCTTGCCGGAGCGGGAAAGCTCGTGGTTTTCGCCCCGGAACCAGCACAGACGGGCAGGAACACCACGGTCTGTAATGGCTGTAAACATCTGCAATCCCTCAGCAATGGGGCAGCGGTAGTCCTCATCGGAGTGGATGAACAGGGTGGGCGTTACCACATTCTTGGCATAGCGCAGGGGAGAGTGGACCCAGAGAGCCTCCGGGGTGTCGAAGGGGTTGCCGTCGCACTGGTCTGTAGCAAAGCGGTAGCCGATGTCGGAGACACCGTAGAAGCTGAGCCAGTTGGAAATGGAACGCTGTGAGGCGGCGCAGGCAAAGCGGTCGGTGTGGCCGATGATCCAGTTGGTCATAAAGCCGCCGTAAGAGCCGCCGGTCACTGCCACACGCTTGGCATCGATCTGGGGATAGGTGGACAGGACAAGGTCTGTGAAGTCCATGATGTTCTGATAGTCGGTTTCGCCATAGTGACCCCGGATGTCGGCAAATTCGTTGCCCCGGCCGTCAGAGCCCTTGGGGTTGCAGAAGAAGACAAAGTATCCCCGGTTGGCCCAGAGCTGCATTTCGTGGTAGAATACAGGGCCATAGACGGTCTTGGGGCCGCCGTGGACATCCAGAACTGCAGGATATTTTTTCTCAGGATCAAAGTCTTTGGGCAGCAGAACCCAGCCTTCAATCTCCAGACCGTCACTGACCAGAGTCAGACGCCGGGGCTGTGCCACATATTTATTTTCCAGTACCTTTTGGTTGAAGGCGCTGACCTGGGTTATGGTGCCATTGTCCAAATCCATGGTATAAAGCTCCTGCAGCTTCATATCGTGCATGGCAACCAGCAGGGCGGTATGTTCATCCGGGGAGATGGCAAAAGAATCGATGCTGCCTTCCCGGTCGGTCAGGGCGGTGTCGGTGCCGTCGGGGGAGAGGCGATACAGGTGGGAATTTCCCCAGCGGGTGGTGAGGTGGTAGAGATTTTCCTTGACGGGCTGCTTAGGCTCACCGCCGCCGTAACGGCAGTCGCTGCCTACATCGGAATACATATTCTCGTCCTGCTGAGATATCACTGTCAGCTCGCCTGTGGCCACATTGACCTCATAGACCCAGGCGTTTTCATTGAGACCGTGCTGTTTTCCGGTGTTTCCTGTGGCCAAAAGACGGGAATCGGTGGCAATGAGATCATAGAGGCGAATGGGGAGCTTTTCAGTGACAAGGGAAATGTCTCCTGTGGTGCAGTCCAGCTTCCAGAGGCCGGAAACCTCTGTGGGGCGTGATTTATAGGATTCGCCTCCAAAGTATGCGGTGTTACCCATGATTGCCAGGGCGCCTACATCAAAGTAGGGGTCGGTAAGACGCTTGCATTCACCGGTTTCCACATCACACAGGAACAGGGCAGACCGCTTTTTGTTGCCGAAGCCCTGACCGTTAGACCAGAAGGGAATTTCATCCAGAACCTCATAGTCCTGGTCATCTTCATAAGATTTAATGATTGCTTCCCGCTCTTCCTTGCTGAGCTTGTAATAGTCGGGATGGTTGGCATCAATGGAACCGACGGTCAGATATGTATGGGGGCCTGTTTTATGCAGGGTTCCGGCCTGGAAGGGAAGGCAGAAGGCAGGCAGAGCCTCACCGCCGGTGATGTCCAGACGATAAAAATGGGTGAACTGCTCCTTTGCTTTCTGACGCTTCTGGTCGGAGGCACTGCGGACGGCAGGGAACAAAAGATGGGTTTCATCCTCCCAGATATACCGGCCTTCCTTTCCCAGGTCTGTAAGCTGCCGCAGGCCGGAGCCGTTATAGAGCCAGAGCCGGGATTCATAACAATTTTCTTCTTCCAAACAGTTGCTGACCACAAAGGCGGCATTTTTACCGTCGGGGGAGTACTTAGGCTGAGACAGGAAAAGATAGTTCAAAAAATCGTTGAGTTGCAGCTGTTCCATAGTGTTGATTCTCCTTTATCTTTCTGGTGTTGTGTCGGTTTCTTTGTCGGGCAATTGCTGAATTTCTCTGTAGATTTGCTCCATCTGCTGGTCTACCTGTGCAATGGCTTCAGAAGCCTGGAGCATTTCCTGAGAAATGCGGGCAGGAATGTCCTTTTGCGATTTATAGCGCAGGTCATGCTCCAGACTGGCCCAGAAATCCATGGCGATGGTCCGGAGCTGAACCTCTACGTTGACAAATTCAGTATGGTCGGATAGATAGATGGGGAGCTGAATATCCAGATGCAGGCTTCGGTAGCCGTTGTAATTTGGATTTTTAATGTAGTCCTGGGTTTTAATCAGGCGGATATCCGACTGCCGCAGCAGCATCTCCGCCACATCGTACACATCGCTGACATAGCTGCATACCACACGGATACCTGCAATATCGTTGAGGTTCTGCTTGGCAGAATCCAGACTGACTTCAAAGTTTCGGTTCTGAAGCTTTGCAGCAATGCTGGCAGAGGATTTGAGCCGGCCTTCAATGTGGTGAATGGGACTACGACCAGAGCGTACATGGAATTCATCGTTCAGGACTTCAAATTTAATTTGCAGCTGCTTCAGAGCAGCCTGATACAGATGCTGAAGTGCCAAATATTCCTGATAGTTAGCGAACAGCTCCATAGCGGCCTTGTCTGCCTGGTTCATGAAATCCCTCCTTTGTTTTATTGTCTTGCACATTTACTATTGTACTGTCTGCTTATGGGGGAATCAAGTGAAATTTGTGAGCTAAGAGAAAAATGAAAAAATTTGAAAATAACAGTTGACAAACCAGGTGGGGTATGGTATTATATCACCCGTGAGCGGTCAGACCGCTTCTGACACATGGGCCTTTAGCTCAGTTGGTTAGAGCCTCCGGCTCATAACCGGATAGTCCCGGGTTCGAATCCCTGAAGGCCCACCATCAACTCAGCTTTTGCTTTTGTGATAGATATAGGGGTATAGCTCAATTGGTAGAGCGGCGGTCTCCAAAACCGTAGGCTCAGGGTTCAAGTCCTTGTGCCCCTGCCACAATCAAGCGCCCACATTTGTGGGCGGTTGGTTGTAACTTTCAGATATGCTGCTATAGCTCAGTCGGTAGAGCGCATCCTTGGTAAGGATGAGGTCTCCAGTTCGAATCTGGATAGCAGCTCCAAAACCTCGGAAACTTCGGTTTTCGGGGTTTTCTTTTTACTCAGATTCTTTTGGGGACGGTTTATGCCATAAAAGTACGGTCAAGAGTTGTGGGAGAATTGATGCAGGCACTGGCGGCAATCTATTGGATTTTTTGCATGGATTATGTTATAATCTGTTAAGCGTTGATCTGTAAATCCGTTGTTTTGGAAGTGAGAAAAATGAATGGGAAACTGGTAAAGAAATATTTGATTTTGACATTTTCTATCATGCTTCTATGCTGGGGAGGCTCTGCCGTAATCAGTCAAATCTGGAACATCACAATTAATAATCCTGTTTTGAGAGTTCTGTTTTTGATTGGCGGCTTTTCTCCGACGATTGCTTCCTACCTATCCCTAAAATCGGAAAAACAGGTGAACAGCCTGAAAATTTGGTTGCAAAAGATCTTTCGATTCCGTCAGACACCCCTTGCTTACGGCTTGGCTGCACTTTTTGTTCTGATATATTTTGGAATCGGAAGCCTTGTAAACAGCGTGGAATTTGGTGCACCCATTTGGATGCAGCTTATCATTGTTCCTTCTATGCTGTTTGGCGGCGGCAATGAAGAGGCTGGATGGAGAATGATCTTACAGCCGGAACTGGAAAAACAGTATGGGTTTCACAAAGCGACCATTGTGACTGCTGTCGTCTGGTGGATATGGCATTTCCCAATTTTCTTTATTCACGGTACGGCAAATGCCGAAATGAATTTTTTCCTCTTCGGAATCATGTGTTTCACCCTGAGTTACGGCTTGGCGGTGATCTGTAAGGTGTCGGACGGTGTATTTCCCTGCGTTTTGACCCACTGCCTGATCAATGGCCTGTCTGCTACATTTGCATTTCCTCTCACATTACCCGGTTGTGTCATTACATTGGCTCTGACGGTTGCCGCAAGCCTGATTGTTTTAAAATGCTGCAAGAAAGTAAATGCCACCATATAAAATATAACCATCGGCAGGTAAACCGATGGTTATATTTTTGTCCGGACTCTTTACATTATCTGTGTGCAGAAAGCTCCGGTACGGTCTGCATTTGCGCTGCATCCGTAATGGAAACAACTTTACCGCCGTCCATTTTTATAATTTTATCGTATCTGTTCTGTACTTCTTTGTTGGGCACATGAGAGACAAAAATTACGGTGCCCCTGTATTCCAACAACATTTTTTCCACGGCTGCGGATGCTGCTTTGTCCAGGGCAGAGGTCACCTCATCCAAAAGAAGGATGTCTGGCTGAGCATAGAATGCTCTGGCAATGGCAATTCTTTGCTTTTCACCACCGGAAAGGGTCTGCGCAGATTTCTCATCCAAGACAGCATCTTTGTATGTTTCAAAGACTTTTGTAAGCCGCAGATCGTGAATCAACTTTTGCAGAAGGGCCTTGTTTTCTATGGTCTCACTGATGTTGTCTGTAATGCTTTTTTGGAACAGATAGGACTCCTGAAAGACGATCCGCAAAAAACCGTAAAGGCGGTCTCCCAACTCTTTTTGGGGGATTCCGCCGAAGGTGATTTGTCCGGTATAATTCTGCTCAATGCCTCCCAGCAGCTTTAATAAAGTGGATTTTCCGCATCCGCTCTCTCCTGTAATCAGATATTTTTTGCCGGGTTCAAATTCCAGACAGATATTTTTGAGAATGGCCTGCTCTCCCACGGAAAAGCAGACATTTTCCAGTTTCAAAGTGGGTATGGCCTGAAATACCGGTGTCCTGGTTTCTTCCTTCGGGTCACACATCAGCTGCTCCAGTTCTTTCTTTAAGGGCTTTGCTCCGTTGCGGTCGTTGATGAGATAGGAAATCTGAAGGGTAGGGAAGGAGAGCACCTCGGCAATTTGAAGCGTGGACAGAAGCATGCCTGCGCTGTATTGCCCGCGCAGAATCAGATAGCCGCCGTAAAAAAGAATGCCCCAGTTGACGGCGTGGGTCAGGAACAGCCCCAGCATGCCGGAAGCAATATCGATTTTGTCATAATTCAAATCAGCGGTGTTTTTGCAGTGGCTTTTTTCTGCAATTTCCTTCTTAAAAGTGCTGCCCATCTGGTACGTGCGGATAATATGGATGCCGTTTAAGAAATCAGACAGCTTTGCAGTCAGCGCACGGCCTGCCTGAATGGAACGATTATACCGAATCTCATAGGGCTTTTTGAAAAAGAAGGTGGAACTGACTTTTATGGCGTTTACAATCACAATAAAGACTGCAATTCCCGTATGGAGTGTAAAAAGTGCAGAAACAGAGAATAGTATAGTGAAAACCAGCTGCCAGATATCCAGGGTGTTCAGATAATACTGCGCTGTTACGGAATTGATATCGTTGTTATAGATGGTCAGCAAGCTTGCCTTTTTGTTGGCATCCAGCTGGGTCAGGGGTGTTTGCAAAATCTGATTTGCAATACCCAGACGCATCTGCGTTTTTAACTCATTGGCATAGAGCCTCTGAAAATAGGCGGGACCGAAGCCGGTGATGGCAGCTGCTGTGCCTGCTGCCACCACTTTTATGGCAGACCGTACGACACCACGGATATTTCCGGCGGCTGCAAAGTCAATCAGCTCCTTGGTAAACACGGGAAAGAGTACATCGGTCAGTGCGATGCACAGACCGGATAACAGACAAGCTGCAAAAAGAATTCTGATTTTTAAGGTTCTTTTCATAATGATAATTCTCCTCAGATAAAAATAATCCGAGATTAGACAATGAAAAAGGTCTGTTTTCACAGCCGAAAACAGACACACCTATAAAACCATATTATTTCACCTGAAAAACGGTATAGCGATCCCGTAAACATAGGAAAAAGAATATGATTTACAGACAATGTACTAATCAAAATCGGCATAACAAATCCATCCCATATTCACAGAAAAATATGGAATGACAACACTTGTTCAGCAAATTTCAATCAATACCCTTGATCTGTCATATTCTGCTTTTTTCCTATACGCTTGTCAGGCGCCCTTTCTTTCAGATACTCTTATTATAGGATAGAAAAAGGTTTTGTCAAGAGGAATGAATGAGGACACCTGCGGACCTTCTCAATTGCCGCAGTATAGAAGGACATAAAACAAAAATCCCCCATAAAGCAGACCTGGATAGCATAAAGGTCCGCTTCAGGGGGATTAAATCATTTTTTTGTGTCGGCTCTGAGAATTATATATTCTTAGTCCATCCGCTGAGGAGCAGACAGGGAACGGCCCAGACCAGCAGATACAGTCCCAGATTCACCAGAGACATGATAGCTGTGGCTCCCAGATAGGACAGGATCATCATAATTCCCAATCCCATAACGCCGCTGAGAATGCCGATTACCGTGCCCCAGTGAACACAGGCACACAGGGCTGGGGCGCCTGCTGCAGACAGTGCAGTGGCAGAAAAACGAAAGTCCTGTACCATCACACAGGGCTGTGCACGGTTGCCGGGGACTTTCCGGGCCAGTTCAATGCGCTGTGCAAGGGGTGGAAGCTTAAACTGTGCGGGGTTAATGCGGAACTTGGAACGCAGGAATCGCTCTGTAATCATAAAGTCACTGGCGATGATGATGGGGGTCACTCCCTTGCGGGCACCCAGACAGGCAAGGCCTTCTGTGGTACTGCGGGTGACACCATAGTGCAGGGCGAAGACACCGCATAGCGTGGAATCAATGGCCACATACACCGCCTGACTGACTCTGGTACCCATAGGCATTTCTACGCCCATGGACCGCATGAACTGGAGAGAGCCCACAAGAACGGAGTCATCTCCGATCTGTGCACCGATTCCGTCCGTATCATAGCGCCGGAGCTGGGTCACAGCATACCGTCTGGCCCCACGCATTTTCATCTGTTCATCAAACAGAGGTGCCAGTCCGCTTTCGGCAGCGGAAAGCACTGCTGCACCATAGGCCACCACCCGGTCGGGGGTGCCGCCGCCGAAAAACTTCATTCCGTTAAGCTTCAGATTGTCCTTGGGGAACAGATCCTTGTCGGAAATGGGAACAATAAGCTTGCCGCACAGCGCCTTGGCACCGGACCAGCCATAGAGGGCGGCACCGCGATCTCGCAGGCGGCGGCTCAAAATGACCCAGGGACGGAACCAGATTACACTGCCCAGGAGGGGAGAGCCGGCCAGAAGGATGGCACTCCAGTATTGCAGGAACAGCTCCCGGGAGCCGTCTGCATTGAAGGCGGCTGCTGCAAGGGAAAGAAAGATCACAGCAAAGGCATAGCAGTCCCAAATGCGCTGGGGTGCCGCAGGGGCTCTGTTGGCGGCCAGAAATTCGGCCTGACTGCCCTTTCCGTGGAGAATTCCGGCTGTTTTCTGCTGAACCTCCGGTTCTTTTACCAGAGCATCATTTCCTCTGCTGCGGCGAGCCGGGTCCATGGTATAACAGATGTGTTTTTGTCTCAGCTGTATTCCCCAAAGTGCACAGCTTAAAAGCAGGCAGGCCAGGGGACAATAGGTAGACCGGAGTGTGGACAGTGCATTAACTCCGTCAATGAATGTCACCACCACGGCTACAGAAGTCAAAACCTGAAATCCGAAGCCGGGAGTAAACATATGGCGCAGTCCCTCCAGGAAGACCTCATAGGCGCATAACACGCAGATGACCAGCAAAAGCAGCTGCAATCCCGGAATCAGGTCCTTTCTGGCCAGAGTGTCCAGCATACCCTCACTGTAGAAAACACCCAGAACCAGATTGAGCAGGGTAAAGAAGAGACACAGGAGCAGCCGCATGGCCCGGCCTTTCAGCCCTTCTGCGGCCTGCCGATACTGGGCTTCCGGCGTTGGAATGGTTTTGGGCTGCTTTTTAGGTTTCTTCTTTTCCTGTTTTACCTTTTTTTGAGGTGGCTTGGGTGGTGCCGCAGGCCTGGGAGGCGGCGGGGGCACAGATGCAGGGGGAGGAAACTCCGGCTTCGGCGGCACAGGGCTCTTTTTCGCAGAACGGTGCGCACGTTTGGGAGCAGGGGGGACAATGGTCTGGTGTAATTCCGGTGAAACATCGGATGCCGTGGCCAGAATATCCGGCTCAGTGGGAGAGGACGGCGCCTCTTCCTCCACGGGCTCCACTGGTTCCACGGTCGATGGCTGAGAAGACACAGAAGCCTTTGGCGTGGAATCTGTCCGATCCGGCACATGACGCTGCGGTAAGTCCTCTACCGAAGGCTGATAGCGTTGGGTAGTGGGGTCTTCATCCCGGGTGTGATGTCTGGGAATGGGAGAAAGCAGCGCAGGGTCCGGAGCAGGAGGCTGAGACGATGTATCTGAGCCGCCAAATTCCCGCATAATATCCTCCAGAGCAAAATCCTGCTCTGGCTCCTGAGAAGGGAACTCTAAATCCGCCGGAGGAACAAATTGCTTTTTTTTCTTCTTTTTCATCCTGATGAAACCTCCGTTAAGCCGCCGCAGGGCGGCCCGGCTTTTTATCCTCTCTGACGAACCGCCTCATAGAGCAGAATGGCTGCGGTAGCGGAGGCATTGAGGGAGGAAATGTGTCCCTTCATGGGAACACGAACCAGGACATCGCAGGTTTCACGAACCAGACGGCCCATGCCTACCCCTTCGTTTCCGATGACAATGGCGGCAGGTCCTCTGAGGTCTGCCTGGTACAGCTCCTGTGCGCCGTCGGCGGCGGTTCCATAGACCCACACGCCCCGGTCCTTCAGCTCCTTGAGAGCGGCGGAGATGTTGGGCACACGGGCCACCATCATATATTCCACGGCACCGGCGGAGGCCTTGGCTACCACGGGAGACAGGCCCACACTGCGGCGCTTGGGGATGATGACACCATGGGCGCCTGCGCATTCGGCAGAACGGAGAATGGCACCCAGATTATGGGGGTCGGACAGTTCATCACAGACCACAATGAGGGGATCTTCTCCACGGTCGTGGGCCAGCTGCAAAATGTCATCCAGGCTGGCATAGTCCCGGGCGGCAGCGTGGGCAATGATGCCCTGATGTGCACGGGTCAGGCTCATCTGATCCAGCTTCCGGCGGTCTACGGGCACGACGACAGCACCGGCTTCCTTTGCCTGGGCAGCCAGACGGGCCAGATTCCGGTCGGTATCACCGGCGGCAATAAAGACTTTATCGATGGTGCGGCCGCTGCGCAGTGCTTCCTGCACGGCATTGCGGCCCTCCAGAACACCTTCGAGAGCTTCTTCATCCGGTTCAGGCCGGGGGGCAAAAGTTCTTCTTTCCTGCTTCATAAAAGGTAACTCCTTGTAAAAAAATCATGCTTTCTTAGAATAGTCCGTCATGGGAAAAGGAAAGCTAGCTCGGGTCGGTATTTGGACAGACCCTGCCATTTTCAATCATTATAGCAAATATTCTCACATTGGACAAGTACACTTTGTAACTTTCTCGGAAATGGAGCGTTTTTCAGGGATAAATTCACAGAAAGTTTACGGGAGGAATACAGAAAATCCATTGCTTGCAGATAAAATGTATGCTATGATAACAAAAAAGGAATCACCTCAGAAGGAAATGAGGTGACAGGAAGACGAAAAGGAGGCTGATTAACCCAATGAATCCAATGCAAAATGGTGGGGAACAACCACAAAAGGACGCTAAAAATGGCCGTCCGGGATTCCGGGGAGGATTACCGCTGCTTGTTATCGCTATTGTAGTGGTGCTGCTGTTTAACCTGCTGTTAAATGCAATCACCAGTGCACAGATGGTAAAAAAGAGCTATACGGAGTTTCTGCAGATGGCAGAATCCGGAAAGCTGGCGGAAGTAGAATTTGAGGTAGACGAGGTCATGTTTGTGACCAAAGAGGAGCTTAAAAAGCCCGCTTCGGAGCAGACGGTCTACTACACCGGACTGATTACCAATGTAGACAATACAGATCTGGTGATGAGCCTGAAAGACCAGGGCGTCAAGATATATCAGGAGCCCAAGGAGGACAGCTCGATTATCGGGTATATTCTGTCCAACCTCCTGATCTTCGGCCTGACCTTCTTTGTCCTGACGCTTATCATGCGGAAAATGGGCGGAGCCATGGGCGGCGGTATGGCTGCCATGGGACAGAGCAAGGCAAAGGTCTATATGGAGCGCCGAACCGGTGTAACCTTTGCAGACGTAGCCGGACAGGATGAGGCCAAAGAGTCGCTTCAGGAGATCATTGATTTCCTCCATAATCCTGAAAAATACGCTGCCATTGGTGCAAAGCTTCCCAAGGGTGCCCTGCTGGTAGGTTCTCCCGGTACCGGTAAAACCCTGCTTGCCAAGGCCGTGGCCGGTGAGGCAAATGTCCCCTTCTTCTCCATCTCCGGTTCCGATTTTGAAGAGATGTTTGTGGGACTTGGTGCCAGCCGTGTCCGTGACCTGTTCCAGCAGGCTGCAAAGGTAGCACCGTGTATCATCTTTATTGATGAGATTGATGCTGTGGGCCATCGCCGGGATTCCCGCTTTGGCAACAACGACCAGACCCTGAACCAGCTTTTGAGCGAAATCGATGGTTTTGATTCCTCCAAGGGCATTGTGTGTCTGGCTGCAACCAACCGTCCTGAGGTTCTGGACCAGGCTCTGCTGCGTGCAGGCCGTTTTGACCGCAGAATTGTTGTGGATCGTCCCAACCTCCAGGGCCGTCTGGATACCCTGAAGGTTCACACCAAGCGGATTCGTCTGTCTGAGGATGTGGACCTGCGCCGTTTGGCTCAGGCAACTGCCGGTGCTGTAGGTGCCGATCTTGCAAACCTGGTCAATGAAGCTGCGCTTCGGGCCGTGCGTATGGGCAGACAGGCAGTAAATCAGGAAGATCTGCTGTCCTCCTTCGAGACCGTAATTGCAGGTACGGAGAAGAAAAACTCAGTGCTGACCGACATTGAAAAGCGCCTTGTTTCCTACCATGAGGTCGGCCACGCTCTGGTGGCTGCTCTGGAAAAGAACAGCACGCCTGTTTCCAAGATCACCATTGTTCCCCATACCTCCGGTGCTCTGGGCTACACCATGCAGCTTCCTGAGGAAGAAAAGTACCTGTCTACCAAGGATGAACTGATGACAGAGCTTCGGACACTGGTAGGCGGCCGTGCAGCAGAAGAGGTGGTATTCAGTGCACAGACCACCGGTGCTTCCAATGACATTCAGAGAGCTACCGAGCTGGCTCGAAAGATGGTGACCCAGTACGGTATGAGTGACAGCTTCGGTCCCATGGCTTTGGCTTCCGTGCAGAGCCAGTATCTGGAAGGCCAGTCTTATCTGGACTGTTCTCAGGATGCCGCTACTCAGGTGGACCGGGAAGTGAAGAAGCTGCTGATGCAGGCTCTCAATGATGCCAAGCAGATGCTGACGGATCACAGATCCCTGCTGGATGAAGTGGCAATGTATCTTCTGGCCAAGGAGACCATCACTGGCGATGAGCTGATGAGCTATGTCAGAGCCGATCTGGAAGGTAGACAGGATACACCGTCAGAAGAGGAATAATCCACGGAATTCTCTGCAAGAAAAGCCAGTGTGTGCCTGACCTGAGGCATGTTCTGTAAAAAGTATTTATAAAAGGTACGACATGGTCCCACGAGGGGCTGTGTCGTACCTTCTTTTTATATAAAGCAGTCGTTTCATGAGGCGTTTCTGACCTCTTGTTTAAAACAGTGGCTGAGGGTTTGATGTTTTCGGAACATTCAGACCACTGAAGCACATAAAGAAAAATAGGGTGCCGCAAAGTCCGGCAGACTGTGCCGACCGGGCTTTGTTATGCTGATTTCGTCGGAAAAGCTGCTGATTTCGTATGCGTGTCCACAAAGCCCCGGGGCTTTGCTATAATACTTAGGAAATACTTATGCAGCAGGAGAGCGCATAATATTTTTAGGCAATTGCGGAATTGCTCAGAACAGCACACCGTCACCGGGATACGCTTGCAAAGTCCTGCAAAGGATTGAAAATTGGTGAAATGCTCCTGACTGTTTTGTCCTGTAGTTTGGATCTTACGGCAATGGGTCCGGGCTTATCATTTTGGGTACGATAAGTGAACAGGCGAGACAGCAGAAACGCCGGGAAAAAAGTCTGAAATCCATAAGATCAAGAGAGAGTTTCGGTACCTGGTAAAAAGGGGACCGGTTCCGGTTTGGAAGAAAGTCGCACAATGACAGTCTGCCGGATGCAGGGGGAAATTTATGTGGATTTTGTCGAAGTACGGAGCGTAAAGGGGAGCAGCCTTTATTACCGGGCTGATGCGTGGACAGGATACGGTGGGGCTGCTGGATTGGCAGCAGAAATGATTCCGACCGGCACGATTGGCGTCGTAATGGGAACCAGATTCCGCTTCTTGGGCACAGAGAATGGGGAGAAAACTGAATTCACATCCGGTGGTCCGGAAGGATGAGTACGCAATTGCAATGTAAAAATTCCGAAGTTGGTTTCTGGCTGAACCTTCTTCGGGATTTTTTTATGTCCGTCGGTGCCCATCAAGCAGTGAACGGTATTCTTTCATGATTTTTTTATCCGGTATGGGGATTTCTTGCTTTTGGAAGAAGGCTCAAAGTGCTTGATCTGCGTAATCAATTGGGAAAAAAGAGAATTTTGAACAACAGAAATAAGAATATGCAAGAAAAATTGAACTTGGTATGTAAAAACAAGAAAATGACTTGTTTTTTTGTTTTGAATGCGATAGAATTACAGGGTAAAAGTTTTTATAACAATGAATTTAACAGTTTTTACAGTATGGAAGCCAGGGAGGGAGAATATCTGTGCCTGTAAAGCAAAGAAGACGAAGAAGAAAACCAGTTAAAAGGAAAAAACGATTGATGCCGGTCGTTGCGGCAGCGGCGCTTATCATAATTTGCAGCATTACGCTATTTAAAAAGGAACCTGAAGAAACACCTCCGCCCCCTGAGACAACTGTTCCCACCCAAGTTACTGTGGAGGTGCCCGAGACAGAGCCTGCCATCAAAAAAAATACACCGCAGGTTCTGCTGGACCTGGTCAAGAAAAATCCTGAGACAGCAGAATTTGTCAAAGCATGGCCGGGCAGCACACCTGAGACGGTGGATATTTCCGGAGATTATGTTGAGGGAGAAATTCCACATTTCCTCCAGTGGGACCTCCGCTGGGGCTATCAGTTCTACGGCGGAATATGGCCGGAGGACTATTTGGGTCTGGCTGGCTGCGGCCCCACATCCCTGTCCATGGTGGTGGTTGGTATGACCGGTGACCTCAGTGCACATCCCGGTGCGGTTGCCAAATATGCGGAAGAATCCGGATATGCAACGAAAAACAACGGAACCATGTGGGCTCTGATCTCAGAGGGATGCCGACACTACGGACTGGAAGCAGAGGAAGTGTCTTTGTGCGAGGGGGACATGGCTGAGGCACTGGAGCAAAGCCCCATTATCTGTGTGGTAGGCCCCGGTGACTTTACCCAGAGCGGTCATTTTATGGTGCTGACCGGGTACGAGAACGGAAGGTTCAATATTTTAGACCCCAATTCCAAAGCCAACAGCGCAAAGACCTGGGATTATGAGACACTGGCCAGGCAGATTATGGCTATGTGGAAGTTCTCTGTTATGTAATAGAATAACAATCAATTGGCGGAGCATTTGCTCCGCCAATTGTGCTTTATTGCCGCCCTATTTTCGTTCCAGATGAAATTCTGCCTGATTTTTTTCCGGGTTCCAGTCAGCGCAGAGCACCTTGTTTCCGGGAGGATTCCACAGCAGAAACTGTGTCAGAGGATTTTCTAAGCGCTCCCGAAGATTTCTGCGAATCTGTCTGGCCCCTGCGGCGGTGGATTCCACCAGATAATGGGCGATGGCAGGGGAGAAGCGCAGCCGTAATCCGTTGTGCTCGCCACGCTGCTGCAAGAGTGCCAGCTGCTTTGCGGCAATGGATTCCAGAGAAGCACGGCTTAAAGGACGGAAAATAGCGACCTTGTCAATACGGCCCAGAAATTCCGGCGTAAATCGTTCCTGAAGGCAGCGGCCTACCTGGGACTCCTGACTGGGAGGAAGAAACCCAAGACCTTCCCCATCTCGTTTGTCTCCTCCCAGATTGGAGGTCATGACAATGATGGTGTTTTTAAAGCTGACGGTTCTGCCCAGTGAGTCGGTTAAAATGCCGTCCTCCATAATTTGCAGGAGTATTCCGGTCACATCGGGGTGGGCCTTCTCCAATTCGTCAAACAGAACCAGACTGTAGGGCTTGCGGCGGACCTTCTCCGTGAGCATACCGCCTTCCTCATGGCCCACATAGCCGGGAGGAGCACCGATGAGCCGGGAAACAGACTGCTTTTCCATGAACTCCGTCATATCGAAGCGGATCATGGCGTCTCTGCTGCCAAAGATGGTCTCTGCAAGGACCCGGCACAGCTCTGTCTTTCCCACACCGGTGGGACCGGTAAAGAGAAGGCAGGCAGTGGGGCGGTTATGGTCAGCCAGACCGCTGCGGCCTCTGTGCACGGCCGCAGTCACGGCGGCAACAGCCTCCGCCTGTCCCAAAACCTCCTGATTCAGTCGGTCTTCCAGTCCAAGGAGCTTTTGCCGTTCCTCCATAGCCAGACTTCCCACAGGAATTCCGGTCTGAGCCGAGACGGCCTTGGCAATATCCCGGGCGGTAACGCCTTTGTTGCGCCACCCGTCCTGAGAGCGGGAAAGGAGCTTCTGCATCCTATCCCGAAGCTCTGCCGCCCGTTCAAAACGACTGTTCTGAACAGCATCTCTCAGCTCCAGCTCCAGAGAAACCTTTTCGGATTCCACACCGCCTTTGTCCCGCTGGAGCTCTTCCATATGGGCTCTGGCGGCTCCCTCGTCCAAAAGGTCAATGGCCTTGTCCGGCAGGAACCGATCGGGAAGATATTGCGTGGAAAGGTCTACGGCAGCTTCCACGGCCTCCTGGGTGATTTTAATGTGGTGGTGCCGCTCCAGTCCGCCACGGACGCTTTGCAGAATGGAGATGCAGGTTTCACGGTTGGGCTCTTCCACCAGAACCGGACGGAACCGACGTTCCAGAGCCGGGTCTTTTTCAATATGTTTTCGGTATTCGTCCAGGGTGGTAGCGCCCAGCATCTGAAGTTCTCCACGGCCCAGAGCGGGCTTTAAAATGTTGGCTGCATCAATGGCACCTTCTGCGGCACCTGCCCCGATGATGGTATGCATTTCGTCCACAAAAAGGATGATATTACCGGCCCGACGAATTTCCAGAAGAAGATCTCTGACTCGTTCTTCAAATTCACCACGGTATTTGGTTCCTGCCACCAGATTGGCCATATTGAGGCTGAGCAGCCGCTTTCCCTTCAGAGAAAGGGGAACATTGCCGGACACCATTCGCTGGGCCAATGCTTCTGCAATGGCGGTTTTTCCCACACCGGGCTCACCGATGAGGGCAGGGTTATTCTTATTTTTCCGGCTGAGAATGCCGATGACGGCCTCCAATTCCTTTTCCCGACCCACTACAGGGTCCAAAGCGGCGGCTTTTTCCAGAAGATCTTCGCTGAATTGATCCAGAAGTTTCATAGACTCTGCCCTTCCTTTCTCCTGATCCTTAACAGATTCACAGCGGTTCATATGATATAAGGTCTGCGCAAACACATCATCCGGTGCCAGACCGGAAAGCTCCAGCAGTTCCTTGGCACAGCCGTCGGGCTGCCGCACCAGAGCCAGAAGCATATGTGATGGCAGAATGCGGCGGTATCCTGTATGCTTTGCTTCCCATCGGGCTCTGCGCAGAATCTGTCTGGATTCCCGGTTCAGTCCCTGAGGAAGGGGCAGCTCCGGGGTCCCACGGCCCAGCAGAGGCTCCATCAGGGAACGCAGAACCGTCTGATTGAGGCCCGCTCGCCGCAACAGGCGGCAGGGCAGTGTGCCTTTCTGCTGCACCATGGCCAAAAGCAGATGCTCACCGCCGACATAGCTGTGGCCCATGGAGCGGGCTTCCTTGGATGCAAGCAGGATTAGTTTCTTCGATTTTTTTTCCAAGCAGGGAGCTTTCACTGGTTCCTCACCTCACAGTAGTCGATTATAGCCGAGGCTTACTGGAAATATACGGGAATTATGTCTGCCTATTTTTACATAACGAGAAATTTTATTTGATTTTTTTGAAAAACATGTTAGAATAAAAATGCAGCTCCTTACGCATTGCGTGGGAGGCAAAAATTTATACATAGGAGGAAACAGTTATGGCATACAAGATTACCGATGCTTGCATTAAGTGTGGTGCTTGCGCTGATGCTTGCCCCATGGGCATCATCACCGAGGGTGAGGACAAGTACGTCATCGACGCTGATCAGTGCGTTGATTGCGGCACCTGCGCCGACGCTTGCCCCAACGAGGCTATTGAGGAGGCCTAAGTCTCCGACTCCTGTAGGGGGCTGCCCCGGTTTTCCGGGACAGCCCTTTTCAGTTGGATAGCCAAGGAGGATCTATGAAGAATCGGATAGAACGCTTGTATGGCGGTATTTCCTACTGTGTGGGGGAAGAATCTTTTCCTTTAAGTACAGACAGCATGCTTTTGGGTAGCTTTGTAAGTCTGGGTAAAAATGCTCTGGTGGCAGATTTGGGTTCCGGCAGCGGTGCTCTGGGTCTGCTGCTTTGCGGCAGATATCCAGACTGCCGGGTGACCGGCGTGGAGATCCACGGTCCATCCCATGTGGCAGCTGTAGAAAATATTAAGAATAATGCTCTGGACCAGCGAATGGAAAGTCTGTTGCTGGATATCAGAGAAATCAGAAGCGTCCTGCCCGGCGGGAAATTTCATTGCGTGGTGTCCAACCCGCCTTATTTTGTCGCAGGAGCGGATTCTCAGGGGCCGGCAGGCCCTCAGGCCCGGAAAGAAGCCCAGTGTAAACTGGAGGACCTCTATATAGCGGCAAAGTGGCTCCTTCGTTTTGGAGGAGATTTTTATGTAGTACATAAGCCGGACCGGCTTGCGGATTTGATGGCTCTTGGGCGAAACCACGGGTTGGAACCTAAAAAGCTCTGCTGTGTGCGATATAAGCCGGATGCGCCGGTCAGTTTGGTGCTGATCCAGTGCCGCCGAGGCGGTAAGCCGGGACTGCAATTTTTGCCGGATCTTATTTTGAGACAGACGGACGGAACGCCAACGGAAGAATATCAACAGATTTATCACATGGATTAAGGAGGCTGCATAATGGCCGGAATGTTATATTTAGTACCTACCCCCATTGGAAATCTGGGGGATATTTCCACCCGATGCCGTGAGATCCTGTCTTCGGTGGATTTTATTGCCGCAGAGGATACCCGGGTCAGTTTGAAGCTTCTGAACCATATGCAGATTCACAAGCCTCTGGTGAGCTACTATGAGCATAATAAATCCTTTAAGGGAGATAAGATTGTAGAGCGCATTTTAGCAGGGGAGACCTGTGCCCTGGTTTCTGATGCCGGTTCTCCGGCTATTTCTGATCCGGGAGAAGATCTGGTGCGCCAGTGTGCAGCGGCAGATATTACGGTCTGTGCCATTCCCGGCCCCTGTGCAGTGATTACTGCTTTGAGTATTTCCGGCCTTCCTACAGGCCGCTTTACCTTTGAGGGATTCCTGTCTACCGCAAAGAAAAGCCGCATGAGCCATCTGGAGGCCCTGCGGAATGAACAGCGGACAATGGTGTTTTATGAAGCACCTCATAAACTTTTGAATACCTTAGAGGATATGTCCCGTGTATTTGGGTCAGAACGCCGCATTTCTCTGTGCCGGGAGCTTACCAAGCTTCACGAAGAGGTGTTTCGGACGACTTTTGAGGGCGCCATAGAAAGATATAGTGAGACACCGCCCAAGGGTGAGTTTGTTCTGGTGGTGGAGGGCGCACAGCCTGAGGAAGAAAAAACCTGTACCATAGAAGAGGCGGCTCAGCAGGCCAGACTGCTTATGGAGCAGGGAATGTCCCGAAAAGATGCAGTCCGCAAGGTGGCCCAGGACACAGGCCTTCCCAAGAATGCGGTGTACGATGCTACTCTGTAAGACTAAAAGAGGCAGCGGGTTGTAAATCCTGTCTGGCAGTCCTATGAAGTTTGACAAACATCTGCTTCCAATCTTTTGCAGATTGGAAGCAGATAAAAAGTAAAATATAGGATTGCAGTTCATCAACTCTCATGGTATAATCATGGAGGCTAGCGCCTGCTGTGATTGCGGCAGGCTTATGTGCAGATTTGCAGGTGATGTGTTTGAACAACGAAGTAACGCTTCACCGGACCCTTGACTGTTTCAGGTAGCTTTAAAATAGTATGATATGTCTCTGTAGCTCAGCTGGATAGAGCATTCGCCTCCTAAGCGAAAGGCCGGGCGTTCGAATCGCCCCAGGGACGCCAGATAGAAAAGCCGGAATTCCTTGAGTTGCAAGGAGTTCTGGCCTTTCTGATATCCAGAGGATATGTAATTAAAATCATACTCATTACAGTAGCTTTTTCTTTCCAAATCTGTTATTATGAAACCTGCATATCTGCTTGAACATGGAGATATTCTCCGCGGTCACTGATACATGGGTTCATCAGAAAATAAAATTTCCACTGTTCCGGGAGCTTTTTCACCATGTATCAGGAAAAATACCCTTTTGAGCGTGAATGAAACCAGTTGCTTTGCCCCTTACGTGGATTCCTTCCTGTTTGACAGGAAAGTTACCGACTGCGAAAAAGCAAAACACTACATCGGTACAGATGGAAAACAGATTCTGAAAAATCTGCGGTATCTTTGTTCAGAAGGAAATTATTCTGCGCTGCCCGATTATCCCCAGTATGAACAACGAGGAGGGAGATTTTTCCCAAATTCTCTCTGGTTCAGGAATTTCCCTAGATCCGGTGTGCCGATCTGCTGCCTTATCATAATTTCGGCGTAGTAAAAGGCGAGAATATCGGGCGGAAGGCAATGGAATTTGAGGTTCCTTCCCAGAAAGAAAAAGTTCGATGGATCAACCGGTTACGCAGTCATGGAAACGGCGATTCGGTGTGATTTTGCTGATGTTTTAAATATTCAAAAAGGCTCTCCGTGTGGCAGTACCAGCGGAGAGCCTTATGTTGTTTTTTCAAGATTGACTAGAAGCAAACAGGGAAGGTGCAAAAAGCTGCCGTTGTGTTTTACAACGACAGCATGCAGGGCGATCGTTCAAACTGTTACAGTGTGGGTTCGTAATCCTTCAGAAAAAAGCGCAGGGCCATGACGGTAACAGCGATTTTATATTTCACATCTTCTGATACAGGGGTTGGAGGGCAGGACAGGAGGCTTTCAAGCGCATCAGCTTCAACTCCGGCCATTTTTGCAATAGTTTTCGGGGATAAGCCGTGGTAGGAGATCAGCACCTTTAAAAATGCACGCAATTTCGTATCCTTATTCTCAGCTGCACATGCATGAAGAAACAGAATTTTACTGAACAGTGTACTTCGAAAATCTGGGTCATCCGATAGAAAATCGGAATTCCCTCGGGACAGCGCCTCCAACTGATTCGCAGGAACATCCAGGCATTTGGAAAGGGTATTGATATTGAAACAGTAGGTGGTAATGAGGTCATTCAGGAGCGGTATCATAGTGTCATGTTGGTTCATATTGTCCCCCTAATTGGTATGCAGGCGATTGCGTGGGCTGGATTTCTTCATGGTCATTTCTAAGGTGATCTTCTTATTATAGCAAGTTTGCTGTTTGCTTGCAAATATTATTTTTATTGTAGCATAAGAACAGTAATTATATTGTTGCTTTTTTGTATAGATTCCATTCTGAATCTTTGAATATTATGACACTTGATTAAAATGCTAGCACGGAATATCTGCCTGATGGAACAAGAGCTGGCAGATATATACCTACTACTCCTTTGCGCTTAAAAAAGAATACAACCGAGAGTATGTGGATTTTCAAGTAAGACTTCAGAATATTCTGGATGGATTAGGCTCATATACCCTGTATGGTACCACCAGAGAGCTTGAAAATTCTGTGGTAATGCTGGGTCGTCGTATACAGACCATAAAGACCCTACAGCCCCCTATGTTGCTTTCCGTTTTACTGGGAACGGTTGTTGTGATGGCCTTTGACAGCATGGGAAGAAAAAGCGATTTGTTGATTCGGCTTGTTTTCGTGGAAAGCAAAACAAAAGTATTGCTTTCCGAATGGCTGCTTATGGTGGGACAGATGATATTGACTGCGGTTCCTGCGGCAGTCGTAATGGGGGTACGTAGGTCTTGGGGCAGAACTGCATAACCGTCTTCCGGCAAACATATCCGGTGGTGAACAGCAGTGGGTTGGCATTGCACGGTGCCTGGCAGGCAACTGCTGCCTGATTGTGGCAGATGAGCCTACCGGAAATCTGGATGATGACAATGCAATGGATGTGATGAAGTGTCTGCTCCGCTTGGCCCATGAGTATGGAAAGCTGGTCATTGTGGTAACGCATGATGCCGATGTTGCAGAAATGGCGGACCGCAGATATTATCTCAGCAAAGGGGAGCTTCGACCGGAAGAATAGATGAAGCAAATTATGTTTCCAGACGGAAACGGAACAGCAGCCCTGCAGGAATTCTGTAATCTATAATAAAAATAAAAGTGCTTGCCGTTTGCATATTACAGACAGCAAGCACTTTTCATTGCTTAAACAGAGTCTTTATTCGCTTCAGAGTTTCGAGCCGCTTCAGACAGCAAACTGGATTTTAGTAAGCTATGTCAGCCTTTTCATGGCAGAGACTCCTGCGTTTTGTGGCTTTGCCTCAACTTGCATTATTTCCCGGGAAACAACTCTGCGAGCTGAGAAAAGCTCGTCACCTTTTCATCCCAGGTTTCGGGGGTACCGAAGCCGTAGCTGGCCCATACAAAAGGAATCCCGGCTCCCTGTGCTGCTTCCAGATCGCCCTGCGTATCTCCGATATAGCAAGCGTTCCGGATACCATTGCGCTGCATCAGGGTCAGAATACTGTGCGCCTTGCAGGTGCCTGTTTCACCGAAACAGGTGTGATCCTGAATCAGGTGTGCCAGATTTCCTTTTTCCAGCAGAAGCTCGATATACCCCTTCTGACAGTTGCTCACAATGAACAGTCTGTAGTGTTTTGAAAGTGTTTCCAGAGTTTTCTGTACATCCGGGTAGAAGATATGGCAAGGGTCCTCCTGCATCACCTGATGTTCACAAGCCATCAGCCGTTCCATGTGGCGGTATCGCTCCGGGACTTCCACCTGCGAAAGAATCCCGTCTGCAATTTCGGTCATGGTTTTTCCAAAGTAAGACCGAATTCCTTCCGGGGTGCAGTTTGCCTCCATTCCCAATTCCTTCAGAGCCAGATTCCAGCCCTTTGCAACCAGAGGGACGGAGTTCCAAAGCGTTCCGTCTACATCAAAAATCAAATTCTCTATGTTTTCCATGTTCATTTCAGGGTAACCTCATTTTTATACAACAATCGGAAGATTGCGGCAGATACCGAAAATCACCAGTATGGCAATCATTCCCCACAGGGCAACCTTCGACCAGCCCTTGGGACAGATCACACCCTGCCGAATATAGCGCTGCACCAGATCTGCAGCCACTGCCAGTCCCAAGGGAAGCAAGGCAAAGACTGCCGGATTGGCCTGCCAGGCACCGGAGAAATCCAGGTGCAGAATAGCGAGGCACATTCTGCTTACGCCACAGCCCGGACATTGCAGCCCGGTCACCAGGTGAAAGGGGCAGGGGATACCGAACCCCAGCCGGGAACAAAGCAGGGCATACAAAATGCCAATCAGAAGCAGTCCTGCTCCGAGGAGCAGGACTCGATACGCACGCCGACGCAAACTTTAATTGGTGGCCACCTGATTCAGCTCGTTCTGAATCAGAGCCAGAGGAACGATGCCGCTTGTCAGAAGTGCAAGCAGTATGTAGAGCCAGCCGTCAGAGGAGCTGTTCTGTCCGGCACCGAATTTGATTTTGGATACCTGCTCGCCTGCCTTATAGAACCAAATCAGCTCATAGATTCCGCATGTTACAATGCTCAACAGAAGAACAATGCCGCCGTCCGGTGTATCGGAAGTCTTGCTGGCGATTTTCAGATCATTGACCACACAGTACATCCAGTATATTCCATAGATCCCGCAGGTTACAAGGGTTAAAATGATGCACAGTGCCACACTTCGCTTTTGAATTGGGGCGCTCCAGACTCCGTTGGAGAATGGGGGAGTTCCTCCCATGTTAGGCTGCGGGTCGTAATGGTACTGCTGATTACTACCGGAATTGGAAGCGGGGGTGTTTTCGTTGGGTGTACCGCAGAAGGGACAGAACTTAGGTTCTCCCTGCGTGTAATTGCCGCATTTCTTACAGATCATAACGCTGCTCCTCTCATAAAAGTACAATGGTTTGCAAAGCAGAAAAAGCTCCGCATTTCCTGTTTAGTGTATCAAATTCTCCAAGGTTTGTCAAGCAATGATGAAGTATCATAATCTGTCCGTCACCTGCAAAAGATCACCAAAGGATCACTGCCAGCGCAGCCAGAATCCAAACAAGAAAGGCCAGGGGCTTGCCCCAGACTGCATAGCGGTCCGGGACATAGGGCAGGATGCAGGCCAGAGCTCTGCCGCCATCCAGGGGATACATGGGAAAGAGGTTAAAAAGACTTTGGCTCAGGCTCCAGAATGCCAGCCACGGACTGAGTCGGTAAAAGAAGACAAGAAGCAGCCCTGCCAGTGGCCCTGCTGCGGCGCAGAACGCCTCCTGCGGGCCGGAAAGAAAGGCGGTTTCCAGCACAGCACCTCTAAGAGAAATCTGCATGCTTCGGATGCTGCCGCCCATGAGAGCAATTGCAGCGATATGTCCCAGCTCATGCACACAGGCGGAAATCAAAAAGGGGAAAAATGCACCGGGTGGGAAGAAGTGATAGGCAATGCTCAGGGCGGCGGGAACCCAGGGGCTTAGACGGAACTTCATCATGGAATCATCCCTTCCAGCACGGTGGTACAAAAGGCGGTTACAGCCTCTCTGAGAGGCCGACCGTCCAGAACTTGTCCTCCCAATGTACAAAGGGCCTTCTGGATTGGCCCCAGCTCCTGGCACACAAATTGGGCTTTGGCGGCCTCATATCCCTGGGGCCACCAATATTTGGAGGAAAACACCATACAACCCAGAAGCAGTGCGGCAAGAGTCTGCCATTGCAGGATTTGCAGCCATGTAATCTTTTTCTTTTTTGGGGGCGGAGGAGGGGAGAGTGCAACTTCGGTTACAGGCTGGGAAAGACAGGTAAGGGGAGCGGGGGAATCATAAATCACAGTTATCACCTTCTGATTCTAGTCTATAAAAAAAGTATGGATCTATGTCAGTAAGGTATGTCTAAGCCCTATTTTTTCTGCAAAGAAAAATAATCGAAAAATTTTGAAAAAAGTACTTGACATTTTGCTTGTGTTGTTGTATTATAAACAGGCCGGTTGCGAGTGAGAAACACACAAGACCAGCCTCCGAGATTCTTCTAAGCCGGAATCTTGGAGACAATTCGCGTAGCTGGCCGAGCGCGCACGATTGGAAATCGTGTATACCCCAAAAGGGTATCGAGGGTTCAAATCCCTCCTTCTCCGCCATAAACCACCTTTGTCTTAGGATGAAGGTGGTTTTTTTATTTGCTTTGTTCTATGAGGGGCGGTGTGTTCAACCACCCCTCATGCAGAGTCAATCTTGGATATGGGCCTGTGCGCTACCATCTGGCTGTATTCTGGGGTTACAGCTGGTTTGTAAAACGGAATCCCAAACACGATGCACTGCGTGCTGATATGAATTCCAATGAAAAAGGTGTGCTTGAGTAAAAACTCAGGCACACCTTTTTATAGGTTCATGGAGGAATCCGAAAGCTTCATATCTGCATCATGGGAGGGAATATAAGCGAAGTATTTGGAATGCTTCATAACGGCAATGAGGGCAATGGAAAAGCATCCCAATGCAATAGCAGGCTGATGCTCAAGGATAAGGATAATGAAAGACAGAATACCGAAAATACTGAACGCTGCAATGCTGCGCTTCCGGGTCAACTGAATTTTCAAAACAGTAGAAAGCAGAATATAGGTTCCGGCCAGCAGAAGGACAATGTGTGTAATAGGATACAGAGCCAGCAGCTCTCCGAAAGCAGTAGAAATGCATTTTCCGCCTCTGAACCGATTGAACGGAGCAATGGCATGTCCCAGAACGGGTGCAGTCAGTACAGCGGCAAACAGAAGCTGCTGGGGGTCCAGCAGACGGCGGGCAATGAAAACCGGGAAAAAACCTTTCAATACATCAAAACTCAGGCAGAGCAATCCGTAAAACGGACCGCAGACAGTAAAAACATTTCCTGCACCGGGATTGTGGTCTCCGCCCATTTTGCAGATATCCACTTGCAGAAAAAGCTTGGGAATCAGTTGGCTGAACATGATACTGCCCAGCAGAAAGCCGGACACGATACAGGTCAGCCAGGTAAGACATTCATTCGAGATCATATCCCACATACCTCCAGTACAATATCATTTGCAGCATTGGGATTGCTGTATTTTCTTTGCATGGTACGCATCTTCTCAGCACTTTCCGGGTTGCAGGTCAGGAAGTGGGCAAGCTGTACGGCTTCTTTGTTGTTCTTGGCCAAAAGAGACATTCCGTGCTCCGAGAAGAAGCGGGCATTGTATGTCTCACAGCCGGGAATTGCATGGACATGGACCAACGGAACATTGACAACCGCTGCTTCTGTGCTGGACAGTCCGCCCGGCTTGGAAAGCATCACATCAGCTGCGGTCATGTACAGATTGACCTGCTTTGTAAATGCAACTGTGCGAAGCTGTTGGTTTGCACGGTATTTTTCGTCCAGCTTGCTTTTCATGGCCTCGTTTCTGCCCGTCAGTACAAAAATCAGACTGTCTCCGTGGAGCTTGCTCAGTAATTCATCACACAGACCCATCATGTTTTCACATCCAATACCGCCGGTCATAAGCAGGTAAACCTTCTTGTTCTGCTCAATGCCCAATGTGCTTCGGGCGCTGATTCGGTCCACACATTTGGAGAATCTGGCATCTACGGGAATCCCGCTGATATGGATGGTCTCTTTCTGAAAGCCCCGGTTTACCATGTATTGTTTCACTCCGTCATGGGGAACAAAGTAGCCGTCCAGCTTTGTATCGGTCATAAAAGGGATGCAGGTATAGTCCGTCAGAATGCCATAGCAGGGGACCAGAGAAGGAGTTTTGCTCAGGATGGCGGTCATGGCCTCCATGCCGTACAGGTGGGTGCAGATCACAGCATCAAACTGATTTTCTTCAATATACTTTTGCAGGGCCTCAGAATAGCTGGCATTGGCCCAATAAACAGGAGAGGGAAGACTTGTAGAGCTATACAGATCTCCCAGCTTATAAATGGCGCCAAACAAAGATGGTGTTTTTTTGATTAAATTATTATAAAAGGAAGAAACCAGATTCTTCGCTTTTTCACTTTTAAAAGACACAGGATCTACAAGTTCACAGGAGATTCCCTTTTGTGTCAGTGCTGTTTTTACGGCATATGCTGCACTATTGTGTCCTTCTCCTGTGTTGCAGGTTAAAATCAAAACTTTATTCAAGGTCTATCCCGTCCAATCTCCAAAATATGTTTTGTGGGAAGGTTTAACGGATGGGGGAATCCGAAGCTTCAGCTTCCCGGTTTCCATCTTGCTTCTTCGTTGTTTTCACGAATTCGCTCCGTAAAGCCCAGACAAACGGAACGGCGATGGAATTGTTCGGTAAAATGCGAGGTAACAGCAATAAAAATCAAATAGATATAGGGCATTCCCAGATTGGTTTCAAGCAGGGAATTGATAATGAGAGGGGAAAGCTTCTGGGCCAGCGTTGCAAAGCCGGCACTGCGGATTCCCCCAAGCAGCAGGCCTGCTTCCCAGCCAAATTGCACAAGGACACCGATTGCAAGCAGCCATGGGATATGAATACGCTTGGATCGGTCTTTTTGCGCCAGGTTATACACAATCAATCCGGCGTATCCCACAAAGAGAAGCAGGGCCATGTATCCGTGGTAGGCTCCGGTTGCTCGTTGAATGACGATGGGAATTTGTCCGGCCGAGAAGGTGTCGGCGATCATAGGGCAGCAGAACCACCAGGAAAGAATCAAAAAGGACCATTCAAACAGGTGACGGTCCTTGGAAATCCAGAGCCAGATCCAGGCAAAATTCGTAAAGCCATAGCTCATAGACATCCACAGCAACACCCAGAACAGGCTTCCACCGGTGATACTGCGGGCATGGCAAACCAGATGAAAGATGCCGTAATCCACTGCCATATAGACCATTCCCATAAGAACGCCGACCAAAACTGTCATGTATTTCTTTTGAAACAGGAGCAGTGAGAGAAAACACAGTAAAAACGCAATATCAAGCCAAATGTACATAGGTGTAAACTGCCGCCTTGCAATGAGTTCTTGCATATTCTGTTTTCCTCCTTAAAAAGTCTGCAATTTAATCCTCTACAGGGAGCGCTGCACTGGATTCAGTGAATCAAGCACAATTCCTGTAAGTATCCTATATTATATCCGATTTTTTTCTGTGTTTCTACAGACAAAAGTGCTATATTTTGTGAGTTTTGGACAAATCGGAAATTTTGGCATAAACAGGCAATTGCTGCCAGACGGTGTTTTGTTCAATTTGCATAAGCAGCATCTGTAAATTGGACAGAAAAAGGACACGGTGCAATGAAAATACACCGTGTCCTTACTATGATTATTTAGCGGATGTTATTTCAGCGCAGCAATGCCGGTTGAATCAGCACAGAGTTGCGTAGATAACAGCCTTGATGGTGTGCATCCGGTTCTCAGCCTCGTCAAAGACAACAGACTGCTTGGACTCGAATACCTCATCGGTGACTTCCATCTCGGTGATGCCGTACTTCTCAGCGATCTGAGCACCAATGGTGGTCTTGGTGTCGTGGAAGGAGGGCAGGCAGTGCATGAAGATGGCAGTGGGCTTGGCGTTGGCCATAGCGGCAGCGTTGACCTGATAGGGGGTCAGCAGCTTGATTCTGCTCTCCCAAACCTCGTCGGGCTCGCCCATGGAAACCCAAATGTCGGTGTAGAGAACATCGGCATTCTTGGTGCCCTCGTTGACATCCTCAGTCAGACGGACGGAGCCGCCGTTCTCAGCAGCGATCTTCTTGCACTCAGCAACCAGATCGTCAGCGGGGAACAGCTCCTTGGGAGCGCAGGCGGTGAAGTTCAGACCCAGCTTAGCACAGACAACCATCAGGGAGTTGCCCATGTTGTTCCGGGCATCGCCCATGTAGGTGAAGTTGATGCCCTTGCTGTAGCCGAAGTGCTCCTCAATGGTGAGGATATCAGCCAGCATCTGAGTGGGATGGAACTCGTCGGTCAGACCATTCCAGACAGGAACGCCGGAATACTTGGCCAACTCTTCCACGGTGGCCTGGCTGAAGCCACGGTACTCAATGCCATCATACATACGGCCCAGAACACGGGCGGTATCGGCGATGGACTCCTTCTTGCCCATCTGGGAGCTGCCGGGATCCAGGTAGGTCACGCCGGCGCCCAGGTCGCGGCCTGCGACCTCAAAGGAGCAACGGGTACGAGTGGAGGTTTTCTCGAACAGCAGAACGATGTTCTTGCCTTCCAGATAGCGATGGGGGGTGCCGGAACGCTTCATGCGCTTAAAGTCCTTGCTGAGCTCCAGCAGATAACGAATTTCAGCAGGGGTGTAATCCAGGAGTTTCAGATAGCTTCTACCACGAAGATTGACAGGCATAGTAATGTTCCTTCCTTTATCATTTTTAGTAGTTGAGTTCACGAATGAGGGGCATGCTCATACAGCGGGGGCCGCCGCGTCCACGGGACAGCTCGCCGCTGGGAATTTTGAGGACGGTAATGCCATAGCTTTCCAGAATCTCATTGGTGATGTAGTTGCGGTCATAGGCGATTACAACACCGGGACGGATGCAAAGGGTGTTGGAGCCGTCATTCCACTGCTCACGCTGAGAGGCAATCTGATCCTGACCGCCGCAGCGAATGAGAGTGACCTTTTCCAGACCCATGTAGTGGGCAAGTGCCTCATCCAGTTCCATGTTGACCTGGCGGGAAGAGAGCTTGCCGTCCTCGCCCATGGTGAGAGCGAAGATCTGCAGGGTGGAGAGAATGACGGGATGCACCACAAATTTGTCCACGTCCACCTGAGTCATAACGGTATCCAGGTGCATGAATGCACGCATGGAGGGAATGGTGAGAGCCAGAATGGTTTTCACCTTAGACTGAGGATTCCGGAACATATTGACAGCCAGCTGCTCAATGGCCTCCGGGGTAGTACGCTGAGAAATACCGATGGCCAGAACAGATTCGGACAGATTCAACACGTCGCCGCCTTCCAGAGAATAGGGAAGGTCGGGGGTATAGTAGAAGGGGGTTCCTGCATAGTCGGGGTGATACTGCAAAATGTAGCTGCCATAGAGAGTCTCACGGCGGCGAGTCTCGGAGTACATGTGATGCAGGGCCACACCGCAGCCAATGGAAGCGAAGGGGTCGCGGGTAAAGTAAAGATTGGGGATAGGCTCCAGAGCAAAATCGGACTTGCCGTGCATCATGGCGGTCAAAGTCTCTGTGTGCTCCAGCTTCAGCTCAGAGAAGGGGATTCCAGCCATTGTCCGGAGGACCATTTCATGAAGGTCGTCGATGGCTTCCAAGTATGCGGTCAGTTCATCCTTGTAGCGGAGTGCGACACTGCCGCTGGCGTGGATGAAATCGTGAATAAACTCTCGTTTCAGGCAGGGTTTCTGCGCCAGGGCTTCAGCGGTGAGCTTAGACAGATAACATACTTCTACACCGTTATCCCGCAAAACCTGGGCAAAACTATCATGCTCAGACTGGGCGCCGCGCAGATAAGGGATATCATCAAAGAGCAGGCGCTCCAAAGAGCCGGGAACCAGATGCTCCAGCTCGAGGCCGGGTCTGTGAAGAAGGACCCGGCGCAAAGGGGCAATTTCGCTGTAGACTTGAATGGGCATATGAAAACTCCTTCAGTGTTTTGCCACTTATTTAGTGGCTTTCTTAGCCTTACGGATGGCCAGAATCCGCTGCATTTCGTTGTACACGATCATGTAGCCCTCGTCAACACCCATGCCGGGCTTTGCGAGAATCTGATCGGGCTGAGTAGCCATAGCACACTGGACACAGACCTGGCAGCTGCGGTCGGTTTCGTTGCAGGTACCGCCCTGGTATGCGCCGATGCCACGCTCCTTGCAGTAGAGAACGGCTTCAATGGTGTTATTGATACCGCCCAGGTCAGGGGTCTTGATCTGAACCATGTGGCCGGCCTTGTGGTCAGCAAAGAGCTTGATGTCTTCCAGAGTGTTGCACCACTCGTCAGCTACCAGCTCCACATTGATGCCACGGCGATCCAGCTCGGCGGTCAGGCCAGCCAGAGCCTCCAGCTGAGTCTCACGGTCGCAGTCGCAGTCCATGGGGCCCTCAATGCGCAGATGCAGGGGCTTTGCCAGCTCCTCCAGCTTTGCCAGGTAGTCAGCCATAGCGGCATAGTTGGTGTTTCCGAACAGAGCACCGATGGTGCCGTACACGTCAATGTGCAGAACGGGGTTGTAGTTGGGATCGGTGCGCTTCTCCAGGATGCGGTTACGGAGCCATTCCACATAGTTGGCCAGCTTCTCGCCCTTCAGGCCCAGCTTCTCTTCCACATTGTTAATCAGAGCGTGAGGCAGAACCTGAGCGCCCTTAATAATCATCTTATCAGCATTGTTGTAACGATCATCACCGGACTGGGTGAAGATTGCGATGGGCTTGTCAGACACGGTGCAGCCGTACTCATCGGCCACAACCTCACACATCAGACGACCAGTTGCCTTGGCAACGGCATCCAGAAGAGCCTGAGACAGGCCGTAACGAATGGCGGTATGCAGACGATGACCGTCAATGGTGATAGCCTCCATGTCCTTAGCCAGCTTGCGGAAGTTATCGGCTTCCAGGCCAACCAGCTTGGGCTTAATGTGGGTCTCGATGAGGGGGATGAACTCCTTAGCCAGGAACAGAGGATCACGTCCGCCTGCACCGCTGTACTGCACAGCGGCACAGTCGCCGTAGGCGATCTGTCCGTCTTCCAGTACCAGCATAACAGAGATGGACTCACCGGCCTGACGCACAGACTGGAAGCCCTGGGTCACAGGATCACCGGTGTAGAACATGCCATCGTGGCCAGCGCCGCCCTTAATGGCACGCTGATCATCGAAGTAGAAGCCGGTACGGCCGGGGGAACAAATCAAGTCAACGATTTTCATAAAACAGCCTCCGAATTTCTATAATATAATATTTTGGTAAACGCTTAATATCTGGGACGACCGACCAGGCGGCCCTTGCCAATGGCGTAAACGTCGTCAATGACCATCTGGAAGGAAACCTTACGCTTCTCCTGCTGGGCACGCAGTGCCATCTTGGCAGCATGGAAATCCTTCAGTTCCTTATCAAAGGGCAGATTGCCCATGTTCATGATACGGACAGCACCTTCGTTGTCACGGGCGGGAAGCATCTGACCTGCATTGAAACGGCAGGGAGCGAAGGGAACATCCACTACGCCGGCCTTAACGCCGCGGCAAACACCCAGAGCAATATCACCGTCACCCAGCTCAAAGCACTTGTCAACGATCAGGCGGGTCTCACGGCGAATGACTTCCTTCTCGATTTCCAGCTCATTGCTGCGTACAACCTGGTCAGACAGCATATTGACAACCTGCTTGGTGCAGCGCAGACCGGCGGCATTGGCCTCCATGGTGGGGATACCAATGGCCTCGTGAGGAGTCTTAACAATAACCTTGGTGGCCTTGGACAGAGCAGCAATGGTGGAACCCAAAGAGATAACACCAAAAGCCTTGGCTTCGTCAGCAGGGAAACCACCCATCCACTGGTGCAGGACAGTAGTAACAAATACATCCTCATAGCCGTACTTCTTCAGGTACTCCTCGGTCAACTCTTCCAGAGTGGCAATGGCAGCCACGTCCTGAATCAGGTTGCCGCACTGGCCATAGCCGACGGTAATGTTCTTAACGCCCTGCTCAGCAGCCAGAAGAGCCTCAATGATAGCAACGGCGTGAGAGACGCAGGGAGGAACCAGAGTGCCGGTCAGAGGACCGTAGGGCTCACGGTTAATGGAAACACCGTTTTCCTCATACAGACCGGTCAGACGGTCTACATACTGCCAGTCCAGAATGGTTCTTTCCAGAGGAACATTCTTACAGTAGGGCAGGTTGTAGGAAATACCGCCGCCTTCGTAGCTGGTAAAGCCGCCGGCGTAGGTGATCTCAGTCAGCAGACGGGCATCGGGAGTACCATGACGAACCTGCACAGGAACATTTACGCTGTTCACGACATGGCGGCAGCCGGAGACACCGTGGTTGACGGCAGGGAAGCCGTTCAGCATTGCACGGCCCAGACGCATGGACTCGCGAATACCGTTTTCAGCCTCTTCATAGCGATTCTGACGGGTGTAGCTGTCGATGGTGCTGGGCAGCAGGTCTGCCTCGCCCTCGTTCTGGAGGAACTGCAGGAGCTTGATGTGCTCATCAATGACGGGAACACCGGCTCTGGGCTGAACCAGAGTACGATGCTGCTGCTTGGCTTCAATCAGCTTTTTGGAGAAAATTCTCTCATCGGGCAGAGCCTTATGGAATGCAAATGCATCCTCCAGGTCTACATCACGGCCGGTGCTCCACTGACCCAGAACTTCTTCTCTCAGTTTGAAAAATTCACCTTCAGGAATCTTTTTGTTCTTAATCTCCATCTACCTTTATCTCCTTTTTCATGATGCGCAGAGCGCAAGTAGGATAGTTCGCGGAAAGCAGGCCCATGGCGGAGAGAATATAAGAGCGATCCACCAGCACCTGAGCTGTTTTAGGCCGGAGGGATGAGGGGTGTGCGGGATCAAACAGAGCATAGGAAGCAATCTGCTTTGTATTTTCTGTATGAATCAGGCTGCCGCCCGTGACCACCAGATTTTTAAGAGAGGTGAGGTCCTTACCGGTCTGCACATAGGTGAGGCCCATCATGGTGTATGCCTCCTCGATGGTGCCGGCGTGACGGGCCACTGCAGTCTCGATGGCACAGCTGGCCAGAGCTCTGTCCAGCATTTCCAGTTCCTTGTTGCCGTTGGGCAGGGTTTCGGTATTTTCCCGCAGGAATTGGGTAAGCTTCTGCACCTTAGGGACGGGAAGACCGGAAATCTTACTCAGTTTCCCCACGCCTGCAGCATCCTGAATACCTAGGATGCTGTAGCGCATACCAATGTCGCCTTCCACAGTACGCTTCATGTAAGGCTCAGGCAGACCCTTACAGATGGTACCGGGCTTACTGGGAGAGCCGTCTGCAACGGAGTAGACATCGGTGGTGGCACCGCCTACGTCCACAGCCAGAAGCTCACCGATACCGGGCTCCTCTTCGCAGCCGCAGGCCAGCAGCTCAATGCCGCGCATAACAGCGGAGGGGGTGGGCATCATAATGCCGGACAGCAGGGAGTCTGTCTTGGACAGTCCCTTGGCCTGCACGATCCGGCGCAGGAACACTTCCCGAATGGCCTTCTGGGCGGGATCGATGTTCAGAACACCGAACTTGGGAAGCACATTTTCACACAAATGAACCTCACGACCGGCCAGAATCCGCTCACATTCCCGTGCGGCGGTACGGTTGCCCGCCACCACAATGGGAAAATCACCGGGAATCTGGGAAAGCATCTTTGCATTGTGCAGGATGCACTCTGTGTTGCCGCCGTCGGTTCCGCCTACAAGCAGGAAGATATCCGGCCGCAGCTCTTGAATTTCCAAGGCATCATCTTCGGTGAGCTGGAAAGAATATGTTTTCAGGATCTTTGCACCGGCGCCCAAGCTGGCCTGCTTAGCTGCTTCGGCGGTAAGCTCCGGCACCAGGCCGGAGGCAATCATCCGAAGACCGCCGGCTGCAGAGGAACAGGCAAAACGCTGGTTGAATGTAATGGGGCCGGTTTTTTCAAAGAGCTTGGCCATGGCGGCCTCCAGACCCTCAGTTACATCGGTTTCGACTGTAGTGTAGGAAGAGGCGGTGCCCAGAAGGCATTCCTCATCCAGGTCTACAGCGGTAAGTTTTGTATAAGTACTGCCAAAGTCAATCAAAAGAATGGGATTCATACCGTCACCCCAGTCTTATTCCTCGGTGTCAGGGGCATCCATATGAAGGAGCTCCCGCAGAGCCTGGATAGTAACTTCGGGCATGGTGCCGGGGGCGAAGGCCCGGTCGAAGCCCATAGCATGGAAACGAGCTTCCACATCCTCGAACTTCTGCTTGCCGATGACGATGTTGCCGCCGACTACCAGAGGAATGTCCTTCAAACCGGCTTCGTTGCACTTTTCACGCAGACCACGGCAGTCCAGCTCACCCTGACCATAGAGGGAGGATACCACAATGGCATCAGCGTTAGACTCAATGGCGGCTGCGATGTACTCCTCCTGAGACACCATAACGCCAAGGTTGATGACCTCGAAGCCTGCCTCAGTGAAGGCCTGATAGAGGATACGGTTGCCTACTGCGTGGACATCGGCGCCAATGACACCCATGACCAAAACTTTTTTCTTACGATCCATTTGTTATCTGCTCCAATCCAATTATTATTGGGGAAATATAATAGAATATTCAAATATGCATCTTATATATGTAACTATCTGGTACTATACCCGACAATCTCTGCAATGTCAAGAGGTAAGATGCTTATTCTTGCGGAAGACACATAACGGTGTCCTGAATGGCGCTGTCACGGCCCAGAACATGGGCCACAACCTTGTCTCCCTTGGCAACAGGGCAGGGAATTCCGGTGATGGATTCTGCCTTCTGCTTCAGCTCGTGAATATCAACCACAGGAAGACCGGCAGAGCGAAGGGTTTGAGCCAGATCAGCCCGGGCGGGATTGACGGCAATACCACGCTGTGTCACCAGCACGTCGATGGAAGAACCGGGAGTGGAAATGCAGCCCACCCGATCTGTCACAATGGGGAGTCTGGCACGAACCAGAGGTGCAATAATCATAGTGAGCTTTGCACCTGCGGCGGCATCTGTGTGACCGCCGGAACCGCCCATGAGGCAGCCGGAGGAATCTGTGTGGACATTGACATTGAAATCAGTGTCTACCTCGGTAGCACCCAGGATGACCACATCCAGACTGTCTACAACAGCGCCTCTTGTGCCGGGACCGGCATAGTGAGCGGCAGCAATTTCTCTGTGACGGGGGTCTTCCCGGATGGATTTCACTGCATCCAGATCAAAGCACTGCACGTCCATGAGCTGACGGAAGCAGCCGCTGCGGAGCATTTCCACCAGATAACCGGTGATGCCGCCCAGAGCGAAGGAACCGGAGATCTGCTGCTCCAGCATGATTTTCTTTAAGGAAGCGGCAGCAGCCAGGGTTGCGCCGCCGGCACCGGTCTGGAAGGAGAAGCCGTCCTTGAGGAGGCCGGAAGCCTGAATCACCTTGGCGGCCATGTCTGCCATGACCAGACCCACAGGGTCTCTGGTGATGCGGGTAGTGCCGGACAAAATGCCCTTGGGATCGCCGATTTCGTCTACCTTCACCACATAGTCCACGAAGTTCTCGGAAATGGCCCAATCAGCCAGAGGGTAGGGCATCAGCTCATCGGTGAGCACAATGACCTTCTTGGCGTACATGGCATCGGGAATGGCATAGCCCATGGAGCCGCAGGCGGCTCTGCCCAGCTTGCCGGTGCAGTTGCCGCGGCAGTCCGCAGCGGGAGCTGCAATGAAGGCCACATCAATGGGAGTGCGGCCGCAGGCAATGTCGGTTGCACGGGTGCCGTGGGAGCGGAACTCCACAGGAGTGGAGAGAATGCCGTTGGAAATGTACCGGCCGATACCGCCGGAGACATAGTCGGTCAGAAGCTTGGAAACCACGCCGTTTCTGATGTGATCCATCAGGGGCATATGGATGTCAAACAGAGAGCTGGCATTGACGGTCAGATCCCGGATGCCCAGCTTTGCAATCTCGTCCATGACCAGATTCAGAATAAAGTCACCATTGCGCAGATGATGGTGGAAAGAAACGGTCATACCGTCCTTTAGACCGGCTGCACGAATGGCATCAGAAAGATTGTTTACCAGTTTAGATTCCATTCTGCACACCTCCTAAGCCCAGGGCCGCAGCGGCCTCCAGAGTTTGCTTTGCACGGTTCACAATGGGAGCGTCCACCATCTTGCCGTGCAGGGAGATGGCACCCTTGCCCAGACGCTTGGCCTCGGCAATAATATCCATAACCTCCCGGGCGTAAGCGATTTCTGCCGGAGAGGGGGAGAAGACCTGGTTGATTCCCTCCACATGTCTGGGGGAGATACTGGCCTTGCCGGTGAAGCCCAGGCCCTTGGCATAGGCGGCATCTGCAAGCAGGCCTTCATCATCATTTACATCTGTGAAAGGTGTGTCAAATGCTTCCACACCGGCAGCACGGGCTGCCACAATCACACGGTGTCTTGCGTAATCAATTTCAGCGCCTTCCTTGGTGCGCTTGCAGCGCAGGTCCGCACTGAGATCCTCACCGCCCAGGAACAGGCCCAGCACTCGCTTGCTGGCGGATGCAATGGCGAAGGCGTTTTCCACGCCCATGGCAGTTTCCAGCAGGGGAATGATCCGGATGGTGCCGACGGCGATGCCGTGCTTCTCTTCCAGCTTTGTCACCAGTTCATCCAGCTGCGTGATGTCATCGGCAGTGGCGGTTTTGGGAAGCATGAGGGCAGTCGGTTTCTGGGGAACAACTTCCTCCAGATCCTTCTGGCACAGGCCGGAATCCAGGCTGTTGACACGGACAACAGTCTGGCAGCTGAAGCCCATGCGGCCCAGAGCATTACGGACAAGAATACGGGCAGCATCCTTTTCGTCGGGAGAAACCGCATCTTCCAGGTCCAGAATTACGGCATCTGCACCCAGAACATCACCGTTAATCAGCATATTAGGGGTGTTGCCAGGCAGGAAAAGCATAGAGCGAATCATGACTGCTCCCCCTTTCCACGACGGATTGCAGTTTCTACACGGGCACGAATCACACAGTCCAAAGCGCCGCGATCTACCAGGTTAAGTCTGGCATTATGAATGTCATACTGTAATAAAACGGCTCGAACCGACTGCTCGATGTCTTTGCCGAACTGCTGCAAGACAACCGATTCCAGCTGAATCTCAAGGCCGTTTTCGTTTGGTTCGATCTCAACATATGCATCACTGGATTCCATGGTGCCAGCGGTTGCACGCTGGAGAATATCAGGCATACGTCAAACCTCCTAAGATATTTTGGTTTAATGGGGTGTGCTTTTGTATGTATTGTATAATACATTTTCACTTTTTTCAACTGATTTTTAAAAATTTCCTGTTGCAAGGTGTAAAAAATCATGTATACTGGAATCAGGACGTATAAGGGGTTGATATTTTATGGATGTTGTGATGGAAGAAAAGCAGTCCCGGGAGGTTGGGGACTTTCTGGCTGGCCTGGGCCTGGAGACCGATCCGGGGGTAGAATTTACATTAAGCCTGAGAGAAAACGGCAGGGTTTGTGCCTGCGGCTCCCTGGATGGAAATGTAATCAAGGGAATCGGCGTGGACCCGGCAATGCAGGGACAGGGCTTGTCTGAGCAGCTTATGACCTATCTGCGGCGGGAAGCCTTTGCAAGAGGTCATCGGCACCTGTTTGTCTACACAAAGCCGGTCAATGAAATTCTGTTCCGGGGTCTGGGCTTTTTTCCTGTTGCAGCTACGGGAAAGGCGCTGCTTTTGGAGAGCACCAGAGGAGGACTGGGAAAATATCTGGAATCGCTGGAGAAGCATCCCGGAAAAAACGGTGCAGTGGTGATGAACTGTGCTCCCTTTACTCTGGGCCACCGGTATCTGATTGAGCAGGCTGCAAAAGAATGCGACTGGCTGTATGTATTTGTGCTTGCGGAGGAAAAGGGAATCTTCCGTGCCAGTGATCGCCTGGAGATGGTGCGCAGGGGATGTAAGGATCTGGAAAATGTGTCGGTTTATTCCACAGAAGGATACCTTATTTCCAACGCTACCTTTCCCACCTATTTCTTAAAGGACCGGACCCAGGGAAATGAAATCAGCTGCCAGATGGATATTGAAATTTTCGCAGGACGGTTTGCTCCGGCACTGAACCTTGCCAAACGGTTTGTGGGGACGGAGCCTCTGGACCCTGTGACCTGTGCCTATAACCGGGCCCTGCAGCAGCAGCTCCCCCGCCGGGGAATTGAAGTTTGTGAAGTGGTTCGCAGGGAGCTGGACGGTGCCCCTATCAGTGCCAGCCGTGTGCGAAAGGCCATGGAGGCCGGGCAGTGGGACTCGGTCCGGCAGCTGACCCCGCAGACCACCTGTGAGTATTTGAAAACAATGATTGGAGGATAACGCTATGTCATATTCCGGAAGAATGCAGAAAAGTCTGTACATGAGCTCCTTTTATGCACCCAGAGGACGAAATCGTATCTTTGACTTGGGAATTCAGATTGCCCAGATGTACCTGAGCCCCTTCGACAAGCTGATCGGTGTCATCGGAGACAGCGGTTCCGGCAAGAGTGTCCTCATTCGTGGTATGTTCCCCGGCCTGGAATTGAGCAACGATGATGACGGTGTCAATGTGCGGCCCCTTCCCATCCTTGACCAAGACTATGAGACTGGTTTCTTTACCCCCCACACATATCATCTGGATATTCGCTTTGAAATGGGCTTTACCCAGCCCCATGAGCTGGCAGACGCAATTATGAAGGCAGTCAAACGGGGAAAGCGAGTGGTGGTAGAGCACTTTGACCTGATTTATCCCTTCCTTCCCACCAATGCCAATCTGCTCATTGGTGTGGGTGAGGAGATTCTGGTCACCCGGCCCAATCCCTTCGGTCCCTTCCCGGCTGCCATTGCAAAACGCTGTCAGGAATCTCTGAAATACCGTCTTATGGCCCATACGGCGGAAGACCTCTGCGAGTTCTGCCTGCCGAAGGCGGAGATGGACCGTGCGGCCCATGATGACATCCGCCACGGCTTTATTCTGGCTTTCCCGGACCATGAGCCTGATATTGACCTGGATGAGCTGGAAAAGAAGGTGCAGGAGCTGATTACCAGAGATGTTTCTGTGGACTATGTGGATGAAAGCCACATTGCCATTGATGGACATCTGCACGACTGTACCGGCCCTCGTACCCACGTGCCCACGGCCGGCAAGGTGGAAGGATTCCGGCTGGTTAAGCGCTTCTTAAAGGATCACTTCAATAAGCGCTATTTGCTCATTGGCTGTATCGGTGAGGATTCCCTGGAAAATTCCAGACGTCTTTCCAATATGGATGAGGATATCAACTGATAATCAATGATAAAAATGGAGCGTTACACCGTAACGCTCCATTTTACTTGGGCGCTTTAGCCCAATAAAACCCCCGGTTCTACCGGGGGTAAATAAAAATACTTTAGTATATGAAAAAACAGCCTCCGACGATAGA
>RCNH01000023.1_pt1 | contig 75985 bp, 59 predicted proteins | sample 2041161 | NCBI WGS metagenome assembly RCNH01 (sample SAMN09708215, study PRJNA481090) | Feces metagenome, whole genome shotgun sequencing project. | biome: feces | host: Leptonychotes weddellii | place: Antarctica: Sion Island | collected 2010-03-01 | reverse complement strand
AAATGGTAATGAATTTCAAGAAAGAGATTCTTTTGTATGGTTCGGATGAAGTATTTTTTGCTTTTAACGATTATTTAAAATGTTCTATGATCTCGGGAGGGGATCCTCAAGTGATATTGCGGGTTGTAATGAATTTATTGTTGGCCGTCCGTTATGATATGTGCGCAAATAAATCAAAAGTAAAACAACGAGACATACTTATTAGCTTGATTCAAGACGAAAAGGCTGTTGATTCTTTTTTAAAGGGAGAACAAAATTTTTAATATAAATTATGACCGTTCCGGTGTGTGTGGGCTCGTATTTGTATTGTTTGAGTAGTGGATTGCTTTTTTTGTCTTCCGTTTGTGCCTGAATAGAACGGCAACAGAAACATAGAGAATTATTTTGCTAATTTTCCAATAGGGGAGACGAGAAATGGGAAAGCGGTTAAATCAACTTGTAGGAGGGCTGTAAACACAAAAAAGGTGGCTGATTATTCATCAGCCACCTTTATTTTGGTGAACCCGCTGGGGCTCGAACCCAGGACCCCAACATTAAAAGTGTTGTGCTCTACCTACTGAGCTACGGATTCTCCGCTTGTCATATCAAGGAGCGGGAACGTGTCCTGTTCTCTTGTTTTGACGGTGCAAAGATAGGGCTAATTTTTAAATCTCCAAAATATTTTTAAAAATTATTGCATTATTTTTTTGCGAAAATTGCCCTCCGTGTTGTATGATCCCGTATATGAGGAAAGTAATCGGGTGATTTTCATCAGACTATATGCGGAATATGGAGTTTCCCCGAAAGCAACAACACCTTCCGCAGTCACGACTGCGGAAGGTGTTTGAGGGCTTATTTCAACAGACGCCCTTCAAACGAGATGGTGTAAATGCCCATGCAGACCATCTTCACCTTGAATTGCGTGTCGTTGATTTCGCCCTTGACCTCCGTCATCGGATATTTGTCGAAGAGTTGCCAACTGTTGGCGGCTTTGATGTAGGCCTCCGGAAGAATTTTAGCCACATCGAATCTGAGAGACCGGCCTGTGCCTGCGTATTCCATCGGACGCATGCGGATGTCGAGTGCGGGCATGACCTGCGCGAATTTCACGCTGTGCATGTACAGAGCCATTGATTCGCCCTCGGCTTTGACCTCAAATTCGGCCATCGGGTTCTCGTAACCCTTCACGCCGTTCTTGTCGGTCACGACATAATTGCCGCGGAAGGTCATGTCGGCCGTGATTTTGCCGTCGGTGAGTTTTGTGTTGGTATCGGCATATTCTTCGCCTGCGGCGGGAGGATTTTCGATGAAATCGTTGTCGTCGGAGCAGGCAATGAAGAATAGGGGTGCCGCAAGCAGCAGAACAAGTAATTTTTTCATGGTTTTGTTTATTTAAATGAAAGATTGAGATTTAATGTAAGGCCGAAGGTGCGCTTCCGTCCCCGTTGGACGAACTCGTTGCCCATCGACTTGAAATAGAATACATCGTGACCGGTATCGGTCAGATTGCGTCCCCAGATGTCGATCGAATAACGCTTGTGCTCGAAACGCAGCGAAGCATCAAACAGCGCATAGAAGGGCTGGCGCAATGTGTTTTCTTCGTTCCACCAAATATCGCCCACCCCGCGCATCCCGCCTTGGAGGACGAGATCGCCCAACCACTCGACACGCGTCGGGATCGTCCATACGGCACCGAGCGACAGGGTGTGTGCCGGAGCATAGGGTACGCGCTTGCCCGCAAAATTTTCGTGACCGTTGTCGAAGTTGCGAAATTCTGCATGGGTGTAGCCGTAGGCGAGGTTCAGCATGAGGTGTCGCCACGGAGTTGTCCGTGTCGAGAACTCCACGCCTGCCGAACGGGTGCGTCCCGCATTGGTCATCATACGACCCGTGCTCTGCCCCTTGGGAAAGACGGTCAGTTGCTGGTCGTGGACATGGATCAGAAAGACGGAAAACTCTCCGCGCAGATCACCTCTGCATGCCGAAAAATGACAGCCCAATTCGTAATTCCAACTGTATTCGGGTTTGTAGGACATGATGTCGCTTTCCTCGAAGGGGATGCCCGATGTCATTTCCCATTTGATTTTTTCTTGGAGGATGTCCGAGAACATCTGCGTGTTGAATCCGCCTGCCTTGTACCCGCGTGCGACGGAGGCGTAGAGATTGTTCTGCTCGTCGAGGGCATAGAGGACGGTGAATTTCGGAAGCACTTCGGTATAGACGTGCGAGATCGAGTTGCGGTCATTGATGCGTGCCACATCATGAAATACCTGTTCCGAGGTGGTGAACGTGTAGGGTAATTCTGCTCGACTGTGGTATTTGAGCGTTGTCTTTTCTCGGTCGATGCGAATGCCTGCCGTCAGCGACCAACGCCCCGATTCCAGACGCGATTCGTGATAAACTGCCATGCCGCAGGAGGGCATCTTGAAATTCGATTCCAGCGGAAGTTCCCATTCGGGGGTGGCTTCGGCATCCCATGCATACCCCGAAACGGCCTCGTTGGCGTGCTTGAAAATCAACTCTTCGATGCCCGTGCGTTTGAACAGTACGGGTGCCGACATTTTGCCGTGGCGGTAGAATCCGAATGCACCGAAAAGCCAACCATATCGCTGTCCGCCCCGCGAACGAATCACCACATCCTGCGTCAGACAATGCTCCGTGAGCGATTGGTTCAGGGTGAAGTAACTGAGCGGCTGGAAATCCTGATCGAGGGTCATCCGGTCGTCCGTGAGTTGATAACCCGTAAGGGACAAAAGCGTGAATTTCGGGGCATCGTAACGCAGCGTGAGGCCTTCGGTAAGGGACGTTCGCTCGTAACCCGCAGGATCGTTGTAGGCAATTTCGCCTTTGGCGATGATGAGTCGGCCTTGGTCGTCGAATTTGTCTTCGCCGATATAGGCGTACGGATAACCGCCCTGATCGAGTACCGAGCAGGCGAACGTGTTGTCGATGCTCCAATGCCCTTTCCGCCATTGGAGTTTCCAACGCCCGCCATTCAGATCCTCGCGGTCGCACATCTCGTTGCGCGCGCGGTTGCGGAAGAATCCGCCCGTATGGTTGTGAAAACCCGCGACGGAGATCGCCCAGTTGTCGTTGAATTTCTCATAGACCGAGGCTCGGATGCGGTAACTCTTTCCGCTCGAATATTCGGCCTTGAAACGTATGCCCTGATAGTGCATCGGCGAGAGGGTATAGACGTTCATCACGCCGCCCATCGTATTGCGACCGTAGAGGGTCGATTGGGGGCCTCTCAACACCTCGATGCGCTCGGCATCGGCGAGTTCCATGTCGAAGGCGTTTTTGTTCATGATCGGCACGTTATCGACGTTGAGTCCCATGACGGGCTGGTCGATGCGCGCACCCAGACCGCGGATGTAAATCGAGGAGGTCATGCGCGAGCCATAATCGGGGATCAAAAGGTTGGGAATGTCTTGCGAAAGGTTTTTCAGGGCATCGATATGACGGCGTTCGATACCTGCCGCTCCGATGACCGAGGCGGCGGGGACTTTTTGCAGCGTCATGCCCTGCTTAATGGCCGTGACCTGCACTTTGTCGAGTACCATCGCCGTATCGACGGGTTGTGCCGGGTCGTTGTCCGTGTGGGCATAAGCCTTGCTTGTGAAGGCAAGGAGCATGAACGTGATGAACAGGGAGTGAAACAACTTCATTTTGCGGTAATCCGAAATCAAGTTGCAAAGTAAAGGGTTTTGCAGGATTGCCACAATCCTAATTTATGAGGATTGCGCCTCGGTTTAGAAGGTGTCGAGGTCAATGTAACCTGTTGCCAGAGCATAGAGCGTGAGGCCTGCCACGGTTTTGATGCCGAGTTTGTCCATGATGTTGCGGCGGTGGGTGATGACGGTCGTGAGGCCGATGTTGAGCCGGTCGGCGATCTCTTTGTTCATGAACCCCTGCGTCACGAGGATCAATACTTCGGTTTCGCGCGAGGAGAGGATATGCGCAACGGGCGATGCGGGTGTTTCGGGCGGGGTCATCGCATGTTCGGGACGATGCACACCCTGACGAAGTTTCAGAATCTCGTGTACCAGACGTTCCTCACCTGCGAAGATGTCGATCTGGTGCATGTCGGCAAACGAAGAACCGCTTCGTCCGAGAATGATCGTGCGGTGGCGGTACTCCTTGAAAAAGGCGCGGTGCAACAACACCTGACGTAATTCCACGAAGAAATGTACGTGGCGTTCGGGCATTGCACCCGCAAATTCTTCGAAGGTGTTGTAGAGCGAAATCTCGATCATGGGCAACACCTCGCCGAGCAGGGATTTGAGTCCCAGCCCCATCAGGGTGTTCTGCGAGAGTATGGCGATCGAAGGTTTCATTATTCGTGGTGGTAGGGTTCGTTGTTGAGGATGGTGAAGGCGCGGTAGAGTTGTTCGGCGAAGATGGCGCGGACGATCTGATGGGAGAAGGTCATCTGCGAGAGCGACAATTTGGCATTGGCACGTTTATAAACCTCCTCCGAAAATCCGTAAGGGCCTCCGATGACCAGCACCAGACGCTTCATGCCGCTGTTCATGCGCTTCTGCATCCATTCGGCAAATTCGACGGAACGAAATTCGCGGCCGTGCTCGTCCAGCAGGGCGACAAAATCCCCGTCGGACAACTGTCCGAGGATCAGATCACCTTCGGCCGTCCGTTGTTGGGCTTCGGTGAGTTTCTTGGTGTTCTTCAGATCGGGAATGACCGTAAGGTTGAACTTGCAGTAGAAGTTGATGCGCTTGGCGTACATATCGACCAGCGACGCCACTTCCTTCAGATCGGTTTTACCGATGACAATCAGTTCTATGACCATGTTCCGAGCGAATTACAGGTCGGAATCCCATTCGCCGTCGGCATCCGTGTAGATCACGGGGCGGAACTTCTCGACCGATTTCAGCCATTCGTAAGCCTTGTACATGTTGTAGCCGTTGCCCGATGGAGCCCCAAGCGAGTAGGCGATGACACAGACATGGTTGCGCGATCGGTAGTACATGGCTTTGACGCGCTCGACAAATTCATCGACCAATTCGGGATCGTTCGACGGCGTACCGCCCACGGTGCGGTCGTTGCGTTTGTCCGCAATCGAGATGTCGGCCTGATCAATCACATAGAGCCCCAATTCGTCACATAACGCATAGAACCATTCGGGTTGCGGATAGTCGGGCGTGATGGTGTTGATGCCCTGCTTTTTGAGGGTCTTGAGTTTTAACGTGGTCGTTGCGCGGTCGGTGGCGTTGCAGACGGCTTTTTTGAGTACGAGTTCCTCGCCGAAACGTGTGATCCTGCCGTCGGTAAATTCCGTTTTGCCGAAACCGAGGTTGAAGGGCATGTATTCCTTGTAGGTGCCTTCGCGATTGACGAAAAGCATCGCCTTGTAAAGTCCGGGGTTGGTTCTGCCCGCCATCCATTTGTGGTTGTACGATCCGTACACAAAGGTTTTGAAACGAATCGTGTCGATGCTTTTCGGTGCGACTACTTTCGTGAGGTTGTTGTGATCGACCAACTTGCCCGCAGGGTCATACAGGTCGAAATGCACGCGCACGGGTTCGGGCGTGGTGTAGGCGTTGCGCACCACGGCGTTGATCTTCATGATGCCGAAATTGCGGCCTTCGGGATCGGGTATGATCTCCGCCTCGTAATCCACGACGGCGCGGTGATCCTGCGCATAGAGGTAACTGTTCTCGAAATCCTTACCTGCGGGGCGGTGGGGACTCAACATGCGTCTGCCCGCATCGACAAACTCCAGACGGATCTCGTTCAGGCCGTTTTTAAGGGCGCGGGTGATGCGAAAATCGGCGGCCGTCGTCAGATCCTCCACCGTGGCGACTTTCTGTCCGTTTACCGTAAGGCAATACATTGCGGGAACATTTTCCAGATGAAGATATACATCGCCGGAGAACCATTTCAGGGGCAGTTCGAGCGACTGTGCCGCACCCTGTCTTGTGGCGGTGGGGCGGAACGAGATCTTGAGGTCGGAATCGTCTTTTGCGTGTTTTACGGCCTCCGCCCGGTTCGAGTAGGGCGTAACTTCGGTGCGGAAAATACGCCCCGGATTCTGGGCGCGGCCTGCCGAAAGGGCAAGCGAGAATATGGTGAGCAGCAATATGCGTTTTAATCGTGACATAATGTTTTGTCTCTTACTTGATACAAGGGTGTGATTTGAGGACAAAGGTACTTTTTATTTTGAAGAATCGCAAATAAATCATACCTTTGTAAATTCAAAGTTTACAACAGGACAACAAGACAAATAAGAATATATGAAAACGCAAAGAATCGTTGAGATTTTGAAGTCGGGAGCAGTCGATACCGACATCGTTGTCAAGGGTTGGGTACGAACCAAGCGCGGCAACAAAAATGTGGCTTTCATTGCCATGAATGACGGATCGTGTGTTGCCAACATCCAAGTGGTTGTCGATAAACAGCAGATCACCGAAGATGAACTCAAGCCCATCACCACGGGTGCCTGTATCCGGGTGGACGGCCGTTTGGTGGCATCGCCCGGTTCGGGACAGGGCGTCGAGGTTCAGGCCTCGAAAATCGAGGTTTACGGCACGGCCGATCCCGATACCTATCCCCTTCAGAAGAAGGGGCACTCGCTGGAGTTCCTGCGTGACATCGCTTACCTGCGTCCGCGTACCAATACGTTTGGTGCGGTGCTCCGTATCCGTCACGCCATGGCCTACGCCATCCACGAGTATTTCAACAAAAACGGATTCTACTATTTCCACACACCGCTGATCACGGCATCGGACTGCGAGGGTGCGGGTGCCATGTTTCAGGTGACGACGCTCGATCTGAACAATCTTCCCAAGAGAGAGGACGGCAGGGTCGATTACTCGCAGGATTTCTTCGGCAAGTCGTGCAACCTGACCGTTTCGGGTCAGTTGGAGGGTGAGTTGGGTGCCTTGTCGCTGGGTCGTATCTATACGTTCGGCCCGACGTTCCGCGCCGAAAATTCCAACACGCCGCGCCATGCTTCGGAGTTCTGGATGATCGAGCCGGAGGCTGCATTCTATGAGTTGGAGGACAACATGGAGTTGGCCGAGGACTTCCTGAAATATCTGATCCGGTACGCATTGGACAACTGCATGGAGGATCTCGAATTTATGAACAAGATGTGGGATCCCGAATTGCTCGACCGCCTGCGTTTTGTCGTAGCCAACGATTTCAAGCGTCTGGACTATACCGAGGGTATCGAAATCCTGAAGGCTTCGGGGCGTAAGTTCGAGTTCCCGTGCGATTGGGGTTGCGACCTCCAGTCGGAGCACGAGCGTTACCTCGTCGAGGAGCACTTCAAACGCCCCGTCATCCTGATCAACTACCCGAAAGAGATCAAAGCCTTCTACATGAAGCAGAACGAGGACGGCAAGACGGTTCGCGCCATGGATGTCCTGTTCCCGAAGATCGGCGAAATTATCGGCGGTTCGGAGCGTGAGGCAGATTACGGCAAACTCGTTACACGTGTCAAAGAACTGGGTATGAACGAGCAGGACGTATGGTGGTATTTGGACACGCGCCGCTGGGGTTCGGCTCCTCACTCCGGTTTCGGATTGGGCTTCGAGCGTCTTCTGATGTTTGTGACGGGTATGACCAACATCCGCGATGTGATTCCCTTCCCGCGCACGCCGCAGCACGCCGATTTCTGATCGGAGGGCGATTCCTGCCATTGAGGGTCGGACGGATCGGGCATGCGTGCCGGCTCCACGACCCTCATTTTATTTTTTTTAATGGAGATCTTCGTCCGAGGAGATCTTGAAAAGATATTGAAGATATGGCTGTTAGTCAGAAGCAGGTACTTTCGCTGCAACAAAAACTCTCACCGCAACAGATCCAGATGATCAAGTTGCTGGAACTTCCCACCGTGCAATTGGAACAGCGCATCAAGCAGGAGATCGAAGACAATATTGTGCTTGAGGAGGACGAACGGGTGAAGGATGATGCGGAAAATCCAGAAGAGGAACCCCGCGAAATTTCCGTGGAGGAGTATTTGAAGGAGGACGAGACTCCCTCTTACAAGAGCCGTGTCAATAACTACTCGAAGGACGACAAACAACGTCCCGTGGTTCTCACGGAGGGGCGCAGTTTGCGGGATTATCTTTTGGAGCAATTGCGTTTCCGTAACTTGAGCGAGAAGGATATGCGTCTTGCCACCTATCTTGTCGGCAGTCTGGATGATGACGGCTACCTGCGTCGTGACCTGCAATCCGTGTCGGACGATCTGGCTTTCACGGTCGGAGTGGAGGTGTCGGTCGGAGAATTGGAACGCATCCTTAAACTCATCAACGAACTGGAACCCGTCGGGGTGGGTGCGCGCGATTTGCAGGAGTGTCTTCTGCTTCAGATGAGCCGCATTGCGGACAAAACGCCCGCACAGGAACATGCCCGGAAGATCTTGGAGGATTATTTCGACGATTTCGCCAAGAAGCACTACGAGAAACTCATGTCGCGGATGCAACTTTCCGAGGATGAATTTCGAGAGGCAATCGACGAGATCTGCCGTCTCTCGCCCAAACCCGGCAACCTCTACTCCGAGGGCGGAACGGACACCACGCCTTATATCATTCCCGACTTCATCCTCGATTATCAGGAGGGGCAGTTCTCGCTTTCGATAAATTCCTGTAATATTCCTGAGGTGCGCATCAGTCCCCGCTATAAGGAGATGTTGCGCCGTATGGTCACACCCGACGGTAAGGTGCGCGAGGAGGATCGCAAGACCCTGCAATTCGTCAAAGGAAAGATCGACTCGGCCAAATGGTTTATTTCGGCGATCCGACAACGCCACGACACGCTGCTGCGTACGATGCAGACCATTCTGGACTATCAGCGCGAATACTTCAAGGACGGCGACCGCTCGAAACTCCGCCCGATGATCCTCAAGGACATTGCCGACCGCACGAACCTCGATGTTTCGACCATCTCGCGCGTGGTGAACAGCAAATACGTGCAGACGCAGTTCGGCATCATTTTGCTGAAATCGCTCTTTTCGGAGGCGATGCAGACCGACGACGGCGAGGAGGTATCGAGCTACGAAATTAAAAATCTGCTGGAGAAATGCGTGTCGGAGGAGGATAAACGCCACCCGATGACCGACGAGCAACTGATGGCTTATCTGAACGACAAGGGCTACCGCATTGCCCGCCGTACGGTGGCCAAGTATCGTGAGATGCTGAACATCCCCGTGGCACGCCTGCGTAAAGAAATCTGATTGAAACGATGAATCCCGAAAAACTGGCTCATGGCATTTCGTGGGTGTTTCACCCTTTTTTGCTGCCGCTTTACTTTTTGCTTGTTCTTTTGACCTGCACGGTCTTCTCGCTCTATCCGTGGAGTGTGAAGTTCTATTTTCTGTGGGTCGTGGTGCTTTATACGATGCTCATTCCCGTTCTGGCACTTGTCGTGCTGCGTAAGGCGGGTATGCTCTCGGATTACCGCATCGACATCCGCCGCGAGCGGATCATCCCGCTTTTGGTGGGGACGGTGTGCTATATCCTGTGCGCCATCACCATCGCCCGAATCCCGTCGGCACTGGTCTTCCGCAAATTCATGATCGCGGCGGCGGTCTGCGAATTGGTCAGCCTCGTGGTCTCGACCCGTTGGAAAATCAGCCTCCACATGACGGGTATGGGGGCATTTATCGCCCTCTTGTCCCTGCTGAACATTGTCGATATGGCGAACCTGCTGTGGCCGCTGGTTGTGGCGGTGCTGGCTGCGGGCATGCTGGCTTCGGCACGCCTCTATCTGGGTTGCCATACGCCCGTGCAGATCATGGCCGGATTTTGTAGCGGATTTGTGGTTTCGGCATTCGTGATATTGTTCATTTAGAATCCTTGAATTGAAATCCCGTGCGCCCCGCATTGCCAGAGAGCATTGCGGGGCGTTTCCGTATGTGCTTTTTGCGGGAAAAACGGGGCGGAATCAAAAAAAAATGCTATTTTTGTACGATATAAAAAATCTGAAATAAAACTTAAAATCCAAAAGTATGACACTCAACGAATATCAACAGCACGCATTGGAAACCGCAATCTATCCCGAAGAGAGCCGTATCGTATATCCCACTTTGGGATTGACGGGCGAGGCCGGCGAGGTTGCCGACAAGGTCAAGAAGGTGATCCGCGATGCGGGCAACAACTTCACCGACGAGAAGAAATGCGAAATCATGAAGGAGATCGGCGATGTGCTGTGGTATTGCGCCACCTTGTCGCACGATTTGGGTTATGATCTTGAAGAGGTGGCTCGTACCAATGTCGAGAAACTCCATTCGCGTATGGAGCGTAACCACATCCACGGCAGCGGCGACAACCGCTAAAAACAGATAAAGATGGGCGATTATATTCTGAAAGAGATTGATAAGATCGGAGTGCTGTTGCGCGGACTTCTGCGTAAACTGCAACTTTTGAAAAACAACCACGAGGAGGAGATCGGGGTGACGACCACCAAGGTTGAACTGGCCGACAAACTCGGTGTGGATATGGATTCTCTGCTGGCGGAACCCGATTTCGTGGAGACGCTCGTCGAGGAACACGGATTCGATGCCCCGTCGCTCGAACTCTTTGCCGAGGTGCTGGCCGATTTGGCGTTTGCTGCCGACGAAAAGGACGACCAACGTCGTTTTGCGGCTGCGGCGTGCGAGATCTATAAGTATCAGGATGCCCATAAGGCCGATTCGTCGTTCAACCGCTATTATATCCTCAAGCAACTTGCCCGTCTGGATTGCGAAAAGTAGAACCTAAACCTAAAACACTACTATAAAAAATGGAACAGAACAAGAATGTTTCCCTGCCCGAAAACGCCTACCGCGAACTCAAGCCGGGTGAGGAATACAAACCGTTGATGCCTGCATCGGCCAAACCCGTCGAGGTCACGCCTTACTCCGTGACGATGGGTGTCGTGATGGCGATTGTTTTCTCGGCTGCGGCCGCCTACCTCGGTCTGAAGGTGGGACAGGTCTTCGAGGCCGCCATTCCGATTGCCATCATTGCGGTCGGTATGGGCAACGTGCTCGGCAAGAAAAATATGCTGGGACAGAATGTCATCATCCAGTCGATCGGTGCATCGTCGGGTGTGATCGTGGCGGGAGCCATCTTCACCCTGCCCGCACTCTACATCCTGAAAATCGACATCAACTTCTATCAGGTATTCCTCTCGTCACTCTTGGGAGGCGTTTTGGGTATTATCCTCCTGATCCCGTTCCGTAAATATTTCGTCAAGGACATGCACGGCAAATACCCTTTCCCTGAGGCTACGGCCACGACCGAGGTGCTTGTGTCGGGAGAGAAGGGCGGCAATCAGGCCAAATTGCTGGCCGTTGCAGGTCTTATGGGCGGTCTGTACGATTTTCTGGTCGGTACGTTCGGCCTTTGGACGGATACCATCTCGACGACCATCTGCCGTATGGGTGCGATGGTTGCCGACAAGTTCAAATTCGTATTCAGCATCAATACTTCGGCGGCAGTGCTCGGTCTGGGGTATATCATCGGTCTGAAATATGCGCTGATCATCACGGCAGGTTCGTGTGTCGTGTGGTTTCTGATCGTTCCCGTGGTGGGTTCGTTGGCCGAAAGCATCGACGCCGTTGCTCTGGTGAATATGCTGGGTGTGACAAACAAGTCGATCCTCGAAAATCCCGAGACGATTTTCTCTGCCGAAAATCTTTTCGCTTATATCGGCAAACCGATCGGTATCGGCGGTATTGCGATGGCCGGTCTGATCGGTATCGTGCGCCAGTCGTCGATCATACGTCAGGCGGTGGGTCTTGCCGTGTCGGAATTTGGCGGTAAGAACAAGAAAGAGGTAAGTTCGGAGCGTACGCAGCGCGATCTGAAGATGAAATACATCCTCATCCTGTTGGTGGCTACGCTCATCACGGTGTTCCTCTTCTTCCACTTCGGATTGCTCGGCGGTAACTGGATTCAGTCGATTACGGCGATTCTGATCGTCTTTGTGATCGCCTTCCTCTTTACGACGGTTGCGGCAAATGCCATTGCCATCGTGGGTTCGAACCCCGTGTCGGGTATGACCCTCATGACGCTGATCCTCTCGTCGCTGATCCTCGTGTCGATCGGTCTGAAGGGCAGCACGGGTATGGCTGCCGCACTGATCATCGGCGGTGTGGTTTGTACGGCCTTGTCGATGGCCGGAGGTTTCATCACCGACCTCAAGATCGGTTACTGGCTGGGTACGACCCCGCAGAATCAGGAGCGTTGGAAGTTCCTCGGTACGTTTGTGGCTGCCGCAACGGTGGCAGGCGTGATGATCGTGCTGAACAAGGCCTACGGATTCGAAGGCCCCAACTCGCTCGAAGCACCTCAGGCCAAGGCGATGGCAGCCGTCATCGAACCGTTGATGACGGGCGGTCAGACACCGTGGATCCTCTATATTTGCGGTGCGATCCTCGCACTCGTACTGACCTTCATCGGAGTACCCGCCCTGCCGTTTGCACTGGGTATGTTCCTGCCGATGAAACTGAATGCTCCGCTGGTGGTCGGCGGTCTGGTGGCATGGTTCGTGTCGAGCCGCTCGAAGGATGCCGACCTGAACAAGGCGCGCATGGGTCGCGGTACGCTCATCGCATCGGGATTCATCGCAGGCGGTGCGTTGATGGGTGTCGTAAGTGCCATTCTGAAATTTGCAGGCGTATCGGTCGATATGGGTGCATGGACCTCGTCGAACGGAGCCATGTGGCTCGGTCTGGTGATGTACCTTGTGCTGATCACCTACATGATCTGTCATACGCTCCGCGCACGAAAAGACGAATAAATCAACTACTAAAAAACTAAATACCATGGATTTAAAAGATCGATTTCTGAAATACGTTTCGTTCGACACCCAGTCGGACGAATCGAGCAACACATTCCCTTCGACCGACAAGCAGAAGGTGCTGCTGAAGCATTTGCACGATGAGATGCTGGCACTCGGCATGACCGAGGTTTCGATGGACGAGCACGGTTACGTGATGGGTACGATACCTGCCTCGAAGGGCAAGGAGAATGCACCTGTCATCGGTTTCATTTCGCATGTCGATACGGCTCCCGACATGAGCGGCAAGGACGTGAAACCCCACATCATCGACGAGTACGATGGTGAAGACATCATGCTCAACCCGTCGCTGACGATGCGCGTGGCGGACTTCCCCGAATTGAGTTTCTTCAAGGGTCACACGCTGATCCACACCGACGGTACGACCCTGCTGGGTGCCGATGACAAGGCGGGTGTTGCCGAGATCATGACGGCTGCCGAGTATCTAATGAATCATCCCGAAATCCAGCACGGCAAGATCCGCGTAGGCTTCACGCCCGACGAGGAGATCGGTCGCGGTGTCGATTTCTTCAACGTGAAGGCATTCGGTGCCGATTTCGCCTATACGGTCGATGGCGGTATGGAGGGCGAGTTGGAGTATGAGAACTTCAACGCCGCCAGTGCCAAGATCGAAATTCAGGGTCTGAACGTACATCCGGGATCGGCCAAGAACAAGATGAAGAACGCCATCGACATTGCCGCCGAGTTGCAGACGATGCTCCCCGCCGAGCAGCGTCCCCAGTTTACCGAGGGATACGAAGGCTTCTACCACTGCGTAAGCGTGCAGGGTACGGTCGAGCACGCCTCGCTGGCTTACATCATCCGCGACCACTTCACCGAGTCGTACGAGCAGAAGAAGATGTTCATCGGTCAGTGCGTCGATCTCTTGAACCGCAAATACGGTGCAGGTACGGTAACTTTGACCCTCAGGGATCAGTACTTCAACATGAAGAAGATGGTCGAGCCGCATCCGCAACTGATCGACAAGGCGATCGAGGCGATGAAGCAGGCCGACGTGAAACCGCTGATCCAGCCGATTCGCGGTGGTACGGACGGTGCACGTCTTTCGTTCATGGGTCTTCCCTGCCCGAACCTCTTCACGGGCGGTCAGAACTTCCACGGTAAGTTCGAGTACTGCTCCCTGACGACCATGCGCAAGGCACAGCAGGTGATCCTGAATCTGGCTCGGTTGTGGGCTGAATAATTCCCCGAAAGGAATCTTCGAAGCGATCCTCCGTCCCCCGAAAAGAGGGAACGGACGGTCGCTTTGATCATCAATAAAAAAGTTTGAACAATGGATAAATTCGGTTTTTTCAAAGTTGCGGTTGCCACTCCCGTTGTGGCGGTGGGCGATCCTCGCGAGAATGTGCGTCGCATCACGGCTTTGGCTCAGGAGGCCGCACAACGCGGTGCGGAGTTGGTGGTATTCCCCGAACTCTCGATGGTGGGTTATACGGCGGGCGATCTGATGCTGCAACGCACACTGCTCGATGCGGTGGATGAGGCACTGCGTCAGTTGGCGGATGCATCGCTTGAAATTCCGCTGACGATCGTCGTGGGCGCACCTTTGCGCCACGGGGCATCGCTCTACGATACGGCGGTGGTCATCGCGCAGGGACAGGTGCAGGGCGTCGTGCCCAAGAGCCATGTCTGTGAGGGCGAGGGCGCAACGGAAAAACGCCTCTTCACGTCGGGATTATCGATCGACAACGATGTGATCTCGGCGGGTGGAGATATGGTGCCGTTCGGTGCATTCCAGACTTTCGCCGTCAATGGCGTGGAGGTGGGCATCGAACTCTCGCACGATCTGTGGGCACTCGTTCCCAATTCGTCGCTTTTGGCGCAGAACGGGGCGAAGATCATCTGCAACCTCGCCGCCGTGATGGAGGGGGCTGCGCGATATAATTTCCTGCAACAGCAAATCCTGTCGCAGTCGGCACGCACCATTTCAGGTTATGTTTATGCTTCGGCGGGATCGGGCGAATCAACCACCAACGGTGTGTTCGGAGGGTCGGCTCTGATTGCCGAGAACGGCAAACTTCTGATGGAGGGCGAACGCTTCCTGATGCAACCCCAACTTATCGTGGCCGACATAGACACCGATCGTCTGGACTATGAACGCCGGCGCAATCCGATGTTCCGCGAGCCGGGAACGATCGACAAGAGCAGCATTGTGACCATCGACTTCCCCGAATCGGACGAAGAGCGGGAACTCGACCGCGAGATCGACCCCATGCCCTTCATTCCGCATGAGGAACGTGCCCGTTGGGAGCGTTGTCAGGAGGTCTTCCAGATTCAGGTGCAGGGATTGGTGCACCGCCTGACCCATACCCGCGCCCGCACGGCCGTGATCGGTATTTCGGGCGGTTTGGATTCGACGCTGGCTCTGCTGGTGATGGTACGCTCATTCGATGTGATGCAACGTGACCGCAAGGAGATCATCGGTGTGACGATGCCCGGTTTCGGTACGACAGGACGCACCTACAACAACGCCCTGAAGATGATGAACGGTCTGGGGATTACGGTGCATGAGATTCCGATCCGCAAGGCCTGCGAACAGCACTTCGAGGACATCGGTCTGGATGCTTCGGATCGTTCGGCTGCCTACGAAAACAGTCAGGCACGCGAACGCACGCAGATTCTGATGGATCTGGCCAACAAGCAGAACGGACTGGTGGTCGGTACGGGCGACTTGAGCGAATTGGCACTGGGTTGGGCAACCTACAACGGTGACCACATGTCGATGTACGGCGTGAATGCCACGGTGCCCAAGACGCTGGTTCGCCACGTGGTGGCATGGTGTGCCGAGAACGAGCAGGATGAGGAGATCCGCCGAACGTTGTTCGATGTGATCGAAACTCCTGTCAGTCCCGAATTGCTTCCCGCCGACGAGCAGGGCGAGATCGCCCAAAAGACCGAGGATCTGGTCGGGCCTTACGAATTGCATGACTTCTTCCTCCATCATTTCATTTCGGGCGGTGCATGTCCCGCAAAGATCCTTTATATGGCCGAGGAGGCTTTCTGCGGTACATACGACCGCGAGACCATCCTCAAGTGGCTTCGCACGTTCTTCCGCCGTTTCTTCTCGCAGCAGTTCAAACGTTCGGCACTGCCCGACGGCCCGCGTACGGGTCGCATTTCGCTCTCGCCGCGCGGTGATTGGGAGATGCCTTCGGATATGTTGTCGGCGGCATGGCTTGAGGAAATAGACAAACTTTAGAATTAATTTTTGAAATGAAGAAATTTTTGATTTTAGTGATGACGGCGTGTGCCCTTCTGATGGGGACTCGGACGGCATCGGCACAGGATTGGCAAGATCTTTTGAAGAAGGCCGCTTCGGCTGCCGACGAGGCTCTCGGCGGTAAGGTCTCGGAATTGACGATGAACGGCCGTTGGGTCTATTCGGCACCTGCCATGAAGATGAAGGGTGATGATGTGATGTCGGGTCTTGCGGCTGCAGCCTTGGAGAAGACTGCCGAGAAGAAGATGGTAAAAATTTATGAAAAGGTGGGTTTGAAACCCGGCATCGGCATCCTGACCCTCAATCGCGACAACCGTTACGAGGCCACGACGGGCGAACGCACCGTCAAGGGTGATTATACCTATGAGGCAGAACAGCATCTGATGACTTTCTCGTTCGATTCCAAACGACGCAAGTATGACCCCGTGACGGGTACGGTTTATGTACGTGGCAACGAGATGATTCTGGTGTTCCCCGTCACCAAATTGGTCGATATGGTCAAGGCGATCGGAGACCGCGTGCCCCAGTTGAACGGACTGGCCGCACTGTTCGAACACTACAAGGATGTGTATGTCGGTTTCACGTTCCGGCGTGATAAGGCAGTCGCGATCAAATAAGTCCCTTGGAGACTATAAAAAGAGCGGAGTCCGAAAAGACTCCGCTCTTTTTTATGCGTTGAAAATTCTACAAAAGATCAATCGTTTTTTCCAACCCGATACCGTGCGAACCCTTGATCAGGATCAGTTGATTTTCGGGACGATGTTTCTTGAGCGTACCCAACAGGGCTTCGCGATCGGGATAGAGCGTACAACGGGCAGGTTTCTTTTCGAGCGATTGACAGGCTTTTCGGAATTCCTCGCCGACCAAGTGTAATTCGGCTTCGGGGTCTTGGGCGGCAAGGCGGATTATGGCGGCATGCTCTTCAACCGACCACGCGCCCAACTCCAACATGTCGCCTAAGATGAGCATGTGTGCTTTACCTTCGGCGGCGGCTTCCTTCAGAAAATTGGAGACGGATGCCCGCATGCTCGACGGATTGGCGTTGTAGCAATCGACAATGAGCGTGTTGCGAGCGGTCTTCATGCGTTGCGAACGGTTGTTGTCGGGAATATACCCTGCAATTGCGACGCGGATCTCATTCTCACCGATGCCGAAATGACGACCGACGGCGACGGCGGCGGCGATGTTGAAGCGATTGTAATCACCCTCCAAGTGGTGGGGGATACCTTCCGAAAAATTGCTCGTATAACGGATGGTGTCCAGTGCGGGACGCTCGTCGGCCATCGACAGAAGCGTCGGATCGTCTTCACGCAGGAAGGCCTTGCCCGAATGGCGCATCAGGTAGTCGTACAACTCTCCTTTACCCTTGCGGACGCCTTCGGGGCCACCGAACCCGCCCAAGTGGGCACGGCCGACATTGGTCAGAATGCCGTAGTCGGGTTGGGAAATGGAGGCAAGAAGTGCGATCTCGCCCTGTGCGCTTGCACCCATCTCCACAATGCCGAATTGGATCTCTCGCGTCATGGCGAGCAGCGTCAGCGGAACGCCGATGTGGTTATTCAGGTTGCCGCGGGTGGCGTAGGTGCGAAAACGGGCACTCAGTACGCGGTTTGTGAGTTCTTTGGTGGTGGTTTTTCCGTTGCTGCCCGAAATGGCAAGAATCGGAATGTCCAAGGCACGGCGGTGTTCGCGTGCCAGATCCTGCAATGCCTCCAACACATCGGGAACAAGGATCAGACGAACTTCCTCCTGAAGGCGTTCCGCGGAGTGTGATTCGTTGATGCGGTCGGCGATGGCGTGGATTTCGGCCACAACCTCCGCAACTTCGGGTTGCAGGTCATCGGGGAGCGTGTGGGTCGGCTTCTCGGCTTGGGGTTTTGATTCGGCCTCGCGGAGTGCCTCCTCCAAAACCGAAGGATCGTCGATTACGGCATAGGCCGCACCTTTTGTCAGAGCCTCGCGGGCGAATCGGTTGCCATCGAAATTGGCACCCTTCAATGCGAAGAAGATCGAATCGGGGGCAATGTGGCGACTATCGGTCGAGACGGCGGGGTGCGCCTTGAATAATTGGTATAAGCGGGTCATGCCTGAGGTTAAATATGTTTGTCGCCGTCGTGGAATTTCACCTCGTCGATGAATTTCTTGATGTTCTGCTCCTCACTGCGGGGGCAGATCATCAGCACATCGTCCGTATCCACGATGATGTACTCCTTGAGACCGCTCACTACGGCGATTTTGTCCTTGGGAATCGAGACGATCGACGAACGCACGTCATACAGGTAGCAACCTTTTTCCGGAACGGCGTTGGCGTAGCGATCCTTGCGCGAATGCTGGTAAACCGAACCCCATGTGCCGATGTCGCTCCATCCGAACTCGCCACAACGTACATAGACGTTGTCGGCCTTCTCCATGATGCCGTAGTCGATCGAAATGGCACGGCATTCCGAGAAAGCCTTTTCGATGACGGCGCGTTCGGCTTCGGGCGTGTCGGCCTTCTCCACCTCGCCGAACAGGGCGTGGTGTTCGGGCAGGTATTTCTTGAACGCTTCGACGATGGTCTTTCCCTTCCAGATGAAGATGCCCGAATTCCAGAAAAACTCGCCACACTGGAGAAAGGTTTGTGCCAACTCAAGATTGGGTTTTTCGGTAAAGCACTTCACCTTGCTGATCGGCTCGTGACTCGACACCTGAATGTAGCCGTAACCCGTATCGGGACGGGTCGGTTTGATGCCGACGGTCATCATGGCATCGTGGTCGGCGGCAAACGAAACGCACTCCGAAATGATCTTGCGGAAATCCTCTTCGTTCAGAATCAGGTGGTCGGCGGGGGTGACGATCATCTCAGCCTGCGGATTCTTCTTCATGAGGGTGTAGGTGGCGTAGGCGATACAGGGGGCGGTGTTGCGGCCGATGGGTTCGCACAGGATCTGCTCCTCTTTGAGTTCGGGCAGATGCTCCAGTACCAGATCCTTGTATTTGTAGTTGGTGACCACCAGAAAGTTCTCGGCAGGGATGAGCGGCAGAAAACGCTCGAAGGTGTGGCGGATAAACGATTTGCCGGTACCGAGGATGTCGAGGAACTGCTTCGGCATACGCTGACGGCTTTTCGGCCAAAAGCGGGTGCCGATGCCTCCCGCCATGATCACGCAATATTTGTTATTGGTCATAATGAGGTTCTGTTCGGTTAATAGAATACAAAGATAAAAAATTTTATGGATTTTTAAAAGTTCCTGCGGGGTTAAATCAGTGCAAGATTTCTTCCAAAATCCTATTTTGCACTGTTTCAACCGACCTCGGCGCATTATTTGTCGCTTTTTTTTTTCTCTTTCGCCCTTTAATTCTTAACTTTGCCGACTGTTGCAGGCTTTAAAATTGAAGAAAAAATGAAGATCAGACTGTTCACCATACCCAATTTGCTGACCCTTTCGAACCTCATGTGCGGTGCGTTTGCGGCCGTTTATGTCCTCGAATACCGCATGCTGACCGTGGCACTGATGCTTGTCATTGCCGCTGCCGTGTTCGACTTTTTCGACGGATTTGTCGCCCGACTTTTGAAATCGTCGTCGCCCATCGGTGCCGAACTCGATTCGTTGGCCGACATGATCTCGTTCGGTTTGGTGCCCGCATCGGTGGCTTACGTGCTTTTCGTGGAGTCGATGCCCGAGTGCATGCCTCAGTGGATGCGTTGGGCGGGCATTGTCCTCTGCTTCTCGATCGCCGCATTCTCGGCATTGCGCCTTGCCAAATTCAACATCGACGAAACGCAACATACCGAGTTTGAGGGTCTGCCCACGCCGGCCAACTCACTGTTCTTCCTTGCGTTGGGTTATATCTACGAGCAAGGTAACTTCGCGTGGGGTGTGTGGATTCCGCTCATCGCCCTCTTTATGGGTCTGATGCTCGTGTCGCCCGTGCGCATGTTCGCCCTCAAATTCAAGGGCTTCGGTCGTAAGGGCAACGAAATCCGCTATTCGTTCATCTTGTTGTCGGCGGTGTTGTGCATCCTTCTGAAGGTCTATGCCATTCCCGTCATCATCATCCTGTATATCCTGTTTTCGACCGTCCGCTGGGCATTGGGCAAGGGGCGTAAAACGAGCGGTTTGAACGATTAAAAATTTTTAACTATATTTGCCCCCGAATTTTCCGCTTTTTGTTATTATGGCGCGTAACGTGTTCCGTATATTGATGCTCGTTTTGGCCGGGATGTTTCTGAACATTCCGTCCGAGGCTTTTGCACAGCGTCCGATCAACGCGCGAGACATCATGCGTCAGCAGCAGCGCGGTGACAAAAACACCCTCTACGGATCGAACCCCTACGAGCAACCCGACGACGAGACGATGCCCAAGGACACGACCAAGAAGAAGCGCAAAATTCGTAAACCTCTGGAATCGTATTTCTTCAGCGACTCGATCCGCTCGTTGAAGAACTTCAAATGGAACATCAGCCGCGACTTTAACCGTGTGGAGATCCAACCGCTGGATACCATGCTGACCGACTGGCGCATCGACTACCCGTTCTACCGCGAAGGGGTGGGAGACATCGCGCAGGGCGGTCTGGGTCAGACATCGCTGCCGCTGGATTACTTCCGCCGTCCCGAAAATTTCAATTTCAGTTTCTCGGACGTTTATTACGCTTATATCTACAATATGGAAAATGTGCCCTTCTACAACTCGAAGACGCCGTTGTTCCGTTTTACCTATTTGGAGTCGGGGCAGAAGCGTTTCCGCGAGGAGAATTTCAACGTGATGGTGGCACATAACGTCTCGCCTTCGACGAGTTTCAACGTAAATTACAAGGCGCGGGGTACGCGCGGACAATATAACCGTCAGCGCACGAAGAACCACAACCTTTCGGTGGCGTTCAACCACACGGGCAAACGCTACTCGGTGCATGCCGCTTACTACAACAACCACATCGAACAACAGGAGAACGGTGGCGTGGTAGGCGAATGGGCGATCAGCGATACGACCTTCGAGATGCCTTCGGGTGTGCCGATGAAGTTGAGCGATGCCGAAGCCGAAAACATCTACCGTAACAATGCCTTTTTCCTGAAGCAGACTTACGGTGTTCCTTTGCAAACCCTGACCGAAGCCGATTTTTCGATGGCGGATTACTCGGCGGTCTATTTCGGTCATTCGTTCGAATACTCGTCGTGGAGCAAACGCTACACCGATAAACGCGCTCCGTACGTCAATGAACGTGCATCGCGCGATCCCGAAACGGGATTGTTCGTGCCCGAAACGAAGGAGTATTACGAAAACTGGTATCTGGATCCGCGTCAGACGAACGACTCGCTTTACGAACGTGTCATTTCGAACCGTATCTTTATCGAGGCACAGCCTTGGGATCGAAACGGTGTGGTGGGAACCCTCGACGGCGGTATCGGTATCGACATGCACACCTATGTGCAGATTGCACCCGGAAGTTACCTGAGCGGCAAATACAGCAGGGTGAACAAAACCTCGTATTTTGCCTATGGTTCGATTCGCGGGAAAATCAAACGATTTGTTGATTGGGATGCGGACTTCAAGTTCTATCCCTCAGGTTATCGAGGCGGAGATCTTCGTCTGGGTGCTCACATGGCACTCAAGGGACGGCTCCGTGGACACCCTCTGATTCTCGAAGGACGATTCCTGTTGGATCGTCGCTCGCCGAACTACTGGCAGGAGAATCTACTCTCGAACCACTTTATGTGGAACACTCCCCTTTCGCGGGAGACTGATACTCGTTTTGAGGTGAAACTCTCAATGCCCGATTTCGCATTTGAAGCGGGCGCAAACCACGGTATTGTCGATAACAAGATTTACTATGCTGCTACAAGCCATATCGAACAGGCCGCGGGCAATGTGAACCTCACGAGTGTGTATGCTCGCAAAGATTTCCGTCTCGGCGGACTTCATTTGGACAACAGGGTATTGTTGCAGTGGAGTACGGATCAGGAAGTTGTACCCGTTCCGCTTTTCAGTGCCTTCCTCTCGTATTATTACGAGTTCTGGGTGGTGCGCAATGTATTACGCCTTCAGATCGGATTGGACAGCCGCGTTAATTCAAAGTATTATGCGCCGTCGTACAATCCCGCTCTGTCGGAGTATTACAACCAGCGCGAGGTCGAAGTGGGGGCATACCCCTACACCGATTTCTTCGTGATGGGAAAGTGGAAGAGAATGCGGATATTCTTGAAATATCAGCATCTCAATAAAGGACTGTTCGGTGACGACAAGTATTTTTCGGCGGCTCATTATCCGCTGAACCCGGGCATGTTCAAGATTGGTATCTCGTGGGGATTCTATGATTAGCGTATTGTTCTGCGCGGTGTGAACTGCCCGCAAAACAACTCTTTATGTTAAAAAAGATTATTTTAACGTTTTCGTTCTTAACTGTTTTAACCACTTTTTACGGCTTTAACAGCCACATTCCGTCGCCGCGCGAACTGATCCTCTTCAACGAGAAGGAGGAGCAGACCGCATCCGATCTTCTGACGCTGCTCCGTGAGGGAGAATATCAGATTTCGGCCTATGATCGGATTATTCGTACGATCAGCGAGCAGGAAGGTAACGACTGGCGACTGATGTCGGCCATTGCCTACCACGAATCGCGTTTTAATGCCGGCATCACATCGCGTCGCGGTGCTCGCGGACTGATGCAGATCATGCCCATGGTGGCGCGTCAGTTCAACGTGGGTAAGGAGGATCTGATGAATCCCGAAACCAATGTGCGCATTGCCAATAAGATTTTTTCGAAGATCTCCTTATCGTTGCGTCTGCCTGCGAACATCTCTTCCAAGGATCGTCTTTCGCTGGTTCTGGCATCTTATAACGGCGGTATCGGCCATGTGTCGGACGCACGCCGACTGGCACGGGCTCACGGCGAGAATCCCAATTCGTGGGAGGTTGTGTCGCGTTATCTGCGTCTGAAGTCGCAACCCGAATATTACGAGAACAAAGTGGTCAAATGTGGTCGTTTCACCGGCAGCAACCAGACGGTGGCTTATGTGAACGACGTATTGGGACGTTATGACAAGTACTGCCGTATTGCCGCAAGGTAGGCGGAAACTTCCGAATCGTTAAAACAAGCGTGGTGAACCTTTCTTAGAAGAAGGTTTTCCCGCTTTTTTTATGTCCGTATATGAAAACACCCCGACATCGCAAGATGTCGGGGTGTTGTGTTTGTCGGAAGGGTGTACTGCTATTTCAGATATTTGTCCAGCCAACCGAAAAATTCGCGTTGCCATACCAGCGAGTTCTGGGGTTTGAAGACCTGATGTGCCTCGTCCTCGAACGATACCAGACGGGCGGGAATGCCGCGCATCTTGGCAGCGGTGAAAGCCTGTAACGACTGGGTGTAGGGGATACGGTAGTCGTATTCGCCCGTGAAGATCAGAATCGGGGTGTCCCACTTATCGACCGACTTGTGGGGCGAGTTGGCATACGAACGTACGGCTACGGCGTTGTCCTTGTCGAAGTACGAACCGCCATAGTCGTTGATCAGGAAGAACAACTCCTCGGTTTCGCCATACATCGACTCGAAGTTGAAGATACCGCAATGCGCGATGAAGGCCTTGAAACGCTTGTCGTGGTGACCTGCGAGGTAGTAGGTCGAGTAACCGCCGTACGAAGCACCGACGCAACCCATGCGGTTCTCGTCAGCCCACGACTCCTTGGCTACATCGTCAATGGCCGACAGATAGTCCTGAATGTTCTGACCCGAATAATCGCCCGAAATCTGATCGAGCCACTCCTGACCGAACGACGGCAGACCGCGACGGTTCGGGGCTACGACGATGTACCCCTGAGCGGCCATCAGCTGGAAGTTCCAACGATAACTCCAGAACTGCGAAACGACGCTTTGCGGGCCGCCCTGACAGTAGAGCAGTACGGGATATTTCTTCGATGCGTCGAAATCGGGCGGAAGGATAACCCACGTCAGCATCTCTTTGCCGTCGGTTGTCTTTACCCAACGCTTCTGCACTTCGCCCATCTTGATGTGGTCGTAGATCTCCTTATTGACATCGGTAATCTGCTTGAGCGCACCCTCTGCGTTCACTTCGTAGAGTTCGGTTGCCTTGCTGATCGACTGCATCTCGGCAACGATGCGACCCTCGGCCATCGAGAAGGCGTTGATGTCGTGATCACCTTTGGTGAGGACTTCGACCTTGGGATCGGTTGCCTTCACACGGCAGATCTGATGCGTGGCGTGGATCGGTGCGATGAAGTAGAGTTCTTCGTTGTCGGCCCAAACGACATTCTGCGAGTTGTAGTCGAAATCGGCGGTCAGATCCTTCATTTCGGAGGTCTTTCGGTCGAATACGAACAGACGCGATTTGTCGGACTCGTTACCCGGACGACGCTGCGAGGCGAAGGCGATCTTCTGATCGTCGGGCGACCATACGGGGTACTTGTCGTAACCGGGCAGGTTGTTGCGTTGCGACTCGTCCAACTTGCAGATGTTCTGCGTCGAGCCGTTCTCGGTGTCATACACGAAGATGTCGGAATCGGTCGAAGTGGCATAGGCTTTTCCCTTCAGCGGTTTGCAGGTGTAAGCCAGCAGTTTGCCGTTGTTGCTCCATGCGATCTCGCCCATGTCGAAATAGGGGGCAAGCGGAGCATCCCAAGCCGAATCCTTGCCGATGATGTCCACGCCTTCCGAGATGCCCTGTGCGGTGAGGTCTCCCACGAAGATGTGGAGGTATTCGCCCATATCCCAATAGTTCCAGTGGCGAACCATCAGATCGTCGTAGATGCGTGCCTTCGATTTGGGCATGTCCTTATAGACGTCGGCCGAACGGTGGTCGGCGGCGTGAACACGCATGGCATACCATGCTTTGTTGTCGGTCGGGTTGATGCCGAAACCTTCGACATCCTTGTCGAATCGGGTCAGTTGGCGGAGGTTCTTGCCCTCGGTGTCCATCTCCCAAACCTGTGCCGAACCGCTTCTTGAGGAGATGAAACGGATCTTCCGGCCGTCGGCACTCCATTCGGGCGAGGAGTTGTTCGACGAGTAGTCGGTCAGCGAGACCTCCTTACCCGATGCCATGTCCTTGATCCAGATGGTCGAGATACCGCGGTTCTCCGACATGCTGTAATCGGTCAGCGTGTAGATGAGTTTCTGTCCGTCGGGCGACAGGTGCGACGAACCCGCACGACGCATTTTCCACATCACTTCGGGAGTCATCCGTCCCGCGGCGATTTCCTGCGGTGTGAGCGCGTTGTTGATTTCCAGAGACCCCGTCTGCGGTTGTTCCCCGCAACCGGTCAGTCCCAATGCTGCAATAGCCATAGATAGGAGAATTTTTTTCATTTCTGTTCGGATTTGTTCATTTATGTTTAATTTTGGCAATCAATTCAGGTTAAAGATCATGAAACACATCATCTATTTTACCGACAAGCCGGTGGTATTTTCTTCGGAACAAGCCGACGCCGCCACATCCGATGCTTTTATCATCGCGGGTGACGAGGGTTTATTACGCACGAAGGTACTTAAAATGCTCGAAACGCACAATAGCATTTTGATTATTTCGGGAGATCCCGATCAAACTTTTTCGGATTTCAAGAGTGAATTTGCCTGTGTCGGGGCAGCGGGCGGAGTGGTTCGTAACGAGCGGGGCGAGTGGTTGATGATGTCGCGCCGCGGTCGTTGGGATTTTCCCAAAGGTCATGTCGAGCCGGGCGAAACCTGCGAGGAGACCGCCGTGCGCGAGATTGAGGAGGAGACCGCCGTGCAGGGGGAGATCCTGCGCGAATTGTGCCGCACGTGGCATGCCTATTATTTCGAGCCGAATCACCGTTGGGAGGTCAAATGTACCTGTTGGTATGAACTTCGACAGGTGCGGCGTGCCGACCTCAAACCCCAGACCGAGGAGGACATCACGTCGGTCGTGTGGTGTACCGAAGACGAGGTGCGGGAACACCTTCGAAATACGTTCCCCACGATCCGTTGTGTGGCGGAGGCCATGTGGCGCAAGTAGGACGGCATAAAAAAGTCCGAATCTCAAAAGGATTCGGACTTTTTTTGTTTAAAGGCCTTGCCTTAGAACTTGAAGTCGGCGGGCATACCCTGAGGCACGATGCCGTTCATGGCGTTGGCCAACTGCTCGGCAACCTGATCCAGACCTTTCTGCAATTTACCGCCGATCATCATCTTCATCATCATGTTCAGTTCGACATGGAGTACCAGTCGCATGCGGGTGTCGCAGTCCGAGACCTTGTGCAACTGAATCCAGAAGGCGAAGTCGATGGGCACACCGCCCTGATCGCCGATGATCTTGATGTGCTTGTTCTCGACCTTCTCGTCCATCAGAAGACGCACGGTGAAGCCCTTGGCCTTGAACGAGCAGGTGCGCTCGGTGGCCTGCCACTCCTCAACACGGTCTTTGAGGGCGGGCGTAAGGTTCTCGAAATTGCTGATCGCCATGAAGATCTGCTCTACGGGACGGAGAATCTGGTGTTGTTGCGAAACGTATTCTTTCATTGTTTGATTTTTGACGGGGTTAAGGGATGTTTATTCGATTTCGAAAGTACGCGAGGTCTCGTCATCGACCGTGATGCGTACCGTCACGACGTTTTCGGGCAGTAATTGTTCGATCTTTTCGGGCCATTCCACAAGACACAGGTCACCCGAATAGAAATACTCTTCGTAGCCGAAATCGTAGGCTTCGCGGATGTCGTTGATGCGGTAGAAATCGAAGTGATAGATGTTGCGGTCGCCGACACCCTTGTACTGGTTTACGATGGCGAACGTGGGGCTGGTGACGGTGTCCCCGACACCGAGTTGCGAGGCGATCTCGCGGATCAGCGTGGTTTTTCCGGCACCCATCTCACCGCGAAACACCACCACCGTGCGGCGTCCCGTGGCTTCGATGATCGCTTCGGCGACCTCCTTCAGACCGTCCTCCGAAGTGATGTGTATGGTTCTTATGTTGTTTTCCACTTTTAATTTTTATTTAAAGCGTGCAAATATACTATTTTTTCGGTTTCAAAACAATGTACGGCACGATCATCTCCTCCATCGAGATACCGCCGTGCTGGAACGTGTTGCGGTAGTAGCGGATGTGGCGGTTCGCATCGTTGTTGTAGATCAGAAAATCGCTGTTGTAGGCGAAGATGTAACTCGACGTAAGGTTGCTCGACGGCAACTGGATGTCTTCGGGACGCAGTACTTCGTAAACCTCCTTGGAGTTGTACGACAGGTTGCGCCCCGTCTTGTAACGCAGGTTCGACGAGGTTTCGCGGTCGCCGGTCACCTTCACGGGATTATCCACGCGGATCGTGCCGTGATCGGAGGTGATCACCACCGTGTGCCCCTTCTCGGAGAGCATCTTGAGGATGGTGTAAAGATCCGAATGCTCGAACCACGAACGGGTCAGCGAGCGGAAGGCGGCTTCGTCCTCGGTCAGTTCGCGGATGATCTCGGTTTCGGTACGGGCGTGCGACAGGATGTCGAGGAAGTTATAGACGATGACCGAGAAATCGGCATCATAGACTTTCTGAATGTTGTCCAGAAGGCGTCGTCCCTGTTCGGGACGCACCAACTTGTCGAACGTGAATTTCCAATTCTTGCCGTTCTGTGCCATGAGTCGTTTCAGAAACTCCTCCTCGTATTGGTTTTTTCCGCCGTCTTCGTTGTCGTTGAGCCATTTGTTGGGCATGAGTTTGTCGATGGACAGGGGCATCAGTCCCGCAAAGATGGCGTTACGCGCATATTGGGTGGCGGTGGGGAGAATCGCGCAAAAGAAATCATCGACCTCCACGTCGTAGTAGCCGCGAAGCAGGGATGAAATCGACCGCCACTGGTCGTAACGGAAATTGTCGATCAGAAGCAGGGTGGTTTTCTTGTTCTCGTCCGCCACGGGGAAGATGCGGTTGCGCATCAGCGTGTGCGACATGACGGGCGTGTCGGTTGCGCGTTTGTTGATCCAGTTGTAATAGTTGCGACGCACGAACTTGCAAAATTCGTGGTTCGCCTCGTTTTTCTGGTAGGAGAGCACCTCCTTGATGCTCTGGTCGGTCGAGGAGTCCAACTCGATCTCCCACGAGGTGATCTTGCGGTAGAGCGAACACCAGTCTTGGAACGTGTCGGCCATTTGCAGCGATTGCGAAATACGACCAAATTCCGACCGGTAGTCGGCAGTGGTCTGTTCGGTGACAAGTTGCTGCTGATGAACGTTTTTCTTGATCGACAGAAGTACCTGATTGGGGTTTACGGGCTTGATCAGATAGTCGGCGATCTTCGAACCGATGGCCTTGTCCATGATGTTCTCCTCCTCGCTCTTGGTAACCATGATTACGGGCGTGGTTGGGCGTACTTCCTTGATCTGGGGAAGTGTTTCGAGTCCCGTCATTCCGGGCATCATTTCGTCGAGGATGATCAGATCGTAGGCCACATCGCCGGCCATGTCGATGGCATCGTAGCCGTTGTTGCAGGTGTCCACCTCGTAGCCCTTTCCTTTCAGGAAGAGGACGTGGGGTTTGAGGAGTTCGACTTCGTCATCAACCCAAAGTATTTTGACCATAGAATTTCAGATTAGTGGTTTGCAAATTTAATCTTTTTTATTCATAAACGCAAAACACCCCTTTATTATTAGCGGAGTGCTGAAAATTATTTACTTACCCCGCCGCTCTGAAGTGCATGCGGGGCGGGTTTCGGGTTTTGCGAAAGGAGATAATACGTTGATATATAGCAGTTTGATCGGAAAATGCCTCTTCGGGAAAAACACGAAAATGCAACTCTCTGAATAATAACTGATTAAAAATTTTGAAAAAAAAATGCCGATCCTTGGCGGATCCGCAAATAAAACGTATATTTGCAGTCCCAAGAGAAAAATTATATTTATACTTAAATTTTATATCCAGACATGACAAAGGCAGATATCGTAACAGAGATTGCAAAAAGTACCGGTATTGAGAAAGTGCAGGTGCTGACCGTCGTAGAAGCATTCATGGAGAGTGTGAAAGGTTCCTTGATTCAGGATGAGAATGTTTATCTTCGCGGTTTCGGCAGTTTCATCGTAAAGAAACGCGCCCAGAAGGTTGCCCGCAACATCTCGAAGAATACGACGATTACTATTCCCGAACACAATATTCCTGCATTCAAGCCTGCTAAGAGCTTCGCAGAAAAAGTAAAATAATTACAAACTTTTAAACTTTTAAGACTATGCCAAACGGAAAGAAGCACAAGCGTCACAAGATGGCTACTCATAAGCGTAAAAAACGTCTTCGTAAGAATCGCCACAAGAAAAACAAGTAGGGTAGCACCTTTGTGCTAACGAAAGATAAAGCTAAAGGAGCCCCGATTGCTCTTTTAGCTTTACTTATTTTTATTTGATTGAAATCTGCCCCGATTGAATAATCCCTGAGTCGAAAGCATTCCCTCTTGCCTCTGTCCTGTGGGTGTGAAAACAACGCCCCTCCGGAAATATTCAAGAGGCTTTTAGTTGTGATTCGTGTCCGGTACGGACGGACAAGATAAAGTTTTGACGCTCTGAGACATCTTCGCACGAAAGATTCGTCGGAAAAGGATCGGAACCCCGAACGGAACCCCGTGAAATGGAAGCGGATAAGGAGCCCGAAACCACATTCGGCACCAAACGCTCTGATAAGTCACCATCCGGAAAAGAGAACTCCCGTCCAAACGATCATTCCCGTTGCGGAAAAGAGCACCACACCCGACCGGTCCTTTGTGAATCGGCACTTTTTTGTTTTTGGGGAGTATTTGACAGGCTCCCGTGAAGAATGCCCCGATTCGGGAAATTCAATTTCGGAATCTTCCTTGTAGAAAGCCCGTTGCCGCTTTACCCCGAAGGCAACATACCCGAATATTAATCAGCATAACGCGACTTCCTCCTATCCGAAGCGCGCCACACGTATGAATAAAGAATTAATCGTAAATGTTACTCCGACCGATCTGACGATCGCCTTGTGCGAGGACAAAGTCCTCGTCGAGTTGGGCAAGGAACAGTGCCAGACTGGATTTGCCGTGGGCGATATTTACCTCGGAAAGGTACATAAGATCATGCCGGGTTTGAACGCGGCATTTGTCAATATAGGTCACGAGAAGGATGCTTTTATCCATTTTCTCGATTTGGGGGCGCAATTCCCCTCGTTAGATAAATTAGTCTCCTCGCAGCAGCCCGGAAAACGCGGCTGTCGGGTCGATACCATGAAATTCGAGCCTGCGGTGGAGAAGAACAAAAAGATCGGCGATTACCTTCAGGTCGGTCAGCAGATTATGGTTCAGATCGCCAAAGAGGCTATTTCAACCAAGGGTCCCCGTTTGACGGCCGATATTTCGCTGGCAGGTCGCAATGTGGTACTCGTGCCGTTCTCGTCGAAGGTCTATCTTTCGCAGAAGATCCGCTCGGCAGACGAGAAACGCCGCCTGAAACGCATCGCCGCCGAGGTGCTGCCGAAGAATTTCGGTGTGATCATCCGTACGGCCGCCATGCAGGCCAAGGACGAGGATGTCGAGCAGGACATCCGCACACAGATCGAACGCTGGAAAAAAACCGTCACGGCCATCAAGAAAAATACGGCTCCCGCCCAACTGATGAGCGAGATGAACCGTGCCAATACCATCATCCGCGACTCGTTGAGCGAAGATTTCTCGCAGATTGTCGTCAATGACGAAGCGATGTTCGAGGAGATCCGTTCGTATATCCGTCAGATCCAGCCCGAAAAGGAGAAGATTGTCAAACTGTATCGCGGTACGGTGCCCATCTTCGATAATTTCGACATCTCGAAGCAGATCAAATCGCAGTTTGCCAAGTATGTGTCGTTGCGCCGCGGTGCCTATCTGATCATCGAGCAGACCGAGGCGATGAACGTCATCGACGTCAATTCGGGTAACCGCACCAAAGCCGAGGAGAATCAAGAGCAGACCGCCATGGATGTGAATCTGGCAGCCGCCAAGGAGATTGCGCGTCAGTTGCGCCTGCGCGATTTGGGCGGTATCGTCATCATCGACTTCATCGACCTGCACAAGGCACAGAACCGACAGACGCTCTACAACGAGATGGTGCAACTCATGGCGGGCGACAAGGCCAAACATACGGTACTGCCGCTCACGAAGTTCGGTCTGATGCAGATCACGCGCCAGCGTGTGCGTCCGATCGCCATCGAGAACGTGTCGGACGTATGTCCCACATGCCACGGATCGGGTCGTGTCGAGCCAACAGTCCTTTTAGACAAGAAGATCGAGAACCAGATCTCGTTCCTTACGGAAGACCGCAAGCAGAAATACATCAAACTGGTCGTAAGCCCCTATGTGGCGGCTTTCTTGAAGAAAGGGTTGATTTCGCTGCATCGCCGCTGGTCGTGGAAGTATAAAGTGAAAATTGATGTTGTAGCCGATCAAAGCGTCGGAATGATCGAGGTGCATTACCACGACAAGAAAGACAACGATTTGATCGAAAAGTAGTTATTCCGCTATGACTGCCAAAGAGCAACTGGCGCAGTTTGTGGAGGGGGCGGAAACCCTGTCCAAATTACGCCGAGCCTACAAAAAAGAACGTTCTACCGTCCAACTTGAAGAGTTGGTCGGCGGGGCGTTCTCGTTTTATGCCGCCGCGGCGATTGCTCATACGGGCGGTGTGAATGTGTTCGTTGCGGAGGATCGCGATGCGGCCGCCTATCTGATGAACGACTTCTATAACCTGCTGGACGAGAGCCGGGTATATTTCTTCCCTTCGTCCTATAAACGATCGCCCGCCTACGGAGCGGAAGATCCGCAGGGGGTCGTGCAACGTACGGCGACCATGAACGCCATCCGCAACTTCAAGGGCGGAAAATCCTATCTGATCATCTGCACGTGGCCGGAGGCACTGGCCGAACGGGTGGCTGATGCCGAGACCGTTACGCGTGACATGATCCGCGTGAAGGTGGGCGAGACGCTGGCGATTGCCGACTTCGAAAAACGTCTTGCGGAGGCCGGATTCACGAAAGTCGATTTCGTGTATGAGCCGGGGCAGTATTCGTTGCGCGGCGGTATTGTCGATGTGTTTTCCTTCTCGGAGAGCAAACCCTACCGTATCGACTTTTTCGACGAAGAGGTCGATTCGATCCGCCGGTTCAACATATCGAGCCAGTTGTCCGACGACAAACTCCCGGAGGTTGATATTCTTCCCGACCTGAATCGGGGTGTGGAGGAGGCCGACAAGGTGTCGCTCGTGAAATATGCGGGTCGGGATGCCGCGTTTTGGTTCTATGATCCCGATTATGCCCTGCGTAAGGTCAATGACCTAAGACGCAAGACGCTGGGCGATATGGAGGAACCCTCCAAGATCGACACCCTGCTCACGAGCCGAAAACAACTCTTGGAGGATCTCGCGGAGAACCGTATGTTCGTCCTGCGCGATAACCTCAAGGAACGTATCGCCGACGAGAAGATCACTTTCAAGACCAAGCCGCAACCCAAATTCAACAAGAATTTCGAATTGTTGGCCGACGACATGATCGACAACTCGTTGCGCGGTTATACGACCTATATTCTTTCGGATAACAAGGTGCAGGTGGAACGCCTTTACAATATCTTCCATCAGATCGGTCGCGGACAGGCCGTCGTGAACCCCCTGTCGATCAAACTCCACGAGGGTTTCATCGACAGCGAACTCAAATTGTGCCTCTATACCGACCATCAGATTTTCGATCGTTACCAGCGTTACCGTATCAACGGCGAGATCCGCCGTGACGAGCAGATGACCGTGGCGGAGTTGAACCAACTGCGCCCGGGCGACTATGTGGTGCATATCGACCACGGCGTGGGTCGTTTCGACGGTCTGGTGCGCATCGAGGAGAACGGCAAGACGCACGAGGCGATCAAACTGGTCTATAAGGACAACGATGTGCTGTTCGTCAATATCCACTCGCTGCACCGCATTTCGCGCTATAAGTCGGGTGACGGCGAACCGCCGAAGATCTATAAACTGGGCAACGGCGCATGGCAGAAGATCAAGAACGCCACGAAGAAGGCCGTCAAGGACATTTCGCGCGAACTGATCGCCCTCTACGCCAAACGTAAGGCCTCGAAAGGTTTTGCCTTTTCGCCCGACAGTTACCTGCAACAGGAACTGGAGGCCTCGTTTACGTGGGAGGATACGCCCGACCAGCAGTCAGCAACGGCCGCCGTCAAGAAGGATATGGAGTCGGATCAGCCGATGGATCGTCTGGTGTGCGGCGACGTGGGCTTCGGCAAGACCGAGGTGGCGATCCGTGCCGCCTTCAAGGCCGCCTGCGACGGAAAACAGGTGGCTGTGCTGGTGCCGACGACAATCCTTGCCCTGCAACACTACCGTTCGTTCTCGGAACGCCTGCGCAATTTCCCCGTGACGGTCGAATACCTCAATCGCTCGAAATCCGCCAAGGAGGTCAAGCGCATCCGCGAGGATTTGGAGGCGGGTAAGATCGACATCCTGATCGGTACGCACAAGATGCTCGGCAAGCAGATCAAATTCCGCGATCTGGGTCTTCTGATTATCGACGAGGAGCAGAAATTCGGCGTTTCGGCCAAGGAGAAACTGACGCAACTGAGCGTGTCGGTCGATACGCTGACCCTGACGGCAACCCCCATCCCGCGTACCCTGCAATTCTCGCTGATGGGATCGCGCGATCTGTCGGTCATCTCGACCCCGCCCCCCAACCGTCAGCCGATCGTCACCGAGTCGCACGCCTTCTCCGAGGAGATCATCCGCGATGCCATCGAGCAGGAACTCGCCCGTGGCGGACAGGTCTATTTCGTGCATAACCGTGTGGAGGATCTGCTGTCGATGCAGGCGATGATCCGGCGCATCTGTCCCAAGGCGCGCGTCATGGCGGGGCACGGCAAGATGAAGGCCGAGGAGATGGAAAAACTCATCATGGACTTTATTTACGGCGAATTTGATGTGCTTCTGGCGACAACCATCGTCGAGAGCGGTATTGATGTGCCGAACGCCAATACGATCATCATCAACAACGCGCAGAACTTCGGATTGAGCGACCTGCATCAGTTGCGCGGTCGTGTGGGACGTGCCGACAAGAAGGCCTACTGCTACCTGCTGTCGCCTCCCGACGAGTTGCTCTCGTCCGATGCACGCCGTCGTCTGCGTGCCATCGAGGAGTTCTCCGATTTGGGTTCGGGCTTCAACATCGCCATGCAGGATCTGGATATTCGCGGTGCGGGTAACCTGTTGGGTGCCGAACAGAGCGGATTCATCGCCGACATCGGTTTCGAGACCTACCAGAAGATCATGAACGAGGCGATAGCCGAACTCCGTCAGGAGGGACTTGAGGTGGCCGGTCTGACGCAGAACGAGGAACAGGCTCTGGGCGAAATGCGTTATCTGGACGATGCGCACATCGACATCGACTTGGAGGCATCGCTGCCCGACAACTATGTCTCGCAACAGGCCGAGCGTCTGAAACTCTACCGAGAGTTGGACGGACTGAAGACCGAGGAGGCTCTGCAAGCCTTCGGAGCGCGTCTTGTGGATCGTTTCGGTCCGCTGCCGCGTGAGGCCGAGGAGTTGCTTAACGTGGTGCGCCTTCGTTGGGAGGCCATCCGTCTGGGCATGGAGCGCGTGAAGGTCAAGAACGGACTGATGATCGTGCATTTCGTCGGCGAACCCAATTCGCCTTATTACAAGAGTGACACCTTTATGAACATGTTGCGTTTCGTGACGCAGCATCCCGATAGATTTGTACTCAAACAGCACAATAACCGACTGGCCATGACCGTTCGCCAAGTGAAAGATGTCGAGGCCGCTTATAAAACCTTGCAACAACTTTGAATTTAATTGTAGATATTGGAAATTCCCGCATCAAAATGGCTCTGTTCGATCGGGGAAAATTGGTGCGGGAACGGGCAGTGTATGAATTGACCGACCCTGCGATCAGCGATCTTTTGCAGGGCGAAATCGTTGCCCGGACGATCGTGGCTTCGACACGGCGCGATGCGGAAAACGAGATCCGCATGTTGGAGAAATATTGCTCCCGCGTGATGGAATTTGACTTTTCGACCCCCGTGCCGATCCGGAACGCCTATCGGACGCCCGAAACCTTGGGACGTGACCGCTTGGCGGCAGCCGTCGGAGTGGCGGAACTGTATCCGAATCGCAACGTACTGATCGTGGATATGGGTACCGCCATCACGATTGATTTAGTGTCGGCCGACGCGACTTTTCGGGGAGGTGTGATTACTCCGGGTTTGGATATGCGCCTCAGAGCGTTACACGAATATACGGCGTGTCTTCCGCTGTGCGGACCGTCGTCGGAAAAGCGTCTTTTGGGCGGTACGACACGCGAGGCCATAGAGGCGGGTGTCATGAACTCGGTCTGTTTTGAAATCGAGGGTTATGTGGAACGTCTGCATCGCGAATTTGAAGATTTGTGTGTGATTTTTACGGGTGGAGACGCAAAATTTTTTGATAAACGGATTAAAAATACGATATTTGCCAAATGTAATCCGGTGTTTGTCGGATTGAACCGAATTTTAGAGTACAATGTGCGTGAAGAAAAACTTGATTAAATGGGTGGTGGCGGTCGCCGTCATGCTTTTGCCTTTGGCCGCTGATGCCCAAACAAGCAGCATAAATGCGTTTTCTCCCTATACGATGTATGGTATCGGCGAGTTGAATACCCCCGGATCCGTGGCCATGCGCTCGATGGGCGGAGCCGGTGTGGCCGTCCGCAGCATCAACACGATCAACCTGTTGAACCCCGCAGCCAACAGCGTTGCTCCGCAGAAGAGTTTCCTGTTTGACTTCGGTGTCGAGGGACAGAACTACTACAACAGCCAGACCGTGGAGCAGAAAACCAAGAAGGGAACCTACAATACGTTCAACTTCCGTGATATTGCATTCCGTATGCCGCTGGCCAAGAAATTGGGCGTGGGCTTCAGCCTTACGCCTTACAGTTCGGTCGGCTACCGCATCAAATACGACAACCCTTACAGCGTGGATGATCCCGTTTGGGGTAATATCGGCCGTATTCAGTACGACTACCACGGTGAGGGTGATGTGACGGAGGTCAAAGTGGGCATCGGTTACGAAGTGTTCAAGAATTTCTCGATCGGTCTTGCCGCCCAGTATTTCTGGGGAAGCATCGACCGTTCCTATACGGCCAAGGCCACCGCATTTATTCCCAACGGCACCAATTCGGTGTTCTCGATCACGGGTCTGGACAAATATCAGATATCGAGCATCAAGGGACAGGTCGGTGTGCAGTGGACAGCCCTGATGAACGACAAGCACTTCCTTACGTTCGGCGGTACGTTCGACTTCGGCGGTGACGTGAACCCCGAACGCAAATCGACCGTGAAGGTGAACAACATCCAGCAGACGGAGGTGCGCGGCGAGGATTGCTATCTGAAACTCGTCATGCCGCGTCAGCTGACCCTCGGTGTGAATTATCAGACGCTGAAATGGAATTTTGCCTTCGACTACACGTTCCAGAACTGGGGCGGCGGCAATTCCGTGAAAGTTCAGACGGGTTCGACGGGCGGTGCCGACAAATCGTTCTACGAGGTGGCTTATACGAATACCAGCGCAGTGCGTATGGGTGTCGAATTTACCCCCTCGCGTATGGATGTGCGTAAATTTTGGAAACGATGGTCGTATCGTGCAGGTTTGCATTACGGCAACCATTATCAGACCTACGACGGCAGAAAACTTGACGAATACTCCGTGTCCTTGGGTCTGGGAATCCCCATGACGCGCCGTATCATGTCGGTGTCGGCCATTGATGTGGGTGTGGAGTATGGTACGCGCGGATTCAATCTGGCAAAAAGCATGGGGCTGATCCGTCAGCAGTATTTCAAGATTTCGATCGGATTCACGCTCTTTGCGGGCGGCGGCGACGGCGAACACTGGTTCCTGCGTCCGAAATACGATTAACAGGCCTTAATTCGAGAAATATAATTCGTTATAATATTTGCAAATTAAACACTAATCATGAAAACTTTCAAAATTTTACTTTCGACCGCTTTAATGGCTGTGGCGACGGTCTCGATGGCACAGGATTTCAGTGATCCGAAGTATGCAAAATGGGGTGACACCCCCGAAGCACGTGAGAAAAACATGATCGCTTCGAACTACCTCAAGGAGGAGTACAAAATGAAGGATTACAACCGTGCGGCTTACTACCTGCAACAGATTCTGAACAATTGTCCTGCTGCGACGATGAGCGCATATCAGTACGGTGCAAATATCTATAAGAAGAAGATCGATCAGGCTGACACCGACGAGCAGAAGAAGGTCTTCATCGACTCGCTGTTGTGGATCTACGATCTGCGTTTGCAGCACTTCGGCAGCCACCCCAAGCGCGGTGCCGCCTACATCCTCGACCGCAAGGCTCGTGAGGTTTTGACCTATATGCCCGAAAACCGTCAGGCTGTTCGTGATGCCTTCAAGGCAGCCATCGAGGCCGGACAGGAAAATTCCGATCCCGAAACCGTAGTGGCTTACTTCTCGAACCTCTGTGACGACTATAAGAACGATATGGTATCGCCCGACGAGATTATCGCCGAGTATGACCGTCTTTCGCCCCTGTTCGGTACGGGAGAGGAGAACGCCGAGTTCAAACAGCAGTTCGATGCCGCATTCGGTCTGAGTGGTGCCGCAAGTTGCGAGAACCTTGAGAAACTCTATCGCGGTCGTCTGGCTGCCAATCCCGACGACGAGGATCTGCTGGCACAAGCCGTATCGCTCATGTCGCGTGCCAACTGCGAGAGCGACTACTACTTCGAGGTTGCCGAGAAGTACTATGCCATCAAACCCTCGTCGGAGAACGCCATGTTTCTGGCTCAGGCTTTCCAGAACAAGGGGGACTACGAGCGTGCCGTGAAGTATCTGAACGAGGCTTTGGCTACGGAGAAAGATCCCGCCGAGATGGAAAAATTACAGGTTCGCATCGCGCTGGTTGAGTTGGTTTCGAACCATATCACGGGTGCATTTGCCGCTGCCCGCAAGGCTGTCGAACTGAACGCCGAGAACGGTCTGGCTTATTTTGTCATGGCACAGTGCCACGCCATTTCGGCAGGTCAGTGCGGCGGTTTCGAGGGTCAGGCTGCTTATTGGGCCGCTTACGACACGATGAGCAAGGCCGTGAAGTACCTTGAGGGGCAGGACGAGGGTTATCTCGAACAGGCCAAACAGTCGCTTTCGGCATACAGTTACCGTTTCCCGACCAAGGAGGAGTGCTTCATGCGCGATATGGCCGCAGGTTCTTCTTATAAGGTACAGTGCGGTACGGCTGCCGGTGTGATCACTACGGTACGCCCCCGCTAATTTCTGTGGCTGGTCAGCCAGACGCAAAAATGAGCATTACAAAATTTAAATATGCTTTGGTAGCACTCTCCGTTGCGGGGAGTGCTATCTTGCTATCCGCCTGTGACCGAAAATCGAAGGATCGGTATGCTGCCGACGAAGGGGTGATGACCGAGTACAGCGAAGATCTGTCGGTGGTCGAGTCGCAGAACGGTCGCCGTTCGTATTCCTTCTCGACCCCGCTTTTAGAGGGCTACGGACAGGCAAAGGATCCTTACCGCGAATTTCGCAAGGGCATCAAGATGATCACCTATCAGGACGATTCGCTTTCGACGGTCAATGTGGTATTGACGGCCAACTACGCCATCAATTACTCCGAACGCGGTCTGTGGGAGACGAAGGGGAATGTGGTGGTGAGCAAGTCCGACGGGACGACGTTCTACTTCCAGCAACTGGCTTGGAATGCCCGCACCAAGCGTGTTTATTCCAACCTCGACGGCAAGATGGTGCAGAACGAAGGACGTGACATTGTCCTTTTCCAAGGCTTTGACTCCGACGAGGAATTTAAGGATTGGCGTTTCAGAAGGGGCAATCAGCACATGGAGGTAGAGTTTGATCCCCGAACCCGTCGCGATTCGCTCCCGGCGAACGACAAGAAGGATTCCGAGGAGAACGAAAACAATAAAGAAATTAAGAAATGATGACAATGTCGGATATCGTGATTATCGTGGCGGTGATTCTGATCATGTTGCTGCTTTCGGCTTTTTTTTCGGGAATGGAGATTGCTTTTACGAGCAAGAACCGCCTGAAATTGGAGATTGACCGCAAGCAGAACCGCATGTTCAACCACATTGCCGACCTTTTCATGCGCCATCCCGGACAATACATCACGACGATTCTGGTGGGTAACAACATCGCACTGGTCGTCTATTCGCTGTTCATGTCGCTTTTCCTGCGCTGGGTGTTCGCACGGGCGGGGTGGGTGAGTGCCGCCGAGGAGGGATCGGTGCTGGTCGAGACGCTGGTTTCGACGGCAATCATCATCTTTGTGGCGGAATTTCTCCCCAAGTCGATCTTCAAGAACAGTCCGAATTTCTATTTTCGCACGTTTTCGACGGTCATCTACTTTTTCTATATCATTCTTTACCCGATCGCCAAGTTCACGACACTCTTGTCCCACGGCATTCTGCGTCTGTTCGGACGCAAGGTCGAAGTGAATGAAACTGCTCCGATCTTCGACCGCGAGGATCTGGCTTCCCTGCTCGAAGCGAGTACTTCGGAACAGAATCACGCCGAGTCGGACAACGAGTTGAAAATCTTCCAAAATGCGCTGGATTTCGCCGATCTTCGCGTCCGCGATTGTATGGCACCGCGTGTGGACATCGAGGCGGTGGACATCGACGACACGACCATCGAACAACTCACGCAGCGATTTGTCATCACGAAATATTCGCGTATCTTCGTTTGGCGCAAGTCCATCGACAACATCATCGGCTATGTCAATTCCAAGAGCCTGTTCACCAAACCCAAGACGATCAGCGATGTGATCATGCAGGTTAATTTCGTTCCCGAAACCATGCCCCTGCAACTGGTTCTGGAGAATTTCATCAAGCATCGTTCGAACATTGCCGTCGTGATCGACGAGTTCGGCGGTACGGCAGGTGTCATCTCGCTGGAGGATGTTCTGGAGGAGATTTTCGGCGAGATCGAGGACGAACACGATGTGGCCGATCTGACGGAAAAGCAGATCAGCGACGACGAGTGGATCCTTTCGTGCCGTCTGGAGGTCAAATACCTCAATGAAAAGTACGATTTGGGTATCGGGGAGAGCAAGGAATACGACACGCTGGCCGGATTTATCATCTACCACTACGAGGGAATCCCCTCGGCGGGTGAGACTTTATTAATTGACGGTCTGCAATTAAAGATTTTGCGTACGACCCGTTCGCGTATCGAATTGGCTCGCGTGAAAAAAACGAAATAAATGGTATTTTCTCCAAATAAATTACTATCTTTGACTGCTTATTTGAAACAATACGAATAATTAACAATTTATATGGCAAGTTTAAACACTTTACGAACCAAGTTCGGCATCGCGCTTTCCGTAATTATCGCCTTTGCCCTCTTGGCATTCATTCTTTCTCTGAAAACTGAGATGGGATTCTCAGGCCATGATCCCCTTGTAGGCGTGATTGATGGCGAAAAGATCAACTATTCGGAGTACTACGAACAGTATGAGACCTTCAAGAAGCAGAACAACGTTCAGGAAAGCGACGAGCGTACTTCTGCCGCCATCGCACAGGGTGTGTGGGGCAATCTGATTGCAAAGTATGTGATGCAGCCGGGGCTTGAGGATCTGGGTCTGACGGTTACGGACAAGGAGACGATGGCTATGATCGCCGGTCAGTATCCTTCGCAGATTCTGCTCAACTACTTCCGAAACCCCGAAACCGGTGCTTACGATATGGCTGCCGTGAGAAACTTTCTGGCCTATGCCCAGACGGATCCTCAGAGTATGCAGGCTTGGGAGGCCATCAACGAAGCCGTTAAGGGCGAGCGCGAGAGCATGAAGTTCTCAAGCCTGTTGCGCAACGGTGTTTATGTGAACAGTCTCGAACTCAATGCAGGTGTCGAGCATGCCAACCACCAGTACACGGGTCGTTGGATCTCGAAGAAATACACGGAGGTCGCCGATTCGTTGATGACGGTTACCGATGCCGATCTGAAGGCTTATTACGCGAGCCACAAGAATATGTTCAAACAGTTGCCCAACCGCACGCTGACCTATGTCGTATTCGAGGTGAATCCCACCGAGGACGATATGGCCAACTTGGAGAACAAGGTGATGGGTGTGGCCGAGGAGTTCAAGACCACGACCGACCTGTTCAACTACACGCGCGGTAATCACTATGGCAAGGTGGCCGAGAACTATGTGACTCTGGCTCAACTCCCCAAGGAGCAGAACGATGCTCTGGAAGCAGGCAATACCTACGGTCCCGTGTTGAAGAACAACGAGTGGACGATGGTTCGTACGCTCGATACGAAGATGGTTCCCGACTCGCTGGGACTGCGTCAGCTGGTTCTGCGCAGTGACGACGAAAAACTGGCCGACAGCCTTATGGCAGCCGTTAAGGCAGGTGCAAGTTTCGCTGAAGTAGCCGAGAAATATTCGCTGAACTCGAACAATGCAAAGCAGGGCGGAGACCTCGGTGTGCTTCCCTACTCGGCATTCTCGACCGATTTTACCGACCACTTCGACGGAATCAAGAACGGTGACATCGTGAAAGTTCCCGCAGGTGCAGCCGTAATGATCTTCCAAGCCTATCGTGTGGACAAACCCTCGAAACACTATCGTCTGGCTTCGATCACCTATCCCGTAGTTGCATCTGATGCAACGCGCAGCGTTGTACTGAACGAGGCCGGCAACTTCGCCGCCAAGGCCAAGGGTTCGATCGAGGCATTCAACAAGGCCGCTGCCGATGCAGCCATCACGCCCCGTACCGCAACGATCGCTCAGGGTGAGCGTACGTTGAGAGGCATGGAGGATTCGCGTGAGTTGGTTCGCTGGGCATTCGGTGCCGAGAAAGGCGACATGTCGCAGATCCTCGATGTGGACAAAGATCACGTAATTGCCATCGTCACCAATATCGACGATGAGAAATATACTTCGTTCGAGCAGGCTGAATCGCAGATCCGCAATATGGTGATCCGCGACAAGAAGTTCGATTACATCGTGAAGGAACTTTCGGGTAACACGATCAACGAGAAAGCTGCAAGTTGGAAGTCGGAGGTCGGTACGTTCGAGAACGCAACCTACGCTTCGTACTACCTGCCGAACCTCGGTTTCGAGCCCCGCGTAATCGGTGCAATCGCCTCTTCGAAGGAAGGCGTTGTTTCGGAACCCGTCAAGGGCTTCTCTGGTGCTTATGTATTCTGCGTGGATAAGATCACCGAGGAGAACAAGCAGAACCTTGAGGGTGAACGTGTACGTGCTCAGGCTACTCAGGAGAGCGCATTCCTCCAGATGGTCAATCGCGCAATCGAGCAGTTGTCGAACATCGAGGATCTCCGCGGTCAGTACTTCTAAACCAACAGAGATTAACTCTAAAAAAGGCATCGGATCGTTCCGATGCCTTTTTTGTTTTCGGTGGGGTAGCGGCTCGGAAATGAAATATCGGATGAAAAGAGTAATTTTTTCGCGGGGGGGGGAGATTAAAGACCGCGCAAATATTTTGATTTAAGGCACTTTAACGCTAACTTTAAATGCTTCCTTTCGGAGTATTCATTAAAAAGTGAAATTATGGAGCAGCGTAAGAAAAACTATTGTAAGTGGGGTGTCGGATTCGCGATCGGATGGATTGCCTTGACCTTGGGCATCTATACCCTGACCTGCCTTGTGGAGGGCGTGCCTTTCACGGAAAATATGGAGGCAGATAATTGGACGGCATTCTATGTTTGCTATGCAATTACGGTGCTTGCTTGTTTCTATATCGGCTATGGCTTGCGTAAGGAGTATCGGACGAAAGAAGAGGCCGTTGTCGCCTCCTCGGAGGATCCGATTAAAGCCTCGGAACGCTTTCGGTTGCGCTTTATCCGTCGCTATTCCAGAATGATGGTGCTTGTTTTTGTGTTGGGTATCGCCCAACGCCTGCTGTTCAATGTCCATGGAGCGTTACGGACAAAGGACGCGATTCTTGTAGGTGTTCTTATGGTCGCCTCGTTGGTGTGTGCCTATCTGAACCGAAGAATTACCCGAAAACTCAAGGAGTAAAACGTATGAAAGGCCTGTTTTTGGTTGTCCTGTGCCTCGGGATGATTGGATGCTCCCATCGCCCGTCTTCAAAGCCTCAATCCGTCGGGAATGGCACTCTTGACGAAAGGCAGGATACGATAAATCCGTTAAAGACCGATTCGACAGCCTCTATTTCTTCCTCAATACCGCAAACCATAAGCGTGGAACTTTCGGTCAAAGAGGAGTTGAAGGGTGAGCTGATCCCCGCCGATTCGTTTGAACTGACGACCAGGCAGAAATGCTATCCGTTGTCGGTTGCCGAAATAAAGTTGTTTGTTCGGAATCGCTCGGAGGTGGAATACGAGGGCGGGGAGGAGTACAGCCTTGCCCGTTACGATCCATCCGTGGGTAAATGGGTGCCTCAGCCCGTGAATCCTATATGCCAAGATGTATTGTGGATCTTTTCGAAAAATGAGGACAGAATCTTCTGTCAAACCATTACTCTCTATACCCGAAACCAAGCGGGAACGTACCGCATCCGTAAATTGTTTAACGGAAAATTGGCCGAAGCCACATTTGAGATCGCGGACAAAAAGAAATAAATCCGTCCGCTTACTGCATAAAAAAAGAGCAACCCCCAAAAGGATTGCTCTTTTCATTTATCGGATGTCCCGAATTAGTCCTGCAAGAGGATTTCGAGCATCTTGATGGCGGCCGTAGCGATCGGTGTACCGGGGCCGAAAATGGCGGCGGCACCGTCACGATACAACTCGTCGTAGTCCTGATGAGGAATTACACCACCCACGATGACGATGATATCCTCACGACCCAGTTTCTTCAACTCGGCGATGATCTGCGGAACAAGCGTCAGGTGACCTGCGGCCAGCGACGATACGCCGACTACGTGAACGTCATTCTCGACAGCCTGTTTTGCAGCCTCGGCGGGAGTCTGGAACAACGGGCCCATATCGACGTCGAAGCCGATGTCGGCATAACCCGTGGCAACGACCTTTGCGCCGCGGTCGTGACCGTCCTGACCGAGTTTTGCGATCATGATACGGGGCTGACGACCTTCCTTCTTTGCAAATTCTGCACACAACTCCTTGGCGTGTGCAAACGACTTATCGTTTTTCACTTCTGAACTATATACACCTGAAATTGAACGGATAACTGCTTTGTAACGACCTACGACAACCTCACAGGCATCGGAGATCTCACCCAGCGTGGCGCGAACCTTGGCGGCCTCGACAGCCAGAGCCAACAGGTTGCCCTTCTTGGTCTTCACGCATTCGGTGATGGCCTCCAGAGCCTTCTTGACGGCTGCCTCGTCGCGGTTTGCACGCAACTCCTTCAGACGTTTGATCTGGCTTTCGCGAACGGCCGTGTTATCAACGGCAAGAATGTCGATCGGAGCCTCTTTCTCCAAACGGTATTCGTTCAGACCGATGATCTTCTCCTCACCCGAGTCGATACGGGCCTGCTTGCGTGCCGAAGCCTCTTCGATACGCATCTTCGGAATGCCCGTCTCGATGGCCTTGGCCATACCGCCGAGTTTCTCGACCTCCTGAATGTGCTCCCAAGCCTTGTGAGCGATCTCGTTGGTCAGGGATTCTACGTAGTAGGAACCTGCCCACGGATCGACCGAACGGCAGATGTTCGTCTCGTTCTGAATGTAGATCTGGGTGTTACGTGCGATACGTGCCGAGAAGTCGGTCGGCAGGGCGATTGCCTCGTCGAGTGCGTTGGTGTGCAACGACTGCGTGTGACCCAGAGCGGCACCCATGGCCTCGATGGCCGTACGTGCCACGTTGTTGAAGGGATCCTGCTCGGTGAGCGACCATCCCGACGTTTGCGAGTGGGTACGCAGGGCAAGCGATTTCTTGTTCTGCGGATTGAACTGCTTGACGATCTTCGCCCACAGCATACGTGCGGCACGCATCTTGGCGATTTCCATGAAGTGGTTCATGCCGATTGCCCAGAAGAACGACAGACGCGGTGCAAACGCATCGACCGACATGCCGGCGTTGATACCTGCACGCAGATACTCCAAACCGTCGGCCAGCGTGTAAGCTAACTCGATGTCGGCCGTGGCACCTGCCTCCTGCATGTGGTAACCCGAAATCGAAATCGAGTTGAACTTGGGCATGTTCTGTGAAGTATATTCGAAAATATCGGCGATGATACGCATCGAAAATTCGGGCGGATAGATATAGGTGTTACGCACCATGAACTCCTTCAGAATATCGTTCTGAATGGTACCTGCCATCTGATCGAGCGTACATCCCTGTTCCAGACCCGTCACGATGTAGAATGCCAGAATGGGCAGTACGGCACCGTTCATGGTCATGGACACCGACATACGATCCAACGGAATACCCTCGAAGAGCACCTTCATGTCCTCGACCGAGCAGATCGACACACCGGCCTTGCCGACATCACCGACAACACGCGGGTGATCGGCATCATAGCCACGGTGCGTGGCAAGGTCGAATGCAACCGACAGACCTTTCTGACCGGCGGCAAGGTTACGACGGTAGAATGCGTTGGATTCCTCGGCGGTCGAGAAACCTGCATACTGACGAATGGTCCACGGACGCATCACATACATCGTGGAATAAGGACCGCGCAGGAAAGGAGCCAGACCAGCCGTATAGTTCAGGTGCTCCATGCCTTCGAGATCTTCGGCCGTATAAGTTCCCTTTACGGGAATGCGTTCGGCCGTCAACCACGGTTCTACATCGCCGTGATTGCGGGCGCCGCAGCAATTCCGGGCTGCGGCATCATATTTCAATTCCGAAAATTTAGCTCTCATAATCAGATTCCCATCTCTTTAAGGTAGAACTTCAGTGTTTCGAGCACGTTCGACTTCACATTGATGAAGTTGGTGATGCCCTGTGCCTCCAAATCGGGCGTGCAGGCGGGTGCACCTGCAACCACAAGGATGGCTTTGCCGTCGAGTTGTTCCTTGACTTTGGGTGCCAACTCAAGATAGTCGTCGTCCGAAGCACAAACGACAACGATCTGTGCCTTGGATTCCAAGGTGGCTTGGACGCCCTCCTCGATGGTTTGGAAGTAGGTGTTGTCTTGTACACGGATACCTGCGCAGGCGAAGAAGTTGCACGAGAACTGGGCGCGGGCGCGGGCCATTGCAAGGTTTCCGCATGTGAGCATGAATGCCTTGAGTTCCTTGCCGCTGCGATCGACCTCCAGACGCATCTGTTCGAAAGCCATGGCTCCGCGGTAGGGATTCAGCACGTTGCCTTCCTTGTGAGCACGGGTGACAGCATCCATGGAAACCTCCTTGGAAGCCACCTCCGTGAAGTTCGGGAATTGGTTCGCACCCAGCAGCGTGATGCGACGGGTGGCGATTTTCTTGTCTTTTGCGGCAGCCGATGCCTCGATGCGGCTCTTGATGAAACCTTCGTCGTAAGAGGTCTTGTAACCGCCCTTGTCCTCGATTTCGAGGAAGAGTTTCCAAGCCTCGTTGGCGATCGACTGGGTCAGATTCTCCACGAAGTACGAACCGCCTGCGGGATCGGTCACCTGATCGAAATGAGCCTCGTGCTTCAAGAGCAACTCGACGTTACGGGCGATGCGTTTCGAAAATTCGTCGGGGGTTTCGAACGAACGGTTGAACGGAGTGACTTCCAACGATGCCACACCTGCAATAACGGCGGACATGGCCTCGGTCGTACCGCGCAACATATTTACATAAGGGTCATATACGGTCTGATTCCATTCCGAAGTGACGGCGTGAATCTGCATCTTGCAGGCGCAAGCCTTTTCGGGGTTGTAACCTTTGACGATGTTGGCCCACAACATACGGGCGGCACGGAATTTGGCGATTTCGAGGAAATAGGTCGAAGAGACCGAGAATGTGAAACGGATCTTGCGAGCCGCCAGTTCTGCACTGATTCCTGCATCGGTCAGGCGGGCGATGTAATCGTTACCTGCCGAGAGGGCGAATGCCAATTCCTCGACAATGGTCGAACCCGAATTGCCGAAGATGTCGGCCGAGACATTGACCATGCGGATGTGTTTGTATTCTGCGGTGCGGGTGATGAGTGCGGCGAGTTGTTTGATGGCACATTCGTCGCATTTGAGTTCTCCTTTTTGCGAGAGTTCGCGAACCAGAGGATCGAATTCGAAGTTGATGCGGATGTCGTCCTTGTTCCATCCTGCCTTTTCGATTTTTGCAAGGACGAGTTCCACGAGTTCGGCAGAGATTTTGCCGCTGAAAGTCAGTTGGATTGCGGGGAGATGGATCTCATTGAGGAGTGAGTCCAGATCTTCCGGCGAAAGATCCTTCTGAAGATCCACGCCGAGCGAGTCGATGCCTGCATTGAGCAGGTGAAGGGCTTCGGCGTTGGCCTCTTTGGGATCAAAGACCGTGACGGTCTGATGGATTTTCCAACGGTTGTTGTCATGTGTTCCGCGGACATAGGGAAATTCGCCTGCCTGCGAATTTAGAAATTTGATGCCTTCGAGGTTTTCGGCCCGGTAATAGGGGCGGACGTTGAATCCTTCGTCCGTGCGCCATACCAGTTTACGCTCATAATCGGCACCTTTCAAGTCCACTTTTATCGCCTCTTCCCACGCTTCGGTCGGTACCGGCGGAAATTCGGCGAACAGTTTTTCATGTTTGGTATTTGCCATAACTGTATTAGAGATTAGGAAGTTTATGGATTAAACTTTCAGTAAAGGTAAGAAAGTTTCTTCGAAATTTCAAATGTTTTGATTTTAAAATTCGAGGTGGGGAGGCTTCGGGGCGTGATTCCGGGAAAAGGAAAAAGGCAATCGGACTTAAAGTCCGATTGCCTTTTTTGGGTTATTTGCGTTGTCCTGAGAATTACTCCTCGGTGCGGTACATATGCTCAACGTAAACGGCGTGCATCATAGCCTCACGCTTCTCGATCGAAGGCTTCGTGAAGTACTGACGACGACGCAACTCCTTCAGAACGCCCGTGCGCTCGTATTTACGTTTGAACTTCTTCAGGGCGCGCTCGATGTTTTCGCCCTCTTTTACCGGCATGATAATCATAATATTCTAATTTTTTTGGTTGTTAAATTGATTCAGTTGATTTTTTTGTTTTTCGGCGGGATATTCGAAACGCTTCGAACGATTCCCTTCTTGGAGGTTAAGTTACTTTCCGGGTGATGCCGCTTTGGAACCAAAGACTATATAAGAAGCCAATCGCCCGGCTTCTTCCTTGGTTAATATGTCGTCTAAAATTAATTCTTCAGCGGAACTCCAACCTCCTTTCAACTGTCGTTTTCGTAATAATCTTCTTAAAATGCGTGGCGTGATGTACGGATGGCGTGCCAACTCGTCACGAGGTGCAAAGTTAATATCAATTTTCCGAATTACATAATAATTTACGGAAATTTGTTTCAAAATCAGCTCATAATTTTGTTCGGTGACCCCTTCGACCTCCCGAATCTGTTCTTTTCGGGCAAATCCGCCGAGGCGGTCGCGGTACGCAAGGATGCGCATGACGGTTTTCTCGCCGATACCCTTTATAGAACGCAACGTGGCGGAATCGGCGGTGTTGATCTCGACGGGCTCTTTCAGCGTGTTGCGGGGTTTCGTGGGAAAGATCACGAACGGTTCGAGAAGCGTGGCCGCCGAATCGCTCACCACATAGCATGCGCGCAACTCCTCCATGTCGTAAATCCCGCTCAAGTCCCGCCAACGGATGAGTGCCTCGGCCTGCCGTTTCGAGAGTATGCCCGTGGCTTTCAGATAGCGGGCACTTACGGTGTCCATCCGAAAAGTCGCAAGCGGAATGACTTTGCGCACGGTGCGGGTGAAGGTTTTGCGCTCGGCAGGTGGGTTTGCACGGAGACGATATTTTTCGCCGATGCGGATGTAGGGTTTCAGAGCCTGATAAGTCGAATCGTCGATGTGGTAGCACAGGGCGACATCCTCCCGTATGCGGAACACCTTGCCCGATTCGCGGTATTTCAGAAGACTGACCGCCGTGTGTTTCGGCCAACCCATCGCGCGTAGTTCTTCGTAAGAGACCGTGTTGGGATCGAAGGGCTGAAGACGGAGGGTGTCCCGCACCTCGTTTTCGCGTTGCAGGTTGCGGGCAGTGTCGGGATCTGCAACGGGGCGGAAGAGTCTGATCCCCAAAATGACCAGAAAGGCCAACGGCAGAAAAATCACCGTGGCGCGGATCTCCTGACGGGAGAACGGATTACTCATGGTTAAGGCGTTTCGAACGTAATTCGCGGAGTGCCTCCCGAACCGATCCCTTGCGCAGCAAAAGTGCGCGGGCATCCTCTTCGGAGATCGGTGTGGGGTTGCCTGCCGATTGCTTTTGCAGGCGGAGATCCTCTTCGAGGATCATGCGTGTGCCGCGTTCGATGAGTTTGTTGTTGGTCAGTTGCATATTGACCATGCGGTTGCCCTCGACACGTCCCAGACGGATCATGACGGCGGTGGAGAGCATGTTGAGCATCATCTTTTGCGCCGTACCTGCCTTCATGCGGGTCGATCCCGTCACAAATTCGGGACCCACGACTGCCTCCAAGGCATATTCGGCCTCGGCAGCGGCGGGGGATTGGGGATTGCAGGTGATGACGCCCGTCAGAAGACCTTCGCGGCGTGCGCGACGGATCCCGCCGATGACATAGGGCGTTGTGCCCGATGCGGCGACACCGATCAGAATATCGTCCGAGGCGGGGTTGTACTTGGCCATATCGCGCCATGCCCCCTCTTCGTCGTCCTCGGCATGTTCCACGGCATGGCGCAGGGCACCGTCACCTCCGGCAATGAGTCCGATCACGCGGTCGAACCCCACCCCGAACGTGGGCGGCAGTTCCGACGCATCCGTCACGGCCAGTCGGCCGCTCGTTCCCGCACCGATGTAAAACATACGGGCACCGCGCATCATCCGTTCGACGACACGCTCGACCAGAATCTCCAACGTGGGGATGACCTTTCGGACGGCTTCGTGAACGGTGGCATCCTCGCGGTTGATGCCCTCCAAAATGTCGCGGACCGACATGCGGCCCAAATCCGAATATAACGAATCTTGTTCGGTGACTTTACGCATCTTTTCGGTGGTAACTCAAAAGTCCTTCATCGGGTGAAGCGACTATTTTATCAATGATGAAACCCTCCTTGAGGAGTGCTTCACGCAGAAATTCATCAAAATTGGCGGCGATGCTTCCGACGCACGCCACGCGCTTTTGGGCGGGGTAGCGGTTGAGGTTCAGACGTGCAAATTCACGGAAACACTCGACGACCATCTCGCGGATCGGCTCGCAATCGGTATGGCGCAGGATAAACGGGGCAAGCGATCCCAAGAAACGGTTTGCACCTTCCTCACGATAGACATGGCGGATCAATTCCTCGTAGTTCATACCCGTTTCGGACAACAATTCGCGATGGAGCGGGATGCGCCCTTTGAATATGCCGTTGATGAGGTTGCGACCCAGAACGGCACCGCTGCCCTCATCGCCGAGGATATAACCCAGCGGCGGCACATTCTCGATGACCTGACCGCCCTTGCAGTAGCAGGAGTTCGACCCCGTACCGAGGATGCAGGCAATGCCCTCCCCGTGGCCGAACAAGGCACGGGCGGCACCCGTAAGATCGGATTCCGCCTCGACTTCGGGCGTGTGGAAGTGATGGCTCAGCAGGCGGATCATCGTCTGCTGCGATTTCGGGAAATGCGAACCGCAACCGGCTCCGTAGAACCAGACCTTTTCGGCCTCACCCCATGCGGGAAGCATACGGAGTGTTGCGACAATCGTCTCTTCGGTTTGTTGTACGGCATTGATGCCCCGTGTACGGAATCGGCGCACTTCCCCCTTTTCGACCGCCATCCACGAGCATTTGGTTGAGCCGCTGTCTGCTATGATAATCATATTTCAAATTTAAGGATTTATCCTCGGAAAAGAAAATTTTTTGTCGTGATTTTTTCTATCGGAACCACATGGTTTCGGGTCGGGCGGGTCGGTAGCGGAATTGTTCGAGGCGCGTGCCGTTCGAGACGCGCAGGTAATCCGAACCGAGCCAGCCGCCTTTGCCGACGGCGAATCCCAGTTGGATCTGCACCTCACTGAAAATCAGACGTTCGTTTTTCAGACGCAGACCGATGCCGAACGACGAGTAGAACGGGTTCTTGAAGATATTGCCCGAACGGCCGAGTGTGCCGAAATCGGCAAATCCGAAAAATGCAAAACGGAAACCGAGCGGCTGGATCGGGGTGAACATGACGGTCTCGGTGTTCAGAGCCAGTCGTGTCGTGCCGAGGACATACTCGTCGAGTGCCCTCAGTCCGTTGTTTTTCGTGTAGCGCAGATGCTCGTTGTTGCCTTTCAGACGATTCCAACCTTGGGTGTAGTTGAGTTTGAAGAACTGACGGATGCGGTTGCGGCGGAAATCCAGCAGGTTGGAGAACCAGATGAAGTCGATGTCGAACTGGCTCTGCTCCCAACTGCCCGTATGGCTGTTGATGTAACTGCCGAGCGATATGTCGCCCATGACATAACCCCACGGTCGGAACAGACCTCGATTGAGTTTCAGACCGAGGTAGAAGGCATTGTTAAATTCGCGCCACGAATAACCGCCCGTAAATTCGGCCTTATAACCCGTGGCAAGATACTCCTTGATGCCGAATCCGTAGATCATGCTCGTCGAAAGGAATCGTTCGCGATAGATACCGACACCGAACAAAAGATCGTCGTGTTTGTGGAACGAGGGGTTGTAGTCGGGCGTAACCTGCGGACGCAGACCGAATCGTTCGCTGTTGTAACGAGCCGTGAAAAAGATGCTGGCATTCAGCACGGGAATGAATTGCGAATAACCTCCCCAGACATCGAAATTACGCGCTTTCATCAGATCCGTGGAGTCTTGTTCCAAGATAAGGTATTTCGACTGGATATTCGTGAAGGACGCACCCAATTCGTAGTCGGTGGATTTGAGGAAGGGTTTTTGTACGCCGGTGTGGAATTTCTCCTCGAAAAAGCAACGGCCGCCTTCGATCGTCGAAGAGAAGAACGAACCCAAGACGTTGGGCATGTGGTATGCCACGCTGTTACCGCCATAGGAAAAATCGTCGCGGCTGAAACTCGTCTTGACCTTGAGTTTGTTGCCCGAACCGAAAATGTTACCGTCGTAAATGCCCGCCTCGACTCGTTTTTCGCTTTTGAGGTTTATGTCAAGGCTTATCGTCCAACTGTCGCGTGTCTTGAGGATCAAGTCCACGCAATCGGGATTCAGCGAGTCGGGAATGATCTTGACGTCGGTGCTGTAAATATAAGGACGTGAACGCAGCAGTTGTTGGGTATGTACGATGAGTTCGGGGTTGAGTTGGTCACCCGTATGGAAGAGCAGGTCGCGGCGGATGATCTTTTCGCGTGTCATGACGTGCAGACGGTTACTCGTGCGCTGAATCCATCCGTCGGGCTCGTTGAACACATTCTCTTGAATGATGGTGATCGAATTGATCGTCTTGCCGGCGTAGGGACGCAGCAATTCGTTCTCATCAATGACGCGGCCGTCGCTTTCGTCCTCGTTGCGGGTGTCGATGAAGAGCAGTTTGTAGAGCAGGCGCGGTAGGGCGCGGCGTTTCGATTTTGATGCGATGCTGTCGTACAGGCGGCGGTTCGAATGGGTGATGTGGGTGTCGAGCGAATCGCTTTCGGGGTTCATGTGAACCGTATCGCCCCGCATCAGAGGTGTGGGGCCGGTATGAGGCAGGCAGTTCGCCGAAGAGGCAGGCATGGGCGCAGGTCGGGGTACGAGCCCCGCAAAAGCCGGGCAGGACAATACGACAAACAGAATGATACCCATTAACCGAAACATATTCAAAGGTACACAATTTTTTGTATTTAATTTTCCCCGTACGCTCTTTTTTTTGATATTTTGACGATCGGAAAAGACAAAAAAGAGAGTGACCCGTCGGGATCACTCTCTTTTCGTATCAATTGAATTTGTTTTGTCGTGGGGGCGTGACGACTGCATTCTCCCCGTGATGCGCTTTTCAAAATGGAGGGCGGTTGCAACGAGTGTTTGTTTCTCGTCACGTGCCTCCTTCCTTTAAGCGGGACTCTGCACCCGTGTCCGGTTCATGCGTTGCGTCTTTATGCGGCGGGCATCTTGCGTCTGAAGCACCTTCGCTTTCCCTTCGGGCATATTACCTGCGCCTCCGGTCGTTGCTCGATTCTTCAGGCCTTTTCTTGCCTTATTCGCCTTCGTTTCTTGCTTCGCACATTGCCTTTCTTCTCCTTCGCCCCTTGCTTGCTTTTCGTTTTTCGCTTGCCGTTTGAATAGCCCCCTCGTTAGATGCGGCCTTCCTTGGCTTCGATGCACTCGGTGGCATGGGGCACCTTCATCAGACGCTCCTTGGGAATCAGTTTGCCGGTGGTCTTGCAGATGCCGTAGGTCTTGTTCTCAATGCGGACAAGTGCCATCTCAAGATTGCGGATGAACTTCATCTGGTGTGCAGCCAGACGTCCTGTCTCTTCCTTCGAAAGAGAGGCGGCTCCCTCCTCCAAAACTTTGAACGTGGGCGACGTGTCCTCCGTGTCGTTATCGGCGGTATGGGTAATCGTCGATCTCAACAGTTCGTAATCTTCGCGTGCGTTCTTCAACTTCTGTAATATCAACTGTTTGAACTCTTCGAGTTCGGCATCGCTGTATCTTGTTTTCTCTACTGCCATAACTGTGTCGTATTTAATTGTTATTGGTAAAATTAAAAAATAGTTACGACAATCCCAAATAAATCGAAATTTATTTTTGCGATTACAACTTCGTCACTGCGATGCGCAACGGCTCTTCGTCAATCTCCGAATCGACCACAAACTGACCCTTCGGTTCGGCTTCGGCCTTGACCTCTGCGGCAAGGGTCTGCTGACCGATGTAGGCGGCGTATTTGTCGATTGCGGGCTTAACCAGATCCTTGGCTTCGATCTCGACCTTGATCTTGTCCGTAACCTCGAATCCCGAATCCTTACGGATATTCTGAATACGGTTGATCAATTCTCGTGCCACACCCTCCATCTTCAACTCGTCGGTGAGCGTGATGTCGAGTGCAACGGTCAATTTGCCTTCCGAGGCAACCAGCCATCCGGGCATATCCTCCGAAGTGATCTCGAAGTCGGCGGGAGTTACGGTGATCTTGTCGCCGTCGATGTCCAGCGTGGTCTCGGCTGCGGCCTCGATCTGTGCGATCTGTTCCTGCGTGAACTGTGCGGTCAGAGCGGCGATCTTCTTCATGTACTTGCCGTAACGCGGGCCCAGTGTCTTGAAGTTGGGCTTGATGCGCTTGGTGATGACACCCGTCGTCTCGCGGATCAGTTCGATCTCCTTGACGTTCACTTCGTTCATGACCAGATCCTTGATGGCTGCAATCTGATGCTCCATATCGGGATCCAGTACGGGAATCATGATCTTCGTCAGCGGCTGTCGTACCTTGATCGACACCTTACGACGCAGGGCGAGTACCATCGACGAGAGATCCTGTGCCAACTGCATACGCTCCTCAAGGCTTGGTTCGATGTATTTCTCATCGGCTTTCGGGAAGTCGGACAGGTGTACCGACGATTCGGTGTGACGACCGCTCATGGCGTTCAGATCCGAGAAAATACGGTCGGAGATGAACGGTGCGAACGGAGCCGACAACATGGTGACGGTCTCCAGACAGGTGTAAAGCGTCTGGTAGGCGGCCAGTTTGTCATCGGTCATGCCGCCACCCCAGAAACGCTTGCGGTTCAGGCGAACATACCAGTTCGAGAGATTCTCTCCGACGAAATCCTGAATGGCACGTGCGGCGGGCGTGGGATCGTAGTCGTTCAGACGCTCCGTGACGGTCTTCACGAGGGTGTTCAGCAACGAGATGATCCAACGGTCGATCTCGGGACGCTGCTCCATGGGGATTTCGGGTTCTTTACCCGTGAATCCGTCCACGTTGGCATACAGCGCGAAGAACGAATAGGTGTTGTAGAGCGTACCGAAGTATTTGCGGCGTACTTCATCGACACCTTCCTCGTCGAATTTGAGGTTGTCCCAAGGCTGCGAGTTGGAGATCATGTACCAACGGGTGGCATCGGGACCATAGGTGGCCAGTACCTTGAACGGATCGACGGCATTGCCCAGACGTTTCGACATCTTGTTGCCGTTCTTGTCGAGCACCAGACCGTTCGAGATGATATTCTTGAATGCCACCGAGTCGAACAACATCGTGGCAATGGCGTGCAGCGTGAAGAACCATCCGCGCGTCTGATCGACACCCTCGGCGATGAAGTCGGCGGGGTAGATGGTCTTGAACTCCTCCTTGTGCTCGAACGGATAGTGGTTCTGGGCGTAAGGCATGGCACCCGAATCGAACCAGACGTCGATCAGGTCGGATTCACGACGCATCGGCTCACCCTTCTTCGAGAGGAGGATGATCGAATCAACGTAGGGACGGTGCAGGTCGATGTTGTCGGTCGAGTAGTTCTCCTTCGACATATCGCCCACCTTGAAATTCTTGTAGGGGTTCTCCTTCATCAGGCCTGCGGCAACCGACTTGTCGATCTCCGCGATCAACTCCTCGATCGAACCGATGCAACGCATCTCCGAGTAATCCTCCGTAGCCCAGATGGGGAGCGGCGTACCCCAGAAACGCGAACGCGACAGGTTCCAATCGACCAGACCCTCCAGCCATTTGCCGAAACGCCCCGAACCCGTCGATTCGGGTTTCCAGTGGATCGTCTTGTTCAACTCGATCATGCGGTCGCGCAGTGCGGTGGTCTTGATGAACCACGAATCGAGCGGGTAGTAGAGGATGGGTTTGTCGGTACGCCAGCAGTGGGGGTAGTTGTGGGTATGTTTCTCGATCTTGAAGACCTTGTTCTCGGCCTTCAGGGCAACCGAAAGATCAATGTCGAGCGTGGTGTCGTCGGCGGTGAGTTCGGGATCGTAGGCGTTCTTTACGTAGCGGCCTGCATACTCTCCGTAGGCTTCGACATTCACGTTGTTGGCCACAAATTCGGGATCGAGATCCTCCAAGAGGAAGAAACGACCCTTCTTATCGACCATCGGCTGGTTCTTGCCGGCACGATCGACCATGAACATCGGCGCGATGCCTGCGATCTTGGCGACGCGGTCATCGTCGGCACCGAACGTGGGGGCGATGTGTACGATACCCGTACCGTCCGAAGTGGTTACATAGTCACCCGAAATCACGCGGAAGGCATCTCCCATCGGCTTCACCCACGGCATGAGTTGTTCGTAGCGGACATCGACCAGTTCCGAACCCTTCCAGTGTTCGTCCGTAAGTTCGAACTTGCCCTCCATCTTCTTTCCGAAGTACGACGGCACAAGATCCTTGGCCATGATGATCGTCTGGGGAATGTCGGTGTAGGGGTTGTGACATTTGATCTTGACGTATTCGATGTTGGGACCCACGGCCAGTGCGGTGTTCGAGGGGAGCGTCCACGGTGTGGTCGTCCATGCAAGGAAGTAGAGGTCGCCTTCCACGTTGTGGAACAACTTCTCGCTTGTCTCGTTGTGGATGATGCGGAACTGCGCCGTGCAGGTCGTGTCTTTCACGTCGCGGTAGCATCCCGGCTGGTTCAACTCGTGGGTCGAAAGTCCCGTACCTGCGGCAGGCGAGTAGGGCTGGATGGTGTAACCCTTATAGAGCAGACCCTTGTCGTAGAGTTGCTTCAAAAGCCACCACAGTGTCTCGATGTATTTGTTGTCGTAGGTGATGTAGGGGTCGTCCATATTGACCCAGTAACCCATCTTGCGGGTCATGTCCTGCCAGATGTCGGTAAACTCCATCACGGCTTTGCGACAGGTGCGGTTGTACTCCTCGATCGTGATCGTTTTGCCGATGTCCTCCTTGGTGATGCCGAGTTTCTTCTCGACACCCAACTCCACGGGAAGTCCGTGCGTATCCCAACCCGCCTTGCGGTGTACGCGGAAACCGCTCTGGGTCTTGTAACGGCAGATCACATCCTTGATGGTACGTGCCATGACGTGGTGAATGCCGGGAAGTCCGTTCGCCGAGGGAGGACCCTCGAAGAAGACAAATGAGGGATGACCCTCACGGGTAGTGATGCTCTTGTGGAACGTGTCGTCCTTGTCCCACTTTTCCAGCACGTCGGCTGCAATACCGGCCAAGTCGAGGCCTTTGTATTCGTTGAATTTCATATTGTGATGTGTAACGTAATTTCCTATAACACGCAAAGATAGAAAAAAAATTACAAAAACTGCAAATTTTTTGGCCATCCGACGGGGTAAAACCGACTGCGGGGAATAAAAAAACGGGCGGAAATCCTTTTTGTGATGAGGATTTCCGCCCGTATGGGGTCGAACGTGAGGATTAGTCGAACGATTGCATCTCGACCAATTTGGCGTAGATGCCGTTCTTGGCCATCAACTCCTGATGGGTACCCTCTTCGGCGATGCAGCCGTGGTCGATGACGACGATCTTGTCGGCATTGTAAATTGTCGAAAGCCGGTGGGCGATGACGATCGACGTGCGGTCGCCCGTCAGAAGGTTGTTCAAGGCTTCCTGTACCAGTTTCTCGCTCTCGGTGTCGAGTGCCGAGGTGGCCTCGTCGAGAATCAGAATTTCGGGGTTCTTCAGGATGGCGCGGGCAATCGAAAGTCGCTGACGCTGACCGCCCGACAACTTGTCGCCGCGGTCGCCGATGTTTGTCGAGTAACCATCGGGCATTTCGTCGATGAATTTGTCGGCATTGGCGATACGTGTGGCTGCCACGATCTCCCCGTGCGTTGCGCCGTGCTTACCCATGGCGATGTTGTTTTCGATGCTGTCGTTGAACAGGATCGTATCTTGCGAGACGATGCTCATGTGGTCGCGGACACTCTCGCGGGTATAGTCCTTCAGGGAGATGCCGTCGATGAGAATTTCGCCTTTCGTCGGGTCGTAGAATCGGGGAATAAGTTCGCTCAAGGTCGATTTTCCGCCTCCTGACGGGCCGACCAGAGCGACCGTTTCGCCACGTTTGATCTCAAGCGAAATGTTGCTCAAAACCTCGCGCTGTCCGTCATATGAGAAACATACGTTGCGGAACTCGATTTTATCCTTCAATCCGTTCATCTTGACGGCATCGGGCTTGTCCTGAATTTCGCTCTCGGCATCTATCAGCGTGAAGATACGCTCACCGGCGGCAATACCTTGGTTGATGTTGGCGAACTGGTCGATGAACGTGCGGACGGGGCGCGTGATCTGCGAGAAGATGGCGACAAAGGCGATAAAACCGCCTGCCTCCAGCGTACCGCCTGCCACGAGCGTACCGCCGAATACGAGGATCACGCCCACCGCCGAAATACCCAAAAATTCGCTCATGGGCGATGCCAGCTGCTGACGGCGTGCCATCGAGAGAGTCAGACGCGAGAAATCGGCGTTGATGTCGAAGAATTTGCGTTTGATGTATCCCGTGGCGTTATAACTTTTGATCACCTTGATGCCCGACAATGATTCGTCGAGTGTCGAGACCATCTCACCGAGACGTTTCTGGCTGGTGCGTGCCGGGTGACGCAGACGTTTGACGATCGAACCGATCAGAAGTGCCACGATCGGCAGGAACAGAGCCGAGAACAGGGCAAGTTCCCACGAGATGATGATCATCATCGACAGATAACCGATGATGAGGAACGGTTCGCGGAATGCCACCTGAAGCGTGTTGGTGATGCAGAACTGCACGACGTTTACGTCGGACGTGATTTTCGAGATGATGTCGCCCTTCTGCTGGTCGCTGAAATATCCTGCGTGCATGTCCGTCACATGGGCGAACATCTCGTCACGCATACGTTGCAGGGTGCGTGTACGCATGTTCTCCATCGTCCATGCACCGAGGTAACGGAAGAGGTTGCTCAAAAAACTGATGATGACGGTGATGACGGCCAGCAGCAAAAGTACCTTGCTGCGGTCGTAGTAGGGGGTGAATACCACCGAGTAGGTGTAATAGAACATATTGGCCAACGACTCCTGATTGAACTCCAGTGCAGGCATCTTGTCGGGGATATTCATGGGTGCGGCCGTGTCGAACATCGTGTTGAGGATCGGGATGATCAGCACGAATGTCAGCGAATTGAACAACGCATAGAACAGCGAGTAGAAAAAATACGGGATGGCATATTTTTTTACGGGACGGGCGAAGCCGATAAGCCGCATGTAGGTCTTAAACATTCGGATAGGGTTATTTTATACCAAATAATTGCATCAAAGATAGGTATTTAATGCGGAAAAATAAAATTCTCGATTGCCGAGTCGCATTTTTGAGGGTTCTTTTGTGGTTTTTGGGACGAAACGATTCAAAAAAAACGACTTTGTGACGATCCTTTTCCCGAAAAAGTGATATTCCGCGGGACGGAAAGTCGGATTTATTCGGGTTGATAACCCGTGTCCTCCCTAAGGGCGGCGGTGTTGCAGGCGGCAGCCACGGCCAATTCGTCGCAACGGTTGTTCTCGATGGTGTCGGCATGTCCCTTGACCCATACGAACTTTACGTGGTGGCGCGGATAGATCCTCAAGAAACGCATCCACAGATCGGCGTTCTTCTTGCCCTCGAAGCGTTTTTTTACCCATCCGAAAACCCAGCCCTTGGTCACCGCGTCGATGACATATTTCGAATCGGAGTAGATCGTCACGTCGGATCCCTCGAAACGGAGTTGCTCCAACGCGACGCATACGCCCATGAGTTCCATGCGGTTGTTGGTCGTCAGTCGGTAACCCGCCGAAAGTTCCTTGCGGTATTGTCCCGACAAAAGGACGATGCCGTAGCCTCCCGGCCCGGGGTTTCCGCGCGAAGATCCGTCGGTATAGATGGTGATTTGCGGCATTTGGGGTGTTGTTTGATAAAAAACATCCCACCCGAAGCGATTCGTGCCGTTCGGATGGGATGTTTCTGTTCTTGAAATTAGTTCAAAGCGGCCAACTGCTCCCTGATGGCGGCAATCTTGGCCTCGGCATCGGCCTGCTTGGCGCGTTCGTTGGCAACGACCTTTTCGGGAGCCGAATTTACGAAACGCTCGTTCGAGAGTTTCTTCATGACGCTTGAGAGGAAGCCCTCCTGATAGGCGAGATCCTTTTGCAGGCGTTCCTTCTCGGCCTTCATGTCGATCATGCCGGCCATCGGCACGAAATACTGCGTCGTCTTGACGATGAATGCCGAGTCGGCGGCATCTTTCTCCGAAACGATCTCGATCGACTTGAGGTTGGCCATCTTCATGATGACGGGAGCGTACTCCTTCGGGTAGTTCTCGTCCTCGATGACTTTCAGAGTCAGAGCCTCCTTCTGCGGGAGGTTTTTCTGGTTGCGCACGTTACGCACCTTCGAGATGATCTCGGCAGCCAGTTCGAAACGGGCGAGTACCGAAGCCTTTTCCTCGACGGGACGGGGCATCTGAGCCACACAGATCGACTCGCCCTCCTTGCGGGGTTCGAGATCCTGCCAGATCTCCTCGGTGACAAAAGGCATGAACGGATGCAGCAGGCGCATCATCTGATCGAAGAACGTGCGCGTTGCTTCCATCGTCTTGCCGTCGATGGGCTGACCGTAGGCGGGTTTTACCATTTCGAGGTACATGCCGCTGAAATCGTCCCAGAAGAGTTTGTAGGCACTCATGGCGGCCTCCGAAATGCGGTACGAAGCGAAATCCGATTCGATGTCGCGCAGAGCCTTCGAGAAACGCTGCTCGAACCACTCGACCGACAGACGGTTGTTTTCGCTCTGTGCCAGCGACGCATCGACCGACCAGCCGTTCAAGAGGCGGTAGGCGTTCCAGATCTTGTTGCCGAAGTTACGACCCTGCTCGCAGAGTGCCTCGTCGAACATCACGTCGTTACCTGCCGACGACGACATCAGCATCGCCATACGCATGCCGTCGGCACCGTATTCGGCGATCAGATCCAGCGGATCGGGCGAGTTACCCAACTGCTTGGACATCTTGCGGCCGATCTTGTCGCGGACGATACCCGTGAAGTAAACATTCTTGAAGGGCATCTCGTGGCGGTATTCGTAACCTGCCATGATCATACGTGCCACCCAGAAGAAAATAATGTCGGGACCCGTCACCAGATCGTTGGTGGGGTAGTAGTATTCGATCTCTTTGTTGTGGGGGTTGCGGATTCCGTCGAATACCGAAATCGGCCACAACCACGACGAGAACCACGTGTCGAGTACATCGTCGTCCTGACGCAGATCGCTCATCTGAAGCGAATCGTCGCCTGCCTTTACACGAGCCTTTGCCAGAGCCTCCTCGGCGGTCGGTGCTACGACATAGCCGCCTTTGGGCAGATAGTAGGCCGGGATGCGCTGACCCCACCACAACTGACGCGAGATGCACCAGTCCTTGATGTTCTCCATCCAGTGGCGATAGGTATTCTTGTATTTTTCGGGAACAAAACGGATTTCGTCCTCCATGACGGCACGCGTGGCGGGTTTTGCCAGATCGTCCATCGACAGGAACCACTGCATCGAGAGTTTCGGCTCGATGGCAACGCCCGTGCGCTCCGAGTATCCCACGTTGTTGGTGTAGTCCTCGACCTTCTCCATCAGACCGGCATCCGTCAGATCCTTCTCGATCTTGCGGCGTACGTCGAAACGATCCTCGCCGACATACATGCCGACCTTGTCGTTGATCGTGCCGTCATCGTTGAAGATGTCGATGGTTTCGAGGTTGTATTTCTCGCCCAGCATGTAGTCGTTCACATCGTGTGCGGGGGTGACTTTCAGTGCACCCGTACCGAACTCGATATCGACATACTCGTCACGGATGACGGGAATCGAACGACCCACAAGGGGAACGATCACGCGGGCATCCTTCGGAAGATCCTTGTAACGCTCGTCGTCAGGGTTCACGCACAATGCCGAGTCTCCCAAGATGGTTTCGGGACGGGTCGTGGCCACGATCAGATGGCGGTCCGTACCCTCCAACTTATAGCGCAGGTAGTAGAGTTTGCCGTGCGACTCCTTGAAGATCACCTCTTCGTCCGAGAGTGCCGTCTTGGCGGCGGGGTCCCAATTGACCATACGCACACCGCGATAGATCTTGCCCTTCTCGTAGAGGTCGCAGAACACCTTGATCACGCCTTCCGTGCGGATGTCGTCCATCGTGAAGCACGTGCGTTCCCAGTCGCACGAAGCACCCAGTTGGCGCAACTGCTTGAGGATGACACCGCCGTACTGCTCCTTCCATTCCCATGCGTATTTGAGGAACTCCTCGCGCGAGAGCGACGATTTCTCGATTCCTTTCTTCTGGAGCATTGCCACGACCTTTGCTTCGGTTGCGATCGAGGCATGGTCCATACCCGGTACCCAGCAGGCGTTCTTGCCCATCATACGGGCACGGCGCACCAACACATCCTGAAGCGTGTTGTTGAGCATGTGCCCCATGTGCAGCATACCCGTCACGTTGGGGGGCGGGATGACGATGGTGTAGGCTTCGCGTTGGTCGGGTTCCGAATGGAAAATCCGATGATTGATCCAATAGTCGTACCACTTGGTCTCGATCTGTCGGGGAGAGTATTTGTCCGCTATTTGCATATCTCTTGGCATTAAACTTTTGTTCAAAACAGATTTTTTGAGCCACAAAGTTATGAACATTCTGTTAAAGATAAAATAAAATAAACGAAATTTAGTTATCTTTGCAGTTAATTAATAATAGTGTATATTTACAATTCGAAATGGCGGACACAGGAAACCACGGCTTTTTTATGTCGCCGAACCATCTTTTTGAACGGGGAAAACAGGGGCTGTACACCCTCCCCGAAGCAGTTTCCGAATCTGCCCGCTGCGCTGTTTTTGCAGCATTACGGATAAATTTGTTATGAGCAAGAAAGAAAAAATTGAGACCATCAAAGTCGATGACGTGAACATGTTGCCCGATTTGCTTGATGGCAAGCATCGTGTGATTCCCATCGTCACGGGAGGTGACGAAGTGGTGGAGCACGTCGATATTCCCGAAATCATACCCATCCTCACGTTGCGTTCGTCGGTTCTGTTCCCCGGTGCGATCACCCCGATTACGGTCGGTCGCGACAAGAGCATCAACCTGGTGCGCGACGTGAATCAGAAGGGCGGCATCCTGGGTGCGGTGCTTCAGCGCGAGAGCGAGGTGGAGGATCCCACGCCCGAAGACATGTACAAGGTGGGTACGGCCGCACGCATCATCAAGATCCTGGAGATGCCCAACGGCAACCTCACGGTCATCTTGAACGGACTGGAGAAAATCGAGGTTGAGGAGTATGTTTCGACCGAGCCGTTCTTTACGGCAAAGGTTACGGCATTGCGCGACTCGAACCCCGAAAACAATAATGTCGAATTTGAGGCTCTGATCGATTCGATCCGCGATGTGGCTCTGAGCATCATCAACGATTCGCCGTCGATTCCCAAGGAGGCGGCATTTGCCGTCAAGAACATCGACTCGAACCGCGGCATGATCAACTTCGTGTGCTCGAACCTCGAACTCTCGGATGAGGATCGTCAGACTCTTTTGGAGGCTCCCGGTCTTCTGGCACGTTCGCGCAAACTGCTTGAGATCCTGATCCGCGAACAGCAACTTGTCGAACTGAAAAACGAGTTGCAGGAGAAGGTCAAACAGGAGATCGACAAGCAACAGCGCGATTATTACCTGCAACAGCAGATGCGCACCATTCAGGACGAACTGGGCGAGGGTGCCGATGACGAGATCGAGAAGATGCGCGAGCAGGCCGCCAAGAAAAACTGGCCGAAAGAGGTGGGCGAGACCTTCGAGAAGGAACTTCAGAAGGTCGAGCGTCTGAATCCCGCCGTGGCGGAGTATTCGGTGCAGATGACCTACCTGCAACTGCTTCTGGAGTTGCCGTGGAACGATGTCACGGAGGATAACCTCGACCTGAAATGCGCCCGCGAACAACTCGATCACGACCACTTCGGATTGGAGGAGGTCAAGGAACGTATTCTGGAGCATCTGGCGGTCATCAAACTGAAGGGAGATCTCAAAAGCCCGATCCTCTGCCTCTATGGCCCTCCGGGAGTCGGTAAAACATCGCTCGGCAAGTCGGTAGCGGCGGCTTTGGGGCGCAAGTTCGGCCGTATCTCGTTGGGCGGTCTGCACGACGAGTCGGAGATCCGCGGTCACCGCCGTACCTACATCGGTGCCATGCCGGGTCGTATCATCCAGACCATTCGCCGTTGCGGTTCGTCGAACCCCGTCATCATCCTCGATGAGGTCGATAAGGTGACCGTTTCGACCCACGGCGATCCGTCGAGTGCCCTTTTGGAGGTGCTCGATCCCGAACAGAACACTACCTTCCACGATAACTACATCGACATGGAATACGACCTGTCGAAGGTACTCTTCATTGCCACGGCCAACAACATCGGCAACATTGCTCCGGCATTGCGCGACCGTATGGAGATGATCAACATTCCGGGTTATCTGTTGGAGGAAAAGATACAGATTGCCCAGAAACACCTCATTCCGAAACAGCGCGAGGCACACGGCATCAAGGACGATCAGATGACCTTCACCAATGAAGCCGTCGAGAAGATCATTTGGGATTATACGCGTGAGGCGGGTGTCCGTCTTTTGGACAAGAACCTTGCGAAGATCTCGCGTAATCGTGCCAAACAGATCGCCTTCGAGGAGGAATATGCGTCCGAGGTGACACCCGTACAGGTCGAGAAGGTGCTCGGCATGCCCAAATTTCTGGAAGAGCAGTACGAGGTCGGCGGAATGACGGGTGTGGTGACGGGTCTTGCATGGACGGAGGTCGGCGGCGACATCCTCTACATCGAATCGTGCCTCACTCCCGGTAAGGGCGGTTTGAGCCTGACGGGTAACTTGGGTAACGTGATGAAGGAGTCGGCAACGATCGCCTACGAATGGGTCAAGTCGAATCACAGGAAACTCGGCATCAAGGCCGACATGTTCGAGAAACACGACCTGAACATCCATGTGCCGGAGGGCGCAATCCCCAAGGACGGCCCGTCGGCAGGCATCACGCTGGTGACCTCGATCGTATCGACCTTTACGGGACGCAAGGTGCAGGATCGCATCGCCATGACGGGAGAGACGACCCTGCGCGGACGCGTGATGCCCGTGGGCGGTGTGCGAGAGAAGATCCTTGCCGCAAAACGGGCGGGAATCACCGATCTGATCCTTTCGGAGGAAAACCGCAAGGACATCTCCGAAATCAAGGCGGACTACATCGCCGGATTGAAGTTCCACTATGTGCGCACCAACGAAGAGGTGCTGGAACTGGCTTTGAAAAAATAACCCATCGTAAAGGCTCGACGGATTCCGTCGAGCCTTCGATGCTTAAATAATGACGTAATTCTTTCGACCATGAAATTTATTGCGATTATTCCCGCGCGTTACGCTTCGACGCGTTTTCCTGCCAAACCGCTGGCCATTCTGGGCGGCAAGCCTGTCATCCGGCGTGTCTATGAGCAGGTCGCTTCCGTTTTGGACGATGCGGTTGTGGCCACCGACAACCAACTCATATACGATGCCGTCAAAGCCTTCGGCGGTAAGGTCGAGATGACCTCGACCGAACACCGCAGCGGTACGGATCGTTGCTGGGAGGCTTACTGCAAACAGGGCGGCAAGTTCGATGTGGTGATCAACGTGCAGGGAGACGAACCTTTTGTGCAGCGCAGCCAACTTGAGGCCTTGAAAGCCTGCTTTGAAGATCCTTCGGTCGATATTGCCACGTTGGTGCATCCGTTCAAGTCCACCGATGATTATTCGGTTCTGGAAAATCCCAACAGCCCGAAGGTGGTGCTCGACAGTCAGCACCGTGCCCTCTATTTCTCGCGTTCGGTGATCCCTTACCTGCGCGGAAAGGAGCGTGAGGAGTGGCTCAAGACCCACACCTACTACAAACACGTCGGACTTTACGCTTTCCGTGCCGAAGTACTCGGCAAGGTGACCGCCCTGCCGCAGTCGTCGCTCGAAAAGGCCGAATCGCTCGAACAGTTGCGCTGGCTGGAGAACGGCTACCGCATCGGCGTTGCCGAGAGCCATGTCGAGACGGTCGGCATCGACACGCCCGAAGACTTGGCGCGTGCCGAGGAATTTTTGAAAACACACCCCGAATTTAACCGATAAACCATGATAAAAATTATTGCCGGCCCTTGCGTCATCGAGTCTGCGGAGTTGTTGGACACCGTAGCCGAACGCCTCGTTGCGATCAATCGCACGCTGGGCACAGACATCATCTTCAAGGCTTCGTTCGATAAGGCCAATCGTACTTCGATCCGCTCGTTCCGCGGGCCGGGTCTTGAAAAGGGACTCCGGATGCTTTCGGACGTACGTTCAAAGTGGGGCTTGAAACTGCTCACCGACATCCACGAGGCGTGGCAGGCCGCACCTGTCGGCGAAGTGGCCGATGTGATTCAGATCCCCGCATTCCTGTGCCGTCAGACCGACCTTCTGGTCGCTGCCGCCAAGACGGGCAAGATCGTGAACATCAAGAAGGCGCAGTTCCTCTCGGGCGAAGATATGCTCTACCCCTATCAGAAAGCCGCCGAGTCGGGTGCCCGCGAAATCTGGCTCACCGAACGCGGAAGCATGTTCGGCTACAACAACCTTGTGGTCGATTTCCGCAATATTCCCGATATGTTGAAGATCGCCCCGACGGTCGTCATGGACTGCACGCACTCGGTGCAGCGTCCCGGTGCCGCTGGCGGCAAGACGGGCGGCAACCGCGAATTTGTTCCCGCCATGGCGCATGCCGCCAAGGCGTTCGGTGCCAACGGATTCTTCTTTGAGGTGCATCCCGACCCCGACAACGCCAAGAGCGACGGCCCCAACATGTTGCAGTTAGATGATTTGGAGAACCTTGTAAAAACTCTGTTGTAATGAGCGAATTTAACGAAAAAGAGATATTGGATCTTGCCCGCAAGACCTTCCGTACCGAAATGGAGGCTCTGGGCGATATTGCCGAAACACTGGGTTCGGAATTTGTCGAGGCCGTGAAGATCATCCTTGAGTGCCACGGCAAATGTGTCGTCACGGGTATGGGCAAATCGGGTCTGATCGGCCGTAAGATTGCCGCCACGCTGGCTTCGACCGGTACGCCGAGTTTCTTCCTGCATCCGGGTGAGGCGTTCCACGGCGATTTGGGTATGATCTCCAAGGATGATGTCATTCTCGCCCTGTCGTATTCGGGCGAGACGGACGAAATCCTCAAGATCGTTCCCTTCATCCACTCGAACGGCAACCCGCTGATCTCGATGACGGGTAAGGCCGAATCGACTCTGGCGAAAAACTCCGACGTTCACCTGTGCGTCGGCGTGAAGGAGGAGGCCTGCATCCTGCACCTTGCCCCCACAACCTCGACCACGGCACAAATTGCCATGGGCGATGCGCTGGCGGTGGCTCTGATGCAGCAGCGTCATTTCTCAAGTCTCGATTTTGCCCGCCTGCATCCGGGTGGCAGCCTCGGACGTCGTCTGTTGATGACCGTCGGTAACGTGATGCGTTCGCACGATCTGCCGATCGTGTCGGCCGATTGCAGTGCCACGGAGATGATCCACACCATTTCAAAGGGCGGTCTGGGTCTGATCGTCATCTGCAAGGACGACCACATCGAGGGCATCGTGACCGATGGTGATGTACGCCGTGCCATGGAGCGTCTGAAGGCCGATTTCTTCAACATCCACGCCGTCGATATTGCGTCGATGCACCCCAAAACCATTTCTCCCGATAAGAAACTGATCGAGGCCGAGAAGATGATGACCAAGAATAAGGTCACTTCGCTGCTCGTTGCCGACGAGAACGAGAAACTGGTCGGTGTGATCCAGATCTACGACATCAAACTTTAGATAGAGAAATCCTTAAAACAAAATCGATATGCGAAAATTCTTATTACTGGTCATCACGGCCGTAGCATTTGTCGCGTGCGGTGATGACGACAACGTGTGGTCGGACAATTCGGGCGGAGGTAACCGTCCGGTACATGCGTCGAAACTTATTTCGAGAATCATCGCTTCGGGAGATACCTCCTGTGAGGGTGAGGTGACGATTAATTTCACCTATGACAAGCAGAACCGCCCCGAAACAATCGCCTGCGAGATGAATCGTAAGGAAGAAGATCGCGTTTCGATCTGCAAGACGGACATCCGGATCAATCACGGTCGCAGTATGGCGCGTTGCGAGATCAAAAAATACCGTGACGGACACGAATTTCCTGATAAGAGCCACAAGGTGGTGGTGCTGGATGATTCCGGTCGTGCCGTGTCGGGCGATTACACCAATTTCGACTTCGACGGCGAGGGCAAGTATGTTCGTAGCGAGGGGCAGTTCGAACTGACCTACGACCGTGCGGGTCGCTTGAGCCGCAGTTCGGTCAATCACCTCAAGTCCGACAACGGATTCGATGCGCTGGAGAATCGGATGACCTGGCGCGGAAATAACCTGACGGAGATCTCCTACCGTGCAAACGGTACGGATCACACCGACAAGGCCTACTATTCCGATGTGCTGAACAAGGCCAACCTCGATCTGAATTGGCTGTGCTATGCCCACAACCGTGGTTTTGCCAATCTGACGGGTGATTCCGAAAATCTGTTCTTCTTGATCGGTTATTGCGGCAAGTCATCGCGCAACCTGCCCGAAATGATCGTCAGTCAGGATTCCTCGAAGGATCACCGTTGCTTCTACACCTACGAATTGGATAAGGAGGGTTACGTCAGCATGATCCGTGTCGAGAAAGGCAATGACGAGATCATCTATCGCATTTCCTACACCAAATAATATTGGGATAATCTTTATAAAAAAGCACCGATTCGGTTTTGAGTCGGTGCTTTTTGTTTTAATGGAAGATTTTTCTACCTTTATTCCCCGAAAACCAAACTAAAACCTTATGAAAAAGATTACGCTTTTGCTGATGCTCCTTTGCATCGCGGTGGGCGCACAAGCCCAGTTGTTGTGGAAAATATCGGGAAAGGATCTGACGCGCCCCTCCTATGTGGTGGGTACCCATCACCTTGCACCGCTCTCGATTGTGGACAAGATTGCGGGATTCCGCCAAACCTTGGATGCGGTGGACGAGGTGTGTGGCGAAGTGGTCATGGCCGATATGATGGCACCCGAAAATATGCTGAAATTCCAAAAGGGCATGATGCTTCCCGCGGGCAAAACCTTGAAAACCGTTCTGACCAAACCCCAATACGACAGCGTGGCGATGGTCGTCAAGAAACTTGCGGGTGTGGATCTCGCGGTGTTCGATGCGATGAAACCGGCGGTGGTCAATACCCAGTTGGCTCTGTTGATCACAATGCGTTCCCTCGAAGGATTCAACCCGCAGGAACAATTGGACGGTTGGATTCAGCAGGAGGCGGCACAAAAGGGCAAGGCTGTCCGCGGTTTTGAGACGGTCGATTTTCAGATCGGCGTGTTGTACGATTCGCAAAGTCTGGAGCGACAGGCCGAATTGCTGTATTACCTGGCGACCCATTTGGACGAAAATGTCGCAAAGATGGAACGCCTGAACAAGGCTTACCTGTCGCAGAACTTGAAGGATTTGCAGACGGTCATCGAGGAGAAGATGAATAACGAGGGCGATTCGCGTCCTGAAGAGGAGGCGACGCTGATCTATGATCGTAACGCCAATTGGGCAAAGGCAATGCCCGATATGATGCGCGACCGCTCGATCCTTTTTGCCGTAGGTTGCGCCCATCTGACGGGTGAACGAGGCCTTTTGCAGCTGCTCAAAAATGAGGGTTACACCGTAGAAACTGTCAAGGAGTAGAAAAGAACTTATATAATAAAGGAGCCGCGAATTTCTTCGTGGCTCTTTTTATTTAGAATAACTCCTGCTCGCCGTTGATCAGTGCCAGAATTTCGTTGCCGTATTTGGAGATGAAGGCCTTGCCGACCCCCTTGATTGCAAGCAGTTCATTAGGGGTAGTGGGGGCGGTGTTTGCAATCGAGATTATCGTCTTTTGGTGCATGATGCAGTAGGCGGGAAGTTGCGTCTCCTCGGCTTTGTCCTTGCGCCACTCCTTCAAAACGGCAAATAAATCGTGGTTGGTCACCTTCTCCTGCTCGTGTGCTTCGGCGACTTGGGGCGTTTCCTTCAAAACAACCGAAAAGGCAACTCCGGGACGGCCGATCGCCTTGTTGAATAAGGTGATAAGGCGTGTGGGGGTCGCTTCGGGAATCTCGGCCGACAGGATGGAGCGCTCGACAAGGTGTTTGTCCAGATCAAATCCTTTGAGGGTGTGATTCCACAGAAAGAGTTTCAGAAACAGCGTCTCCGAAAAGTTCGAGAAATATTGGCGGTTGATTTTCTTTTTGTTCTTGTCGTCGAAATCGACCGACTCGGCAATCTTCACAAGGGGCAACAACACATCTTCGGCCTTCGTGAGGAAGTAGTTCGAGGCTTTGCACACGCGCTCCTGAAGATATTCCGAGGTGAGGTAATCGTCCTGAATGATCCGATCCAGCGATGCCGTAAATCGGTGTCCGACCTCCGCCAATTCGTTGCGAAACGGGGCTTCGGCCGCTTTCCACAGCGACAGCGCATTGGGGAATAACCCCGGGAAGGTGAACCGCACGAATTTAAGGTAGGCGAAGTAGTATTTCTCAAGCGCGCCGAAGTCGAACAGATCCTTGATCACCTCACGGAAGTAGGCGCGTCGGTCGTTGCGCAGCACCTCTTCCGAGGGGAGCGACTGCGACACGTAATCGGCGTAAAGATCGACCCGTCGGTCATCAATGATTGAACGGTCGGAGATCTTCTGCCTAAGGACGATGCCCTCCAACGTGCGGCAACGGCTCAGCGCGACATAAACCTGTCCGTGCGAGAACGAACGTCCCGCATCGATCACCGCATGGTCGAAGGTCAATCCCTGACTTTTGTGGATGGTGATTGCCCATGCGGTTTTCAAGGGATATTGCGTGAAAAGACCGTCGATTGCCGAAACGATCTCTTTGGTCTCCTCGTTGATGTCGTATTTGAGGTTCTCCCACGGCAGGGGTTCGACCTCGACCTCTTCGCCATCCTCCAAACGCACCTTGATATAGTTTGTGCCGATGTCGGAAACCTTGCCCAGCGTGCCGTTCACGTAGCGTTTTTCGGGATTGGGGTCGTTCTTGGTGAACATGACCTGTGCCCCGCGTTTGAGGATCAGCGTCTCGTCCTGCGGATACATGCTTTCGGGGAAATTACCCTCGATGGTGGCGTGGAACGAATATTCGGGCGACTTGATCTCGGAGAGTTTCCGTTCGTTGATCTCGTGTGCCGAGAAGTTGTGCGTGCAGAGCGTGATGCAGCCTTCGGGTGCCTTGTAATCGGGCATGTAGCGGGCATTCAGCTTGGATAGAAGGGACGGCGTCATGCGGTTCTCGCGCACGGCTGCCAGAATGCCGATAAATTCCGAATCACTCTGACGGTAGATCCGATCCAATTCCACGAGGCGGTAGGCGTTGTTGTGCAACACCTTGGCATCGAAAAAATAGGGCGATTCGTAGTAGCGGCTCATCATCTGCCACTCCTCGTCGCGCACGACGGGTGAGAGTTGCTGTACATCGCCGATCATCAGCACCTGAATCCCGCCAAACGGTTTTTCCGAATGGAGCAGACGGCGCAGCAGCGAGTCGAGTTCGTCCACGATGTCGGCGCGCAACATACTCACCTCGTCGATGATCATCAGGTCGATCGAACGGATCAGTTTGAGTTTCTTGCGGTGGAATTTGTAACGCCCCTCCTTGTCGTGTGCCTGCACATGCTCAAATTCGGGCAGGAACAATCCGAACGGCAACTGAAAGAACGAATGGAGGGTCATGCCGCCGGCATTGATGGCGGCGACACCCGTCGGAGCGAGGACGATTTTACGCTTGGGACATTCGTTTACGACTTTTTTCAGAAAGGTCGTCTTGCCCGTTCCCGCTTTTCCCGTGAGGAAGATGTTCATGGAGGTTCGGGTGACGTATTCCCACGCCAGTTCAAGTTCTTTGTTCGATTCTGATTGCATGTCGGAAGGAGTTTACTGGTCAAAGGTACGCATTTTCGGTTGAAAATCCGCATCGGGGCGTGCGACAAATTAAGGACATGGCCTGCAATTTCGGTGAAGGGTCTGATCTTGATCGACTCGTGCGATCAAGATTGACGGCATGAAGAATATATGGGGTCGCACCGATCTGTTCCCTCTGCGAAGTGTGCTTGAGAGGGCAATGGCAAGGCTTATGAGATACACTTAAATAAAAGGAAGCAGCATGAGAATAACTCCGAGGGGTATTTCAAGAAACTGAAAAGAGGTCTTCGAAATTCCGAAGACCTCTTTTTTATTCTGCAAGGAATTGTTCCCTCCATTTGTCGGGCATCGGAACGCTCTTCTGTCGGACGAAATCGAACACGGCCATCACCGTGTGGCTGTCGCTGCACAGACGTTCACCGACCCACAACTGCTGATGGAGGGTCATGCTTTTGTTGCCGACCTTCTCACAGGTGGTCGTGCAACGAACCTCGTCCGTGAAACGGATCTGCGACATGTAGTCGCTTCGGGTCGAGACGTTCACCACACGCAGATCGCCCGTCAGACACTTGTCGCTCATGACTTGGGCGAAGTAATCGGTCTTGCCTACGTCGAAATACATCTGTTGGGCGACGTTGTTCACGTGGAGGAACAGGTCTATGTCCGAAAAACGCTTCTGGATGGGAGTTACGATGGTTCGTGCCATGGCTTAACGGATGATTTTTACTTCGCCGCCCTCGCCGAACGCGATGATCGAAGAGGCTTTGTGCGTGGGTTTGCCTTCAAAACGGGGATTGACCACATAATCCGCACCGTCCACAATTTCGCGAGCCACGTCATTCAGACCCACGGGTGTCGCCTCACCCGAAATATTGGCCGAGGTCGATACGATGGGGCGACGCAACTGACGCAACATCTCCTGACAAAATTCGTGGTCGGGAACGCGCACGCCGAGTGTCTCTTCATCGGGGATCAGGTTGGGGGCAACGCCGACGGCTCCCGGCAGGATAAAGGTCGTGGGGGTGGTCGCCATGCTCATCACATCGAAGGCAATGCCCGGAGCGCGGTTTACATAGCGAACGACCATGTCGGCCGACGAGCAGAGTACGAGCATTGATTTCTTGTTCTCGCTGCGTTTGAGTTTGTAGATCTTATCGACGGCTTCCCGGTTTGTGGCATCGCAACCCAGTCCCCAGACCGTGTCGGTGGGGTAGAGGATGATGCCTCCTTCCTTGAGGATGCGCACGGCTTCGGCGGTCTCGCGATACAGAGGGCTGTCTTTTGAAATGGTTTCCTGTCTCATGGTTATTGTGTTTTGTGGAATCCTTTGCGGGATTCCCTGCAAAAATAAGCAAAGAATGTGAATTTCGGGGCATTATTTCCGAAAACACAAAAAATCCCGTTCCGGAAACAATTTCAGAACGGGTTTTTCAGGGGTTGTATTGCCTTAGATGAAGATCATCAGTACGATCTGGATGATGATCACACGCAGGAACATGCAGATCGGGTAAACCGTGGCGTAGGATACCGAGGGATTGTCCCCCTCGATGGTGTCGTTGGCGTAGTTCAGAGCCATGGGGTTTGCCATACTGCCGCACGCAAGACCCGACACCGTACCGAAATCCAGACGGAACCAGCGAAGTGCCATCCACGAAACGATCACCACGGGAACGAACGTCAGGATGAAACCCGAACCGAGCCACAGCAGGCCTTCGGGACGCATGATCGTCGAGAGCAGATCCTTACCCGAATCCAATCCGAGACATGCCAAGTAGATCGAAAGACCCATGGCACGCATCATGAGATTGGCACTCTGTGTCGTGTAGGTGATAATGTGCAGACGCGGGCCGAACGTACCGATCAGAATACCGATCAGAATCGGGCCGCCGGCCAGACCGAGTTTTACGGACGAAACCATACCGGGAATGGTCAGCGGAATACTGCCGAAGATCAGACCGACCGTCAGACCGATGAATACGGTCGCAAGGTTCGGCTCGTCAAGGCTCTTGACGGCATTACCTAAGATCTTCTCCACACGGTGGATGGCCTCCTCCTCGCCGACAACCGTCAGCCGGTCACCGACCTGAAGACGCAGATCGGGCGTGGCGAGCAGTTGCACTCCCGAACGATACACGCGGCTGATGTTGATGCCGTAGGTGTTGCGCAGGTGGAGTGTCGAGAGGCGTTTGCCGTTGATTTCGGGACGGGTCACGAGGATGCGCTGCGAGATGAGGCGTGCATCGACCTCGTTCCAGTCGATGTCTTTGTTGTTCCAGTCTTTGTTTTCCTGTTCGCCGAAGATCATCTTCAGACTCTTCACATCGCGCGGGGTGGTGATCACCAACACGATGTCGTCCTTCTCGATGAGTTTGTCGGAGGTCGGAATCGACACGTGACCGTTACGCCAGATACGCGAAATGACGAAGTGCAGATGGCTCTGCTCGGCGGCTTCCTGCACGCTCTTGCCGAAAATACCGGGGTTGGTGGCGCGGAACGAGGCGATATAGACGTTTTTCTTATGCTCGGTGTCGGGACCCGAAAGATCCGACGGTTTTACGAAGAGTTTTCTGAGGAAAATGATGGCGAGAATCACACCGATGACACCCAGCGGGTAGGTCAGTGCGCAACTCAAAGCCGCTCCGCTGGCATCCTGTCCCATCTGGACGAGGGTCTGCTGTGCGGCACCCAAGGCGGGGGTGTTGGTTGTGGCACCGCAGAGGATACCCGACATGTCGGCGATCGAGATGTTCAGCAGGTAACTCATTCCGATGGCCATGACCGTGCCGACGATAAGCACCATGATGGCGGGTGTCACCAGACGAATCCCGTCCGAACGCAGCGAACTGAAGAAACCGGGACCGACCTGCAAACCCAGTGCAAAGACGAAGAGCGCAAGGCCGAAACTCTCGATATAGACCAACATGCTGTGGTCGATCGACAATCCGAAGTGTCCGGCGATGATGCCGACGAAGAAGATGAAGGCCGTGCCGAGCGAGATGCCGAAAAAACGGACCTTGCCCAAAAGAATGCCCACAAACGAAATGAGCGAAACCACGATAATGGCCTGAAGATCCGAATGCTCTATGAACAGAGACTGCAACCAACTTTCCATTTTAATACAGAATCCTTGAGTTTGATTCGCAAAAGTAATTAATTTTTCGGGATAACCACAATTATTTAATTAATTTATTAAATTATTGCAAAAGATAAGTCCCCGAACCTTTTGAGGGGGTTGGGGACTGTGTTTTCGGGGATTCGTGAGGGGCGTTTTACTCTTCGTCGTCCTCATCGGGGTGTGCGGCACGGGCGGCGCGACGGGTACGGGCGCGTTCGATGGCCTTGATCTTTTTCTCGTCCAATTCGATGTCGCAGGCCGAGCAGTTGCCGTGGCAGCCGGCGGTGGAGTGGGTGGTCGAGCAGACCGACGTACCGTCCGCCTCGCGCGTTTCATGTACGGCGCATTTGATTCCCAAACGTTGCATGTCTTTGTTTGTCGAAATTTCGGAGTCGATGTTGTGACCTTTGATCATCAGGGTCAGCGACATTCCGATGACGAAGAAGCCGACGAAACCGATGGCACACAGAATGACGATTAACCAACTGGGCATATTAGTCTGATGTTTTTAGCGATTTTAAATTTTGGCTTTCGACTGCAAATTTATATATTTGTATGCTAATATGCAAAAATGCGGATCCGGCTCAACGACAGTCGGTCGGTTTCGGGTCCGGTATTTGGCACTTATCCTGTTGTATATTTGTAGAGTAATTAAGATCCGAACATGAAAATCGTTGTTGCGGGAGCCGGTGAAATGGGCAGCCATTTGGCGCGAATGCTGAGTGGTAACGGCCACGAAATTACCATCATTGATGCCGATCCCAAACTTTTGGCCGAGGTGGGCAGCCTTGCCGATGTTATTGCTTTCGAGGGCGATTCCACGACCTTCGAGGTGTTGCGCAAGGCGCAGGTGCGCAAGTGCGACCTGTTTATCGCCGTCAATCACGAGGAGAACGACAACATCGTGGCGGCCATGATGGCCAAAAAACTGGGTGCCAAGAAATCCATTG
>RCNH01000022.1_pt1 | contig 76696 bp, 53 predicted proteins | sample 2041161 | NCBI WGS metagenome assembly RCNH01 (sample SAMN09708215, study PRJNA481090) | Feces metagenome, whole genome shotgun sequencing project. | biome: feces | host: Leptonychotes weddellii | place: Antarctica: Sion Island | collected 2010-03-01 | reverse complement strand
GGATGCAAAAGAAGCGGCCTGCCATTTTGGCAGGCCGCTTCTTTCAAAACACATTACCACTGCTCCCAGTGAAGCTTTTCCGGCGTCCAGTTATCCCTTTGGGCGGGCTCTTCTGCCGGATGGCCCAGAGCCACAACGCCCATCGCGCGCACCCCTGCGGGCAATTCCAGCGTTTTCGCCAGCAGTGCTTCCCACTCGCTGTGGGTTTCAATGCCGCACCACACGGCTCCCAGGCCCATGGCATGAACTGCCAGCAGCATATTTTGAATTGCAGCCGCACAGTCCTGATGCAAAAATTCGGGATGCTTTTCCTCCGGCTCCAGCCCGCAGACCACAATGCCCGCTGCTGCGTGCTCCAGCATATGTGCGTACTTGTTGGCACGGCTTAACGCGGTGAGTGTTTCCGGGTTCTGAATCACCACAAAGGCAAAGGGCCGCCGGTTCACTGCGGTGGGGGCACACATTCCCGCATGAACAATGGTTTTGAGCTGCTCCTGCGTAACCGGCTGCTGCGTATAGCGCCGCACACTGCGCCGGTTTTCGATACAGGCCAGTACCTGAGCTGCACATTCGCTTTCGTGATTCATACGGTTCAGTCCCCCTTTTCTTTTTAGCCTGCGGCTTCGCTGCCGTTGTTCACGTCGCCCAGAGCCTTGCCCGGATCGCTGGTCACACCATAGGGCCAGGTCACACCGTCGGCCTCGGTGGCAATGTTCAGCTTTTCGGCCGGCACCGGGTTTTCCGGTGTACGGAAATACGTGTTCAGAATTTCGGCGGTCTTATCACGATCCAGTGCGTAAACATCCTGCGAGGGATAATCCGGCATCCGGGTGCCGCCGCCGGGCAGACGAATGATAAAGATGTTTGCCGGGTCAATCTTGGTAAAGGTGCCGTACAGGCCCCAGATCTCGCTGATGTCCAGATCGGTATTGATATAATGGGCCACGTTCTTGCAGGCAGAATAGTAATCGGCCAGCTTGTAGTCCTCCAGGAAGGTGCGCACCAGTGCCGCATAGAAATACTGCTGGGTTTCCAGGCGCTTGTAATCGGCCTGAGCATAGTTGCGGTTGCGCAGAATCACTTCGGCAGTATCGCCGCTGACCCAGCGGGTTCCCTGCTCCACCAGCACGGTTTCGGAGATGACCTTTCCGGTTTTGGGGTCCTTCTCGGTGTGAACGATATCCCAGGGCACATACATTTTAATGCCGCCCTGTGCATTCAGCAGTGTCTTGAAGGCATCCATGTCGATGGTCACGTAATTATCCACCGGCAGCTTGAACATCTGATAAATCTGGTTGGCAATGTTGTTAATCAGGTTCTCCTGATCCGGGCCGTTGGCATATACGGTGTTGATTTTGCCTGTGGGCGAGTGAACTGTTTTCTCTGCGGAACCGATGTCCGGGCCGGTGTAGCTGTCACGCGGAATTTGCAGAATGTTCACCTTGCCGCTGTCACGGTCGATCTGCACATACATGATTACGTCGGTGTTGCCTTTGCCTTCGGCGTAATCGCGGCCGTTGTCTTCCTTGTCGTAGTCGATGCCCAGCACCAGCAGATTGTAAAAACGCTCGCCGGAGGCTTCGATGTCTGCATCCGTCACCTGATTCAGGTCACCGGCATCGCCGCTGGACAGCGCCGGAGCCACCTGACTGTACAGGTAACCGCCCACTGCCAGCAATACAACCAGGGCCGCCCCGATTATAATCAGAGCAATTTTGCCGCCGCTCAGGCGCTGACCCTGCTTTTTTGATCCACTCAAAAGGGATCCCTCACTTTCTGTTTTTTCTGAAAAAGGAGATGCGATCCGAACGGGGCACTCTCAGCGCCGCCAGCTCTGACCGCAAGACAAAACTGTCCTTCATCCATGCAAGATGGGACATTGTTCCTATTATACACGGTTTTAGCCTGTTTGGGTTGCAAAGGCTCAATTTTCGCCCTTTCCACCAAACTTGAACCGTGTTCTTTGTTACCATTTTGTAACAAAACCCTTGTTTTATAGCAAAAAACGGCCCCCTTCTCCGGCATCTGCCAAAGAAAGGGGCCGCTGTATTCATGCAGATCAAATGGGGGAAAGCTGTGTGCCGGGATAATAGTGCTGCAAAATATCCACGTACGAAGCGCCGTTGGCCGCATAGCCCACAGCACCGAACTGACTCATACCGCAGCCGTGACCATATCCCCAGCAGGTGAACACAAACATCCCGCTGTCGGCGTTGTACTGCACCTCAAAGGCCGAAGAACGCAGATTCTTGCGGCCCGGCACATCCCGCAGCACCACCGTGCGCAGCTTGCCGCCGGTAATGGTCTGATCGCCTACCCGCATACTGGTTACGTAGCCGCCTGCATTTTTAGCAAGATCGCCCATCCAGTCGGCGGGATTTTCGCTGTAGGCTTCCAGGTCCACACCCAGCTTTTCGGCTACACGGTTTTTCACCTCGTCCCGGCTGTATTCACGTCTGGTTTCCCAGTGGGTAGCGTAATCCTTGTCATAGGGGCTTTCCACCGACACCAGATAGGGTCGGCTGCTGCCCCAAACCTCGGTACTGGGACAGGTGCCATAAGCCGCGCTGGCAAAATACGGTGTAAAGGCCACGCTTCCATTATACGTAACCACCTGATTGGCCACCTGTGCCACCGCATCCCGCACAGCCTGTGTGGGCGGAACTCCGCTCACGGCGGGATAGCTGCCCTGGGTCAAAATCCAGCTGTGGGCTGCCACTGCCTGAGCTTTATAGGCTTCGGGCGGCTGATTGTAGCCCAGCTCATTCTGGGCAATCATCGCAAGGCACTCCACCAGTTCCATTTCCTGCTTTGTGCCGTTCATGGTCACCTTCAGGGTTGCGGTGGGCGCTGTGCTGCCGCCGCTTACCTGCGGGCCTTCATTCATATTACCGCCGCCATCGCCCGGGTCCGGAGCTGCAATTTCCGGAGCTGCCGGAGTTGTGGACGTACCGGGCTTTTGCGGATTCTGGGGCTTTGCACCGGGCTTATCGCCGGGTTTTCCGCCGATCGAGGGCAGCGGTGCATTGGCTGCTGCCTGTGCCTGCGCTGTGGCCTTGTCAATCTGATCCAGCAGCTGGGTCAGATCCAGATCGTCCTGCGGCATTCCCTGTTCTTCCTGATTTTCACTGGCGGTAATACCCTGGGTGGTGTACCAGTTCCGCCAGTATTCGCCCAGTTCGGCCATTTCGGGCGCACTTTTGCCCATGGCCTGATACTGCCGGGCCGTGTACAGCGGCTGTTCCGAAGCAGCCACTGCCGTGCGTTCCAGCCGGGCGTTTTCGCCCTCGCGCTGCAAGCGGCCCACCACAACCAATGCGGTATCCTCCATTGCGGTGGATTCGCTGAGCAGTGTTACGAAACGGTCGGTATCCTGAATATCCACCGGCATTTCATACAGGCTGCGAGCCTTGATGCCCAGCACAAACTGCATATAGGTTTCGTAATTGGTCAGATCCTGCAAGTGCAGCAGATCAAAGGCCGCCGGGCCCTGCTCGGCAGGGTCCCAGTAAAACACCGATGCAACCTTGCAGCGGTATGCCTGATCGCCCTGATACAGTGTAAAGCCGCAGTTCTCCTGCAAGTTTTCCAGCTGATCCAGTGCAGGCAGGCCCTCCATGGCCTGCGGCGGGCAGTAAATGATGGTGTTGTGATGCTCCGCTTCCAGATCTGCCTGGGGCGAAAACTGTGCCACCTGTGCCTGCAAATTCACCTTTTCTTCATCTGCCAGCACAGCACCCGGCCGAACCTGCGTTTCACCGGGGGCATAAATCAAAGTACCCGGCTGTCCGCTGAAGGCCAGATATGCCTGGATCTGTGCATTTTGAACCTGCGAATCCCGCAGATATGTGATGGCGGCACGGTCAAAGTCCACCGTGCCGTATCCGCGAAATGCCGGGGCCGCTTCGGCGGCGGGCTGCCGGCTCTGCTTATAATAATCCACCGCAAACGCAGCGCCCACCGCAATCAGTGCCACCAGCAGGATGCACAGCAGCACCTGAAGCCAACGCCGCTTTTTCTTTTTGGGCGGGGCGGGCAGATCGTCCGGATCGTCCAGACCATACAGTGTGCGCACCGGGCCGGTGGATTTTTGGGGAATCGGTTCCGCTTCTGCGGGCCGGGCTGCCTGACCGGCCTGCTGAACCGCAGGTGCGGCAGGAGCCGGTGTCGGCTGCTGGGCCGCGGGTGCAGCGGGGGCCGGTGCCGGGCGCTGGGCCGCAGGTGCAGCGGGAGCCGGTGCCGGGCACTGGGCCGCGGGTGCGGCAGGGGTCTGTACCGGATGCTGAACTGCGGGTGCAGCTGCCGGGGCAGCCGGATTCACCGGTGCCGACGGCTGTGCTTTTTTGGCAGCAGGCTCCGGGGGTTTTTCCGACGGCAGTGTCGGCAGCACAGGTGCGGGCAGCGGCTTTCCCATACGGAAGGTCTGAACCGTCAGGGGCATGGGCAGCAGATCTGCCACGCGCCGGGACAGTTCCAGCAGCCAGTTAACCGCCAGCCGGGGGCCGGCATCCGCAGGAAGGGCACGCATCCAGCCCTGCTTTTCTGTGCAGAGCAGCGCTGCGGCGGGATGCTGCTGTGTTGCGGGCACCAGTGCCAGTGCGTAATCCGCCTGAGTTGCCCGCAGGGCCTGCTGAGCACGGCCGGCGGCCTGGGTCAGCGGGTCCCCTGCTTTTTTTGCCCAGCCGGGCAGCTCCTCGATGCGGGCTGCCTGACGGGGATTCTGATAGGTCTGTTCACCGAAATCAAAAACGGACCGGGCCATGGGCACGGATTCCAGCACCCGCTCCAGCATCATCCCGGTGCTGCGGCTTGCAGTTACAATCAGTTTTTTGCCGGATGTCAGCGCGGAAACCGCCGCCTGGGGCAGCTCCGTGGTACCGGTTGCGAACATGGCGGGGCCAAACGATGCAGTAAGCTTTTTCTCCCACTCCTCGCAGATCCGGGCAGCATCCTCCGGAGTATCGGCCTTTGCCTGGATGCACACCACATATTCGCCGTCGCGCTGGCCCAGACGCAGACCGGGACAGCCCTCGGCGGCAGCACGGCGCATAACCGGGGTTACTGCCTCGGTTTCCATGCCGAACAGGCGCAGCACCTGCACCTGGCTGTATTGCTCTGCCATTGAATCACCTCACAAAGTAGTTATCGCCAAACCGGGTCAGCACCCTTGCATTACTCCAGACTGGCCAGCACGCCCCGGGGAAATGTTTTTGCCCCGGGCACATCCAGGCCCAGCATGACCCGCCGGGCCAGCTCCAGCACATTCTGCACGGTGCGGCGGCGCACGGTGTCCCGGCTGCGGGCCGGAATCATCAGTTTTTTTACGGTTACGATATCCCCGTAAGCCGCAGCAATATAAACAAGGCCCACCGGACGCTCCGGCGTTCCGCCGCCCGGGCCTGCAAGACCGGTGGTGGCAAGGCCCAGGTCCGCCTGAGCGGCATCCCTGGCACCAAAGGCCATTTGCGCCGCCGTCTGGCTGCTCACTGCGTCGTAGGTTTCCAGCACAGCAGGGTCAACCCCCACCAGCCGTTGTTTTGCCTGATTGGAGTAGGTTACAAAGCTGCACCCCAGCACCTGACTGGCTCCGGGCACATCGGTGATGCGCTGGGCCACCATGCCGCCGGTCAGGCTTTCGGCTGCGGCCACGGTCTGGCCCTTTTGCTGCAGCAGATGAACCACCGTGTATTCCACGCCCTCTTCGCCCTCGGCATAGATGGCATCGCCCAAAAGGTCATAGAACTTTTCGGCATAGGCACGGCACATCGCATCTGCGGTCTGCTCATCCTGTGCGCGGGCAGTAATGCGAATAATCACCTCGCCCAGTTTTGCATAGATGGCAGCGGTGGGGTTTGCGTTTTGGAACAGATGCCCCACCTTGGCCTCGGCATCGCTCTCACCCACGCCGGCCACCCGCAGCACCAGACTGCGCAGCACGCCGTTCTGCCGGGCCGCCAGCAGGGGCCGCACTTCGGCCGTCCACAGGGGTTCCAGCTCTTTGGGCGGGCCGGGCAGCAGAATGGCAATTTTGTCGCCGTCCTGGAACCAGGCTCCGGGCGCGGTGCCGTTGGCGTTGGGCAGTTTTCTGCCCCGCACCGGCACCATGGCCTGCTTGCGGTTATTTTCCGGGGTGGGTCTGCCCATGCCTGAGAAAAAGCCGGTGATTTTTTCCCACTCTTCGGGGTCAAAGCGCAGCTCATCCCCAAAGCAGGCTGCCACCGTTTCCTTGGTCAGGTCATCTGCGGTGGGGCCAAGCCCGCCGCTGAACACCAGCAGATCACAGCGATTTTTTGCATCCAGCACCAGCTCTTTCAGGCGGGCGTGATTATCCCCCACCACGTGCTGACGCAGTACATTGATGCCCAGCGCTGCCAGTTCCCGGCTGAGAAACTGAGCATCGGTATTCAGAATATCGCCCAGCAGCAGCTCGGTGCCCACGGCAATGATTTCTGCATTCATGGCTTTTCCCCCGTTTCTTTGTGCGCCGGCCCGATCAGAACAGATCTTCTTCCTCGGGCAGCGGTGCGTTCATCTCAATGCGGATGCGCTCCACATCGGCGGCAGCCTTCTGTTCCAGTGCTGCCAGCTCCGGCATCCCGGCTTCGGCTTCCAGAATCTCTTCCAGGCTGGGCTTTGTCTTGGGATGCGGCGGCGTAAAGATGGTGCAGCAATCCTCAAACGGCAGGATGCTGGTTTCAAAGGTGCCGATCTTGCGGGCCACTTCCACGATCTCGGTCTTATCCATGCCGATCAGGGGCCGCAGAATGGGCAGATCCTGTGCGGCATCGGTGCAGGCCAGGGCCGCCAGCGTCTGGCTGGCCACCTGAGCCAGACTTTCGCCGGTAATCAGAGCCTTGGCGTCAATCTCCTTGGCGATGATGTTGGCAATGCGCATCATGCTGCGGCGCATCAGCACGGTGAACAGCACCGGCGGTGCATTGTCACGAATATATTCCTGGGGCGTGGTATAGGGCACCACGTACAGCACGCAGCTGCCGGTGTATCCGCTGACCAGCTGGGCCAGAGTCTGCACCTTGCGCTTGGCGGCTTCGCTGGTGTAGGGCGGGCTTGCAAAGTGGATGTGATGCAGTGCCAGGCCGCGGCGTGCCATAAACCAGGCAGCCACCGGGCTGTCAATGCCGCCGGACAGCATATTCACGGCACGGCCGCTGGTGCCCACCGGCAGACCGCCGGCACCGGGCGTTTTGGGGCCGTGGATGTAGGCGCCGTAATCGCGCACCTCCACCATAACCACCAGATCCGGGTCCTTTACCTTAACCCGCAGATGGGGGTGTTTGCTGAGCAGGAAGCCGCCCAGTTCACGGCACAGCTCCGGGCTCTTCATGGGGAAGGACTTGTCCGCACGCTTTGCTTCCACCTTAAAGGTCTTGATGCCCCGCAGGGTATCGCCCAGATAGGCTTCGGCAGTGTTGCAGATGTCCTCAAAGGTTTTGGGGCACACGGCTGCACGGGCCAGACCTGCCAGACCGAACACCTTGCTGATGCGGTCAAACGCTTCGTCGAAGTTGTCTTCGGCGGTCTGATCCTTGGGTTCCACGTACATGGTGCTCTGGGCCTTGTAGACCTTGTAATCGCCCAGATCCTTCACACGGTGACGCATGATCTTGCCCAGAACCGACTCAAAGCTGGCACGGTTCAGGCCTTTCAGGGCCATTTCGCCCTGATAGCAAAGAATGATCTCTTTCATCTGTGTTCCTTTCGGGCCGCGGGGCGGCCTTGCTTGATGGTGTTCAGCGAAGTTTCGCCAGGTGGGACAGGCCGTCTTCCAGGCCATTCAGCAGTGCATCCACATCCTCGGCAGTGTTGCCGCCGCAGAAGCTGATGCGCAGTGCGGTGTCAATATGACGGGCCGACAGGCCCATGGCTGCCAGCGTGGGGCTGGATGCGCCCCGGCTGCAAGCCGAGCCGCTGCTGACGTAAACGCCGCGGGTTTCCAGGAAATGCAGCAGCGTTTCGCTTTTGATGCACATGGTGCTGATGTTCAGCACTTCGTCCACTGCATCCGCAGGGCTGTTGATCTCGATGCCCGGCAGTGCAGCCAGACCCTGACGCAGCTGCTGATTCAGAGCGTGTACGTGCTCCTTGCGCTGCACCCGGTTTTTGTGCAGGATGGATGCGGCTGTGGCAATGCCCACCGCATAGGGCAGGTTCTCGGTGCCGGGACGGACGCCCTTTTCCTGATTGCCGCCGTGACCCTTTTCCTGACCGCCGCCCAGATACGGCGGCTCGATGTTATAGCCCTTGCGCAGGTACAGAGCACCCACGCCCTTGGGCGCATGGATTTTATGGCCGCTCATGGAATAGCTGTCCACGCCGGTCAGATCCACCGGCACGCGCATCCAGCCCTGAACGCCGTCCACGTGCACAGCAGTCTGGGGATTGCGCTCTTTGACCAGCTTGGCAAAGCGGGCCATGTCGATCTGCGCACCGGTTTCGTTGTTCACGTGCATACAAGCTGCCAGAATGGTGTGCTTGTCCACATGGGAAGCAAACTCTTCCAGGTTGATGTGGCCTTCAGAGTCGGGGTTGACCGTAACCACGTCGAAGCCCAGATCCGCCAGGCGGGCCAGCGGCATCGACACACTGGGGTGCTCATAGCTGCTCACCACGATGCGCTTGCCCCGATTCTTTTTTGCCAGCACCGCGCCCAGCAGCGCGATATTGTTGCTCTCGGAACCGCAGCCGGTAAAGAACACCTGCCCGCTCTCGGCCCCGATGCTGCGGCACAAAGCGCTGCGGGCACGCTCCAGCAGCAGCTTGGAATTCTGGCCGGGTGTGTACAGGCTGGACGGGTTGCCCCAGTTTTCCAGCATGGCGGTATGTATGGCGTCGGCCACCTGCGGGTCTACCCGGGTGGTAGCGGCGTTATCCAGATAATGCAATGCCTCATTGCCCTGCATAAGATTTGCACTCTCCTTTTTTAAAGCCCGTTTGGGCGCATAGCGATACATAATATAGTATACATCGAAAGCCCTGACCGCACAAGGGAAAAGCCGTCGAAACCGGCATTCCGGCCCGCTCAGCCGGGCTTTAAAATCAGCAGCAAAAGTCACACTTCCACGTAAAAGCTTGTCCTTGAGCGGCGCATGTGCTACCATAGTTTGCATAGAAGATTCCCACACCCGGCCGCGGCCCTGCCGCTTTGTACCAGAAAGGATGTTGCACTATGAAAACCGATATTCAGATCGCACAGGAGGCACAGATGCTTCCCATCCGGCAGATCGCCGAGGGCCTGGGCCTGAGCGAAGAACAGATCAGCCAGTATGGCCGCTGGAAGGCCAAGATGGATCATCGTCTGGCTGCCCGCAATACCAAAGAGGGCAAGCTGATTCTGGTTACCGCCATCAGCCCCACTCCCGCCGGCGAAGGCAAAACCACCACCAGCGTGGGCCTGGCCGACGCCCTGTGCAAGATGGGCAAAAAGACCATGCTGTGCCTGCGTGAGCCCTCTCTGGGCCCCGTATTCGGCATCAAGGGCGGCGCTGCCGGCGGCGGCTACGCTCAGGTTGTGCCCATGGAGGACATCAACCTGCACTTTACCGGTGACCTGCACGCCATCGGCGCTGCCAACAACCTGCTGGCCGCACTGCTGGACAACAGCATTCAGCAGGGCAACCCGCTGAACATTGATCCCCGCCGCATCACCTGGAAGCGCTGCATGGATATGAACGACCGTCAGCTGCGCTACATCATCGACGGCCTGGGCGGCAAGGTGAACGGCACGCCCCGTGAGGACGGCTTCGACATCACCGTTGCCAGCGAAGTCATGGCAATTTTCTGCCTGGCTACCAGCCTGTCCGACCTGAAGGAGCGTCTGGGCCGCATTGTGGTGGCCTACAGCTACGAGGGCAAGCCTGTAACTGCCGGTGAGCTGGGTGCCGCCGGTGCCATGGCCGTTCTGCTGAAGGACGCCTTTGATCCCAACCTGGTGCAGACACTGGAAAACAACCCCGCCATCATCCACGGCGGCCCGTTTGCCAACATCGCCCACGGCTGCAACAGTGTAATTGCCACCAAGCTGAGTATGCAGCTGGCAGACTACACCGTAACCGAGGCCGGTTTCGGTGCCGATCTGGGCGCCGAAAAGTTCCTGGACATCAAGTGCCGCAAGGCCGGTCTCAGCCCCAACGCGGTTGTGCTGGTGGCCACCATCCGTGCGCTGAAGCATCACGGCGGCTGCCCCAAGGAAGAGTTGAACCAGCCCGGTCTGGACTACCTGAAGGCCGGCAGCCCCAACCTGCTGCGCCACATCGACAACATCAAGAACGGCTTCGGTCTGCCGGTGTGCGTGGCAGTAAACGCCTTCCCCACCGACACCCCCGAAGAGATCGCCTACGTAAAAGAGCTGTGTGCTGCACAGGGCGTGCCCTGCGCTCTGAGCGAAGTATTCGCCAAGGGCAGCGAAGGCGGCATGGAGCTGGCACAGACCGTTCTGGACGTGATGCAGGATGAAACCCACATCAACTTTGTTTATCCCGACGATATGGCTCTGGCCGACAAGGTAGACGCTGTGTGCAAAAAGGTTTACCGTGCCAAGGCTGTAACCTGGGCAGCTCCCGCCAAGAAGGCCCTGGCTGAGATCGAAGCCATGGGTTACGGCAACCTGCCGGTGTGCATTGCCAAGACCCAGTACAGCTTCAGCGATGACGCCAAGCTGCTGGCCGCTCCCGAAGGCTTTACCATGAACGTGCGCGATGTGCGTTTGTCTGCCGGTGCAGGCTTTGTGGTGGCCATCATGGGCAGCATCATGACCATGCCCGGTCTGGGCAAAAAGCCCGCCGCCATGAACATTGATCTGGACAACGAGGGCCGCATCACCGGTCTGTTCTGATCGAGTCTGTTTTAAATAAGCCGAACGCGGCGCAGAATGCACTTTGCATCCTGCGCCGCTTTTTTGCATTCGCCTTTGGATATTTCCTGTTTGTTTTCGTGCAGTCTGCTGATTTTCACGGCCAAAAATCGGCACTGTGCCCGGTTTTTGCAAAGTTTTCCACAAGCAGGGCCGTTCACCGTGGAAAACTTTGCCGCTTGCGTGCCTGTGGTATGATAAAAGAAAACGCCCGCGGTGCAAAAGCGCTGCACGCGCCGGGCTTTTGGGAGGAACCTATCATGCAGAGGATTTACGAACAGCGCATCCGCCGCGTACTGGATGCACTGGCCCGGCAGGGTCTGGAGCAGATGATTGTGAGCGATCCGGACAGCATCTGGTATCTCACCGGAATGGATGTGGACCCGGGCGAGCGGCTGTACGCCCTGTATCTGAACGCAAACGGAAACCACAAACTGTTTTTAAACCGTCTGTTCCCGGTTCCGCCCCAGGACGCCCCGCAGACCGTGTGGATGACCGATTCGGACAATCCGGCCGAGCTGGTGGCATCCAATGTGGACGCACAGCGTCCTTTGGGCATTGACAAGCTGTGGCCTGCGCGGTTTCTGCTTCCGCTGATGGAGCGCTGCCCGCAGATGGCCTGCCGTCTGGCCAGCGACTGCGTGGACAATGCCCGTGCCTGCAAGGATGACACGGAAATTGCGCTGATGGAACAGGCCAGCCGCATCAACGATCAGGTGATGGAGCAGGCCGCCGCCTTTGTGCGCGAGGGCATGACCGAGCGGGAAATTGCCGACTTCATCCGCGCCCGCTACAGGGAAAACGGCTGTGAGAGCGAGAGCTTTCCCACCATTGTCAGCTTTGGCGGCAACGCTGCCGACCCGCACCATATGCCGGACGACACCGTACTGCACCCCGGCGACTGCATTGTTATTGACATGGGCTGCCGCAAGCAGCGCTATTGCAGCGACATGACCCGCACCTTCTTCTGCAAAAAAGCTGATCCGACTTACGCGGCCATTCATGATCTGGTGCGCCGCGCCAACGAGGCCGCCGAAGCGCTGGTACGGCCGGGCGTAGTGCTGAAGGATCTGGATGCCGCCGCCCGTGACCTGATTGCTCAGGCCGGCTATGGCGAATATTTCACCCATCGTCTGGGTCACTTCATTGGCCAGACCGACCACGAGCAGGGCGATGTGAGCAGTGTATCTCAGATCGTGGCACAGCCGGGCATGATTTTTTCCATCGAGCCCGGCGTCTACCTGCCCGGCAAATTCGGCGTGCGGGTAGAGGATCTGGTGCTGGTCACCGAGAACGGCTGCCAGGTACTGAATCAGGTGGATAAGCACTGGCGCTGTATCGGCTGATGTTTCTTTTCAAACGCCTGAGCGGGACAGGATGCTGCCGGCATCCTGCCCCGCTCTTTTTAAGCTCTGTTTATCCCTTCTCTGCTCCCGCAAAATTGCAACCCTGCCTGAAAGCACAAAAACAGCCGGCTGCGCGATTTTACTCGCACAGTCGGCTGCTGTTTTTCATAACGATTCTGCGGCTTATTGCTCGATATAATAGGGACTGCCATACAGATAGGGATTGCGCTTATCATAGGCTGTGTGGCTGCACAGATAATCCAGCCAGGCCTGCGTTCCCTGCTTGTTCAGATGGATTCCGTCCGGAGCTGCAAAGTCTTCACGCATATTGCCGTCGGCATCCGCAAACACTTCCTGCAAATCCAGGAAGAAGCAGCCCTTTTCCAGTGCCAGCGCTGCCAGACTGTTGTTGATGGCACGCAGACGGCCATTTTCCAGGCCCGCCTTCTGCTGCACCACTTCCGGACGCACCGGCATAATGGCCTGCACATAAACGCGCACGCGAGGGTCCAGCCGCTCCTTGAGCATATCCAGCATCTTGCCGTAATAGGCCAGGAACTGATCGTCATTGCCGGTATTTACCAGTGTGTTCGCACCCATCAGCACATACACGTTGTCCGGCTGGCTGTCCACCACGGTGTCCAGCATATTAACCGGCTCACCGCCCTGATGCAGTGCCACGGCCGTGCCGTCCACCACAGTCTTGGGGCCAACACCGCGGCTGGCCACCATCTTGGCGCCCAGCACACCGGGCAGGTATGCGTCAAAGCTCTGGGTGATACTGTCGCCCAGGAAGGTGGCAGTATTGAAATAGGTCAGATCCACCACGCCGTTCTCCGGCAGACTGATGAGCCGGTAATCCGGTGCGGAAATGGTGTAATCCAGAGTCTGTTCCACAGGGCCCACGGTATTCCAGCTCTGATCCCGAGGGGTCATATCCTGCATGGGCAGCGGTGCCAGCACCGATTCCTGCAGCGCAGGCTGTGCATCGCTGCCGCTCTGTGCGGCATCCTGTTGTTCCGCTGCAGCGGGATCTGCGGGCACGCCGCCCACCTCCGGCTCCTGCGGTTCGATGATTTTTACAATGACCCATGCCAGGGCCAAAATGACCGCTGCCGTTACCACAAGCGCCAGCACGCGGCGCAGGGTACGCTGGCGGCGACGCCGCCGGGTTTCTTCATAAAACTCACGATAAGTTGCCATTTTTATCCTCCAGCAAGCCCTGCACAGCCGCAGATAATCCGCGGTGTACATCGTGTTTTGGCTGCACAATTCTAATTGCTCTTATTATACCGCGCCAGTGCGGTTGGTTCAACCCGTGCTATCAAATTTAACAGAAATACCTTTATTGCTGTTTCGCGGTATTTTCTGTGCCTTTCTTATATAACGAATGAGCCTCTGTTTTTATTGCATTTTTTGCACTAAAGTATACAGTCTTTCATCCCTAGAATTGCCCGCACCGCATTGGCTTATACCTTTTGGATACACAAAAAGCGGGCCCGCAGCAGCTGCTGCAGGCCCGCCCGAACTTGCGGATATATGGGATGCCTTAGATCTCGTACCAGCGGATCTCGTTGGCTTCCATGTCCAGATCAAAGCTGGAACCGTCGCCCTTGTAAACGGTGGTGTGCTGGGGTTCATAGGTGTTGTTAACCACGCAGTACTTGCCGTTCTTAACGTAAGCATGTACTTCCACGTTGAAGTTGCTGCTGAACCAGCGGTTCAGGATCTCCTCATCGTGAGAAGCCCACAGAATGCTGCGGTACAGGATACGAGCATTCTCGAAGCTGTAGGGCAGACCGCTGATGTACACGCCGCGGCCCTCGCCGAAGTCGTGAGCAGCCATCTGAACTTCCTTGTCGCGCTGTACCAGCACATCGGTGCCTTCCAGAGCGTACATGCCCTTCTTGCCCTCGCCGAAGTCCACAGGCTTGGTGGTGTCGGCCAGGATGAAGTGGTCAGGATGCTCGTCCCAGTTGTACTTGTCGTAGTTCAGGGTGAAGCCGGTTTCCTTCTCCACGCCCATCACGCCGGCCAGCTGCAGGTAGTGGCCCTGGTACTGGTGGCCGGAAGGCTCGCCAACACCGATGAAGCCGCCGCCGCGATGCACAAAGCCGCGCACTGCGCTGACAATAGCGGGATCTTCCCAAACGCTGCCGCCGGTGTGAGCGGTGTCGCCGTCGCCCACGTTGATGATAACGTCGATGGAATCCAGCAGCTTGGGATCGGCCTTGATGTCGTCAAAGCTGATGAACTTCACGTCGAAGGGAGCGCCGGACAGAGCCTCGATAACGCCTGCGTAGCTGTAGTTCTGCTTCTGGTACAGAGCATGGTGCACCATGTGGCAGCCCCAGCTGCGCATCTTGCCCCAGCTGTTCAGCACAGCCACGGTCTTGACGCAGTAAGGAGTGGTGCCCTTGATGTTGGTGTACAGCAGACGGAACTCGTTGCAAACGCTCTCGATGTAGTCCACGAACTCGGGGAACTGCAGAGCCAGCTTCAGGTAGCCGCCGTAACCGATGCGGTCGATGGGGCTGCGCAGAATAGCGCGGCGGGCAGTAACCCAGTTTTCCTTAGCCTCACGCACAGGGTCGCCGCCCTCGTGGAAGGTATCGGGGAAGAAGTAAGGCAGGAAGCGGCCCTCGGTGTACTTTACGCCGGGGATGTCGCTGATCAGACGCAGAGTGCTGCCGTTGCCCACGCTGCCAACCACGGCGTCCACGCCGATGGTCTTGAACTCATCCATGAAGGGCTCGGTGCCGATCCAGTGGTCGCCCAGGAACATCATGGCTTCCTTGCCGTACTCGTGGGTGATGTCCACCATTTCCTTGGCCAGAGCAGCAACCTCGCGGCGCTGGAAGGCCTGGAAGTCCTTGAACTCCTTGCTGGGCACACGATACTGGTTGTTGTAGTAGCCCTGGTCAATGATGAACTCGGGGCGGAACTTGTAGCCAACTTCCTTCTCGAACTGCTCCAGGATGTAGGGGCTGACGGAAGCGGAATAGCCGTACCAGTCCACGTACTTCTCGCGCTTCAGCTCATCAAATACCAGAGTGAACTGATGGAAGAAGGTGGTGTAACGGATTACGTTCACGTAGGGGTGCTCTTCGATGAACTTGCGCAGACGCTCCATGGTGAACTTGTGGGTCTTGGGCTGACGAACGTCGAAGGTGATCTGATGCTCGAAATCCTTCCAGTCGTTGGTCACAGCATTGTACATGTGAACGGGGTCCCAGATCAGGTATGCCAGGAAGCTCACAGTGTACTCGTGGAAAGCCACGGGGCTGGCAATCACAACGCAGCCGTCGGCTTCGTCGTAGGTCCAGGCGTCGGCAGCAATGGGCTCACCGGTGGTGCGGTCCATTACTTCCCACCAACGATGGATATCGTCGCGGGTATTTACAGCCATCAGCTCGCTGCTGATGCCCTTCATCAGGGGAATGCGCAGCTCGCCTTCGGTGGCGGTGTAGAAGCCGGTCATGATGTAGCACTGCTGCACCTCATCGGGGTTAGCCTTGGCCCAGGCGTTGTCCTTACGGGTGGTGTAGTAGGTGGAGTAAACCTTTGCGTCTACGTCCTTCAGTGCTTCGGGGTAATCGGTACCATCGCAGTCACGAATGGCGTCAGCGCCCCACTTTTCCAGAATTTCCAGGGTCTCGGGAACCACGTCCACGTCGGTGGGGATGGTTACGCGGCCTTTTTTCAGAATATCACTCATGCTGTTTCTCCTCATTTTTCCGCATCGCTGCGATATCACTTTTTGTGCTTCGGCTTCTTTTCGTCTTCAAAGGGCTTGTTGTACAGCAGCAGTGCTGTCAGGATCAGTACCAGACCAACCAGCATCAGCAGCAGGCCGCTCATCTGACCGGTCATTTTCCAGCCAACAATCAGCAGAATCATGCCGATCACAAAGAAGGCTGCCATCAGAACGGCACGCAGTGCCATATGTTCTTTCCAGTAACGCATATCTTCACCTTAACCTTTCAGGCCGCCCACGGTCATACCCTGGGTCATCTTCTTCTGCACGCAGATGTACAGCAGCAGGGTGGGCAGCATAACCAGAACCAGGCCGGCGTACATGATGCCGTACTCCGCCTTGGACTGCTGTGCCTGCATCAGGTTCAGCAGGCCAACAGGCAGGGTCTTGGGGCCCTTGGAAGAACTCATCAGGGTCATGGAGATGATGTACTCATTCCAGAAGCCCAGGAAGTTGAACATGATGATGGTTACGATGGAAGGCTGTGCCATGGGGAAGATGATGCGGAACATGGTGGTGCCGTAGCCGGCGCCGTCAATGTAGGCAGCCTCTTCAAAGTCATGGGGCAGGGTTGCAAAGTAACCGCTGAGCAGGTAGATGGTGAAGGGCAGCGCCGTAGCTGCGTATACCACTGCCAGCACAAACACGTTGTTCAGCAGAACGGTGTGGCCAAAGATGCCCTTCAGCACCGAGTCGCCGTTCTTCAGCATCAGGAAGATGGGCACAACGATGTAGTTCACGTTGATGAACAGACCTGCCATGAATGCCAGGTTCAGGAACTTGGAGCCCCAGAACTTAAAGCGGCTCAGGCAGTAGGAAGCGGGCAGTGCAACAATCAGCAGCAGTGCCAGCGCCAGAACGGTTACAACCACAGAGTTGAGCATATAGGAGCCCATGTTGGCGGCGTTCCATGCATTGGAGAAGTTCTGCCAATGGAAACCGGCAGGCAGGGTCCAGGGGTTGCCGTAGAATTCGCTGTTTTCCTTGATGGATGCCAGGAACACCCATGCCACAGGCACAACCACGCAGATGGCCAGCAGAATCAGTACCAGGTAGATGAACACGCGGTACAGGCGGTCGGCAGTGCGATGAGATTTCTGTTCTTTCATTTTGGTCGACCTCCCTTAGAATTCCAGCGGGTCACGTGCGGTGACCTTATTGACCAGTGCGGACAGCAGGAACGAGAACAGGAAGATAACCACGCCTGCTGCCATGGAATAGCCGTACAGACCGGCGTCCTTCTGATTGTACATAAAGCTCAGACCCACATCCAGCATGCCCTTGGCAACCATGGCCTTAACGAACAGGAATGCCATATTGATGGTGGAGATGATGAAGAAGGTCAGGGTGGTGCGGATGTTGGTCCAGATCAGAGGAATGGTGATCTGGAAGAACTGAGTGATCCGGCCTGCACCGTCCAGATCGGCACTTTCATAGATGGTGGAAGGAATGCTTGCCATGGATGCCATGTACATAACCATGTAGTAGCCCACAGCCTGCCATACCATGGCAATGATCACGCTGACCACAACCATGGGCTGATCCTTCCACAGGACCATAACGGTTTCGCCCTTAATCATGGAGAGGATGGAGTTGAGCATACCATTTTCGGGCTTATAGATGGCAGAAAAGATACCCGCAATAACAACAACAGACAGGATATTGGGGATATAGAAAATCACGCGGAAGAGATTGCTTCCCTTGATCTTTTCTTTGGTCAGGATTGCTGCAAACAGCAGAGAACCTGCGAATGTAACGGTAGTAACCACAACAATCAGCAGAATGGTATTCTGCATGGCGGTGATAAACTTGGTGTCTTTTGCCAGAGCAGCAAAGTTTCTCAGGCCCACAAAGGTTTCCGTGGGAGAGTATGCACCGCGCTCAAACAGCGACATGCGGAATACGTTGAATGTGGGAAAGACCATAAAGATAGTGAACAGGATAACGGCAGGTGCCACACACATCACAATGAAGCGGCTGCGGGATTTGTTCTTCTCCACAAGCTCAACTCCTTTCTTTTTCCTTTTCTTTTAGACCATCCAGGGGAACGGTCGCAATATATCACGGTCTTGAAATGATCCGGGGCCGTCATATATAGCGGCCATCCTCTTACTTTTACTCAAAAGAGTGGCGGGGCGAGCAGGTTACTACTCGCCCCGCCTTCTGTCAGATTATTAAGCTATCAGACAGGCGTGTCTTACTTCTTCAGGTTTGCGCGCATCTCGTCGCTGGCAGCCTTAACGCTGTCAACCCAAGCTTCCTCGGTCATCTGGCCGCTTACCAGAGCGTTAACGGGATCCAGGAAGACCTCGCGAACGGTGCCCAGGCCTGCAACAGACTCGTAGGCAGCGAAGTTGCCCATAGCGGGCTTAGCGCCGTTATCGTAGATGGAGTAGAACATCTTGCTGTCGCCTTCCAGGCCTTCAGCGATGCCCTTTACAGGCTGGATAGCGCCGTAGTTTGCGAAGATCTCGCAAGCCTTGTCGCTGTACAGGAATGCAACGAACTCCTTAGCAGCGTCTGCATTCTCAGCGCCGGCAGGAATCCAGGTCTGGTCGAACCAGGTGTAGCTGTAGCTGTCGCCACCCTCAGCCACTGCGGGCAGAGCGGTCAGGCCCCACTTGAAGCCGTCAGCACGGGGAGCATCAGCCATCTCGTCAACAATCCAGCTGCCGTTGGGCATGAACAGAGCCTTGTTGTCCAGAACCAGCTGCTGGTTCTGAGTGAAGTCCTGATCGTTAGCCTGAGCGGGGGTTACCTCGTTGGTGTAGGTAGCCAGCTTAGCAATGATGTCGAAGCACTGCTTAGCCTCTTCGGTCTCCCAGATGCCTTCCTCGTAGTGAGTAGCCTTGTCGAAGAACTCGGGGCCGCCCACAGAGTACATCAGAGCGTACAGGAAAGCGTCGAAGTAACCGGTGGTGGGGTAGGTGAACAGAGCGATACCCTCAGCCTTAGCCTTATCGCCCAGTTCCCACATCTCGTCCCAGGTCTTGGGAACTTCCCAGTTCTTCTCCTCGAACAGGCCGGCGTTGTAGAACAGGCCGCAGGGAGAGTAGAACATGGGAGCCAGGTAGGTCTTGCCGTCGCCATAGGGGTTGGTCAGAGAGGTCTCAGTGAAGCCCTCTGCGATCTTGTCGCTGACCTTAGCCTCTTCGCCGGGAACAGTCATGCTCAGCACGTCGGTGATGTCCATGATCAGGTTGTCCTTGATGAACTGGTCAGTCAGGCCAGCCTCACGGCCGGTGGACAGCTGAACAACATCGGGGAAGTCGCCGTTCTGCATAGCAGGTCCGATCACGTCTTCCAGCTTCTTATCGGTGGTCAGTTCGACCTCGATGCCGGTCTGCTCAGTGAAAGCGTCTGCAATTTCCTTCCACATGTCGGCGCCGTAAGCGGCCTCCAGAGCAGCTACCTGAATCTTGCCGGCGGGAGCAGCGGAGCCACTCTCAGCGGGGGTGCTGCTTGCTGCACCGCCGCATGCAACCAGGCTCAGAGCCATGGCCAGCACCAGCATAATGCTAAGTACCTTTTTCATGTTAGGTTTCCTCCTGTGTTTTTACTGTGTATTTGCCCGCAGGCCGTGCGCCCACGAGCTGTTATATTCAGCATATATTCTTTTGCCCTCAGTTGCAATCACTTTATTGCGCATACTTTTATGTATCTTGTCATTTTTGCATTTTGCCCATAAATCCCCTCACCTTTTGCAACATTTGTATGTGTCCTGCACAACATCCGGCCGTTTTGTGCACTCTATCCATGAAATCGAGCCTTTTCATGGCCATAATTCACAAAAAGGTTTTGCAGAAAGCAATTTTTTGATAGTATTTTTTTCGACAGGTTCCACAATTTTTCCCTTTTGCCCTGTTTTTTTAGGTACTTTTCAAAGCAACAAACGTAAAAACAGTGGTTAGTTATGAAATATTTCACAAGTTTTCTCCTGTCTTACATAAATTTTGCTCTCAGCAACAGACAGAAAAAAGGGCCGCCGCATTGCTGCGGCGGCCCTTTGGGGGTCGCAATAAATCGTATTATCCCTTAATTGCACCGCCGGTAACGCCGGCAATGATCTTATCGGACAGGAAAACGTACAAAAGGAAGGTAGGTGCAAACACAATAACCACTGCGGCAAACATTCCGCCGTAATCGTTGGTGTACTGCATTCCCTTAACCATATTATACAGACCCACCGCAATGGGACGAACCTTGGACTTGCTGGCGAACAGCATGGACATAAAAAATTCGTTCCAGATGGTGATAAAGTTGAAGATGGTCACGGTGATGATGCCGGGCTGTGCCAGCGGGAACATGATTTTCCAGAAGGTCTGCATGGGTGTGCAGCCGTCGATTGCCGCAGCTTCTTCAAATGTAAAGCTCAGGTTCTGGAAGAAAGCCAGCATGAAGAAAATGGTGAACGGCACGTTCATGGCAATGTACAGGAAGATAATCAGGCCGCGGGTGTTGGCCAGGCCCATGCGGCTGATGATGGAAAACAGCGGCATGATAATCATAATCACGGGAATGCCCAGAGCCGTGGCGAACATATTCTGCATGAACATATTGCCTCTGAACTTAAAGCGGCTGAGCACATAGGCTGCGGGAGCAGCTACAATAATAATGATGGTGCAGGAAATTGCGGTATAAATCAGGGAGTTCATAAAGAACACGCTGACCTTTTGAGATTTCCACGCGGTGTAGTAGTTTTCCCAGTGGAAGCCGCTGGCGAACTTGAACAGCTCGCCGCCCAGAATTTCCTTACTGGTAGACAGCGAAGCCAACATAACCCAGCCCACCAGCATCACGGTAAAGACCACCCACAGAATGCACAGCAGATAGCCGGGCAGCAGCGGCAGTTCCTTTTTCAGATTGAAGGGCTCGCGAAATTCTTTCTGCTTTTTATTCTTAGCCATACTTCGCACCCCCTTACAGTTCCACATCGTCGTTCTTGACGATGAAGTTGGTGGCCCAGAACACCAGAACCACGATTGCAGCCATCATCACGCCGATGGCGGCACCTACGCCGGAGTTGCGCACTGCCTGAGCCGCGTTGGAAGAACCGAACACCAGCTCATACACGTAGTTCAAAGGCAGCGAGGTCTGCGTGGACAGGTTGACCGGATCGAACACCTGACCCCAGATAAAGAAGCCCACGCTGGATACGGTCCACATCACCAGGTTGGTGCGGATGGAGCCTTTCAGCAAAGGCAGTGTGATGTACCAGAACTTCTGGAATACGTTGGCACCCTCGATGGTGGCAGCCTCGTAATAATCGCTGCCAATGCGCTCAATGCCGCTCATAAAGATCAGCATATGATAGCCCACCATGCCAAAGCAGTACGCAATCAGCATACTCCAGAATTTCATGCTGGGGCCGGTCCACAGCACGTTGCTGCCGCCGAAAAAGCGCAGGATGCTGTTCAGCAGACCGTAATCTTCCTTGCTCAGTGCGTAATACAGCCACATGGTACCCATGGCCACCGCACTGACCAGGTTGGGCAGATAAATCACGCTGCGGAAAAAGCTTTTTCCGCGCAGGCCGCTGGTCAGAATCACCGCAAACAACAGGGCCAGTGCCATTACCACCACGCCGCCAACCAGCCACAATTTGCCCAGGTTGACCATGGAAGACTGGAACATACTGTCGTTAAAGGCGCCGGTATAGTTATGGATTCCGTTGAACTGCCAGCTGGACACCGGATCGGTAACGCCTTCTACTTTAAAGAAGCTCATTACCACGGTTCGGATGGACGGATACAAAAACACCAGCAAATACAGCAGCGTTGCAGGCGTCAGGAACGCAATCATCATGGATCGGTTCCTGTTGCGCAGCGGACTGCCGGACTTTTTTGTCTTTTCTTTCGACATGACTCACGGCCTCCAATCACACAGGTTTTTCCAAAAAGAGCAGCTGCTGTTCACGCGCAGCCGCCGCTCATATAAAATGGGGAGCGACGGTATGCCGCCCCCCATTGTTGTTTTACGCTTGCTGTTTTAAAAAATCGGATCAGCTCTTCTGAGTCTTTGCAAAGGCATCTGCAAAGCCCTGAGCGTCCAGCTTGCCTTCGATCATCTTGGCCAGATTGGTCTTGATGGTAGCGTTTACATTGGTATCATTCTCCATGCCGACAGCCCAGGGCAGGCGGTTGGTGGTGTTGGCAATGATTTCCTTTGCATCAGCAGTAGCGTCGGGCCACTTGGCGTCGTTGGCCATGGGAACGCCCATGGTTTCGTCGGCCAGCTTCTGGTCCCACTCGCCGCTGGTCAGCCACTGGATCAGAGCGAATGCTGCATTGGGGTACTTGGTAGCCTTGTTGATGGCCAGGCACTGTGCGCCGAAGTTGTTGCTCTCAACGCCGTCGCCGCCCTCAGCCAGGTTGGGCAGAGCAAATGCGCCCCACTTTTCAAAACCGGTCTGGTTGCGGATCTCGTTGGGCAGCCAGGTGCCGTTCAGGTACATGGCAACGCTCTTGTCGCCGATGTTGCTCTGGCCCTGGGGATAAACGTTGCCGGCAGCGCGGGGGTCGATGTAGCCGGCCTTTACCATCTCTTCGATCACGGTAGCGGCCTTCAGAACAGCCTCGTTGGCGAAATCGCCGTCTGCAATGGCAGCAGCTGCGTCAGCGCCGGCCACGCGGTCCACGATGTAGCCAAAGAAAGCGGCCATGTAAGCGTCGTCCACGGTGAAGGGGATGTAGCCCTTAGCCTTCAGAGCGTCGCACAGAGCGAACAGTTCTTCCTTATTAGTGGGCATTGCCTCGATGCCGGCATCGGCAAAGGCGTCCTTGTTGTACATTACAACAAAGGTGGAGGGCTGATAGGGAACGGTCTTCAGGCTGCCGCCGCCCAGTTCCTTTACAACGTCCATCAGAACGGGGTTCTGGTTGCCGTTCAGAGCAGATGCATCATACATGCTCTGAATATCCAGCAGGTAGTCCTTCCAGGTTACGTTTACGCGCTCGATATCTTCGTCGAACACGTCGATCACCTGACCGCCGTCCAGAGCGGGCTGCAGGGTCTTGCGGGTGCCGCGGGGGTCACCCCAGTTGATTTCAACTTCCACGCCGGTTTCGTCGGTGAAAGCCTCAACTGCCTCTGCGATTACCATGCCCTGGGGCTCGGTTTCACCCCACATGGGCCAGTAAACCAGCTTTGCGCCATCTTCAATTTCGATGCCGTCTGCACTGGGAGCTGCTGCGGAATCGCCCGCAGGAGTACTTGCGGGAGTGCTGTCTGCACCGCCGCCGCAAGCTGCCAGGCTCAGAGCCATGGCCAACACCAGCATAATGCTCAAAAGCTTTTTCATGTGAATCTGCCTCCTGTTTTTGTTTTTTGTATCTCTGCCGCAGTTCCCGGCGGAGATTTTCTACCTCTAGTCTATCTGCTTCACCGCTTCTTTTCAATCGTTTTCTTGCATTGAAGTTTATTTTTATTGCCGTTTTTTCGCCTTTTTCGAGCCAAGATCTTTCTTTTGTCATCTTTCATGCACATTGTACACAATGATTTCAAGATTGTTTAGTGCAATTCGACACTATTGAAACATTTACTGAAAAAACCATATTTTTTCGGCTTTCGCGTCTTTTCATCACAAAGGGATTTACTTTTTACCGCCTCCCTTTTATAATAATATTGCATTCATATACTTTTTCATCTTGCGCAACAGGACTAAATACTTGTGACCGATTGCCCTGTCCTTCGGTCGCTTGTGAGGAGGTTGTTCCCATGAGCAACAATCGTTTTGAACTGGAATCTGATTCTTTGAGCCCCATGGTCCATGGTTCGGCCCGGCTGCGGTACATCAGCACGGCCAAGTACGGTGGTGACTGGCACAGCATTCCCCACACCCATGGATGCGCCGAGCTGTTTTACGTAGTAAGCGGCCGGGGCCAGTTTCACCTGCCTGACGGCCTTGTTCCGGTAGATCAGGACAATCTTGTGGTTGTAAGTCCGCAGGTGGAACACACCGAAGTGAGTCTGAATGCTTCCCCGCTGGAATACATCGTTCTGGGCGTGGAAGGCATGGACGTGGTGATCGACGCTATGGGCGACAAGCGCTATGGCGTGTTCACCTTCCGCACGGCGCGGGATGAGATTCTGTTTTATCTGCGCAGTATGCTGCGCGAAATTGACGAAAAGGGCCAGTGCTATGAGCTGGTGTGCCAGAATCTGCTGGAAATATTCCTGACCAAGCTTATGCGAAGCGTTGAATTCCAGCTTTCCCCCAGCCCCAGCCACCGCAGCAGCAAGGAATGTGCCAACGTCAAGCGCTATATTGACACGCACTTCAAGGAAAACCTGAGCCTGGATGCGCTGGCTCAGCTGGTTCATGTCAACAAATACTATCTGGTGCATTCCTTCAGCAAGGAGTACGGCATCAGCCCCATCAACTATCTGATTGAGCGCCGCATTCACGAAAGCTGCTTTTTGCTGGAAAGCACCAACCATTCCCTGTCGCAGATTGCTCAGATGCTGGGCTTTTCCAGCCCCAGCTATTTCAGCCAGAGCTTCCGGCGAATGCAGGGCATGAACCCCATGGAATACCGCAAGCGATGCCGTGCCGCACAGGCCGCGCAGGCCGCCGGTACAGCGGGGCCGGAGCTGCCAACACCGGCTCCTTTCCCGGGAAGAAAACAAAAGTGAACCATTTTGAAGCCAATCTTGCAAATTTGCAGGATTGGCTCCTATTTTGTGGCTGATTGTGCAAAGAATAAGGCAAATTTGCTATGGTCAGCGGGCCTGGATGCGCTAAAATAAAATCATCCGGTAAAATACCTCGCGAAGCCCTTGCGGATACCCTTGTCAAAGGCTCGCTATCACGGAATAAAAAGGAGATATCGTTATGAAAAAACCCATCTTAGTAGTAATGGCAGCCGGCATGGGCAGCCGCTACGGCGGCCTGAAGCAGATCGACCCGGTGGGCCGTCACGGCGAGGTCATCATTGACTACAGCCTGTACGATGCACGCCGTGCCGGTTTTGAGACCGTGGTTTTCATCATCAAGCACGAAATTGAGGACGCTTTCAAGGAAGCCATCGGCGACCGCATTTCCAAGGTTATGAACGTTCGCTATGCATTCCAGCAGCTGGACGATCTGCCCGAAGGCTACACTGCACCCGCTGACCGCGTAAAGCCCTGGGGTACCAGCCACGCCATTCTGGCTGCCCGCGATGTGATCGACGCTCCCTTTGCCGTGATCAACTCCGACGACTACTATGGTCCCGAAGCTTTCAAGGAAATTTACAACTACCTGTCCACCCACGAGGACGGCGACAAGTACAACTACGCTATGGTTGGCTACCTGCTGAAGAACACCGTTACCGAGAACGGTCACGTTGCCCGCGGCATCTGCGTTGAGAACCCCGACCACACTCTGGCCGAAGTAACCGAGCGCACCCGCATCGAAACCTTCCCCGGCGGCATCCACTTCACCGAGGACGACGGCAACACCTGGACCGATGTGTCCGGTGACAGCATCGTATCCATGAACCTGTGGGGCTTCTCTCAGGGCTTTGTAACCGAGGCTCAGAACCGCTTTGCCAAGTTCCTGGATAAGGCTCTGGTTGAGAACCCCCTGAAGGGCGAGTACTTCCTGCCCAGCGTTGTGAGCGAACTGATTGCCGAGGGCAAGGCCCAGGTTCAGGTTCTGCGCAGCCAGGACAAGTGGTACGGTGTTACCTATAAGGAAGACAAGCCCGTGGTTGTGGCTGCGATCAGCGAGAAGATCGATTCCGGCCTGTACCCCGAGAACCTGTGGGAGGAATAAGAATCATGAGCCTGAAACCTGCTGAAGAAATGCTGAACGAGGCCCTGACCGCCTGGAACTGGAACGGCACCGTTGTTGGTGCTGTGCGTTACGGCGCCGGTCACATCAACGATACTTTCTGCGTTTACGTACAGGACGAAGCCGGCGACTGCGTGCGCTACATCCTGCAGCGCATCAACACCCAGACCTTCACCGATCCCGACGGTCTGATGGAGAACATCTGCGGTGTTACCTCCTTCCTGCGCAAGTACGCCGAGGAGCACGGCGGCGATCCCATGCGTGAAACCATGAACGTGGTCTTCACCAACCAGGGCAAGCCCTACTACGCCGACAGCGCTGAGGGCGCATGGCGCTGCTACAACTTTGTTGAGGGCACCGTATGCCTGCAGAAGTCCGAAACTCCTGAGGACTTCTACGCCAGCGCTTATGCCTTTGGCCGTTTCCAGATGCAGCTGGCCGACTACCCCGCTGCCACTCTGCACGAAACCATCGCCCGCTTCCACGATACCGCCAACCGGTACGAGAACTTTGAAAAGGCCCTGGCTGCCGATGCCTGCGGCCGCGCTGCTTCCGTACAGGCCGAGGTTGAGTTCGTGCGTGCCCGCAAGGCCGACTGCGCTTACATGATGAACCTGCTGAACGAGGGCAAGCTGCCCCTGCGTGTTACCCACAATGACACCAAGCTGAACAACATCCTGATGGACAAGGCTACCCGCAAGGGCATCTGCGTCATCGATCTGGACACTGTAATGCCCGGCCTGGTTGCCAACGATTACGGCGATTCCATCCGCTTTGGTGCCAACGACTGCGCCGAAGACGAGCCCGATCTGAGCAAGGTAAACTTCAGCCTGCCCCTGTTTGAAACCTACACCAAGGGCTTCCTGGAGGCTGCCGGCAGCGCTCTGACCCCGCTGGAGAAGGAAACTCTGCCCTGGGGCGCTAAGCTGATGACCCTGGAGTGCGGCATCCGCTTCCTGACCGACTACCTGGAGGGTGACCACTACTTCAAGACCCATCGTGAAGGCCAGAACCTGGATCGCTGCCACACCCAGTTCAAGCTGGTGCATGACATGGAGCAGGTTTGGGACCAGATGGCTGCCATCGTAGCCAAGTACGCCTGATCGACCCAATTACCGATAATGACCGTGTCTTCGGGCACGTTCGTTTGATCCCAATTTCATTAGAACTTTGTTCACCCATGAAGGGCGGCTGTGCATTGCACAGCCGCCCTTTATGTTTTGCGCCGCCTTGCCCGCAGGCACATTCGGCAGCCGCTTTTGTGTTGCCAAATTGTGCGCGGGTTGCTACAATAAAATCAATGATTTTGCGGACGCGCCCCATTTTACAGTGGAACGAAAGGATGATCGACCATGAAAACTGCCAAAAAATTTGCAGCACTTCTGTGCACATTGTCTTTAGCTCTGAGCCTTGCAGCCTGCGGTCAGAGCAGCCCGGACACTGCGGTCAATGATTTTTGCAAAGCAGCCCAGACCCTGGACTTCACCGCAATGGCTGAGCAGCTGAAAGGCTCCACCGCCGAGCGCTTTCAAGCAGAAACCGCAGGTGCCGACGAGCGCCTTGCACCCCTGATGGATGTGCTCAGGGCTCACGCAGCCAACATGACCTACTCCATCACCGACAGCACCGTGCATGACACCACCGCAACCGTTTCGGTGAAATTTGTGATTGATGATCTCTCCCCCATCATCAAGGAAGCGTTTGCGCGGTTTATTCCCAACGCCATCACCATGTCGCTGACCGACGAAAAGCCCGATGAGGACGAATATCTGGCCCAGTTAATGGCGGATTTTGTTCAGGCCGATGCCGAACTGGAAGCCGGCACAACCACTGCCACGGTGGAATTTACCTGTGTCAAAACCAAAGACGGCGGCTGGAAAATTGCCGATATTGACGATGACGATCTGCCGGACTTCATCCCCGATGAACTGGATTCACTGGAATACAATCTCATCCGGGATCATATCCGCGATATGCACTGATTCGTCCCCTTTTTCACCGTACCGCAACAAAAAGACCAGCTGTATTGCTACAGCTGGTCTTTTTTTCAGGCGTTTCGCCGCGGGCATCCGTTCAATCTGCGCCTTGCGCCGATGAACAGGCCCTGCGGACGACCGCTTTTATTGATTTGCAGAAGCTCTGCTTACTTGCCGGCAGCGGCGTTAGCGCCGGCTACACGGCCGTAGTATGCACCGCTGCTGATGGCCATGCCGCAGCAGGGGTACTCGGTACCGAACAGACCGGGGAATGCGGTTTCGCCGGCAGCGTACAGGCCCTTGATGGGCTGATTGTCCGCATTCAGCACGTGAGAATCCAGGTCGGTCACAATGCCGCTGTAGGTTACGGTGACAGAGGGGTTCAGCTGCAAAGCGTAGATCTTGTCGCCTTCCACGGGGACCATGAACTCGCTGGGCTTGCCGAAGTCTTCGTCCTCGCCCTTTGCGCACAGCTCATTGTAGCGGTCCACGGTAGCCTTGAGGGCTGCGGGGTCCACATTGATCTTCTCAGCCAGCTCCTCTACGGTAGCAGCGCTGGGCGTGCTGTCCAGAGTCATGCCGTACTGCACAGTGGGGAACGGATCGTTGGCGGAAGCAATGTAGTAAGCCACCTGGCTCTTGGCCAGATTCAGGGCGTTGCCCACGTGGAACTGGTAGCTGTACTCGTTGACCACGCGCTCGCCGTCCTCGGAAACGATCAGGCCGGCTTCCTCATTGATGCCCACGCCGCAGGTGTAGCTGACATACACGGTCTGCACACCGGGGTTCTGGTAGATCTGACCGCCCACAGCCTCAGCCATGGTGATGCCGTCGCCCACGTTGCCGTCCGGCACGCCGGTGGCGTAGTTGGCGGTAAAGTCAGCGTAGGGAGCCATCATCTCGCGGTTCTGTGCGTAACCGCCGGTTGCCAGAATAACAGCCTTGGCGTTTACGGTAACGGTGGAACCGTCAGGACGAACGCCCTTAACGCCCACAATGCTGCCGTCCTCGCCCTTCATCAGCTCGTTGGCAGTAACGTTGTACATCAGCTTGCCGTTCAGGCCCACGTACTTATCGTACAGGGGAACCACGATCTTGCCGCCGTGGCCGTCGGTCATGCCGCCGGCGCCTTCCACGTTGTGTACGCGCCAGGGCTTCAGGGACTTGTGGATGGGCTCAACGTCCTGAATCTTAACGCCCAGGTCTTCCATCCAGTTGTAGGTTTCCAGACTGTTGTCCACAAACTTGTGCAGCTTGGCGTCGTTGATGAAATCGCCGCCGATGCCCTTCAGGTAGTCGTACATCATCTCTTCCGAGTCTTCGATGCCGGCAGCCTTCTGGATCTCGGTACCGGCAGCCAGCACCTTACCGCCGCTGCGGGTGGTAGCGCCGCCCACGATGCCCTGCTTTTCCAGGATCATGACATCGGCACCGTTTTCGGCAGCTTCGATACCGGCAGCCAGACCGGCAACACCGCCGCCCACAATCACAACATCGGTATCTACAACTTCGTCTTCCAGAACCGCACGCTCACGCTCAACGCGCAGAGCATCGGGGTTGCAGCCTGCTTCCTCAGCAGCCTGAGCCACTGCGTTTACCAGGAAATTGGTGGTCAGAGTAGCGCCGGTGATGGCATCCACGTCCAGGCTCTGGTTGGCCACGATCTGTGCGGGAACCACCTCAACAGGAGTGGTATCCATGCCCCAGCCAATGCCGTAGGTTTCGGTCTGCTCCAGAACCTTTACGTCGGCAATCTCATTCTCAGTGAAGGTTACTTCCACTGTAATGTCGCCCTTTGCGCCGGGAGCGGTCACGGTGTAGGTGCCGGGCTTGAAGGCCACGGTCATATCACCGGAGGCAATGGCGGTCATGTAGTCTTCGGGGTTCAGGCCGCCCTCGGTCAGAGCAGCCTTGGCAGCCTCGATGAAGCCGTTGCTGGAAAGGGTTGCGCCGGACACAGCGTCCACGGCAATACTGCCGGACTCTGCCACCTTGGCAGCCAGCTTTTGCAGGGCAGCACCGCCCAGTTCGGGCGTTTCGGCGGGACCTTCGGCAAAGCAGCCGGTAATCTGACCGTTATCCACAATCAGTTCTACGGTTACTTCGCCGGCATAGCCCTGTGCCTTACCGATATAGCTCTCACCGGTGGGCAGATTGCTGCGCATATGGCCCATCAGGACCACTGCCAACAGTACCACAGCCAGCAGCATGGCCAGAGGGGCCACGAGCTTCTTGTTTTTCATGTGTTTTCTCCTTTGTTGTCGGGTTATGTGCGTTCTCCTGTATATCATACGGTTGAATTACCGCATAATCTGACTCAAAGTGCGCTCACATCATCTCATAGCCGCTGATAACCACCGGCATTTTCAGAATGCCCAGCTCTTTTTCCAGCAGAACACCGTTGCGCTTGGGATAATTGAATCCATAGCTTGCCTTGATGCACTGGCTGATGAACTGGGTGGCACGATCCAGCGCCACAGGCAGGCTGTCGCCTTGCAGCAGACTGCCGATCATGACACTGGCAAAAGCATCACCGGTACCGGGATATTCGGCCGGGATGTAACGGCAGCCCACTTTCCAGAAGGTATCGTCCTCTTTATCGTAGGCCAGCACGTTGGTATTCTGGGGAATTGCGGAATCCGGAGCACTGGTAATCACCACAATGCGGGGGCCCAGATCGGCCAGCCCGCGCAGCCAGTCCTTGGCCTCCTCGTCGGTGAGACTCTGGGGGGCAGAATCCATTCCCAGCAGGAAGGCTGCCTCGGTGAAATTGGGCGTAATCAGGTCGGCCTTTGCCACCAGACGCTTCATCTGGGGCACAATGTCCCGGCCGAAGCTGCTGTACAGATCGCCGTTGTCGCCCATGACCGGGTCCACTACCACCAGATTTTCGCCGGTGCTGAACCAGTCGATAAAATCGCTTACAATGTCGATCTGGCGGGTGGAGCCCAGAAAGCCCGAATAGATGCAGTCAAAGGACAGGTTAAGATCCTTCCACATCTGGATATACTCTTCCATGGAATCGGTCAGATCCACGTAGCTGTATTTTTCAAATCCGCCGGTATGGTTGGAAAGAATCGCCGTGGGCAGCGGGCAGACCTGCACACCCATGGCCGACAGGGTGGGAATGATGGCCGTGAGGGATGCCCGTCCAAAACCGGACAGGTCATGGATTGCTGCCACTTTTTTAATATCGCCGTGCATCTTCATGGATAATCTCCCTTCTGCCTTACTTCAGGCGATAGGTCACATAGCCTTTGTATTCGGTATGTGCCACGCCGGGGTCCTGACGCAGTTTTTCAAGGATGCGTTCCGGCTCGGTATTATTCCGGCTTTCCAGGAATCCGCCGATTTCGTGCTGATTCATGGGATGACGGCCGATGATGCTGAGAATGGCCTGATAGTCATCCTCAATTTCGCTGAAGAAGGAACCGGCAGCCAGCGCATCAATGGAGATGCCGCCCAGCAGCTCACAGGCCCGCGCAATGGTTTCGGGGCTGGACACCCGCACATCCGCTTCTGCGGGCGGGCGCACCGGCGTATTCACATAAACCCGGTCACTGCGCACCTTTGCCGCGGCATCCCGCAGGCGAAGCAGGCTGGCTTCATCATCGTTCACGCCGTCCATGAGCATCACTTCCAGGAACAGCTGACCCTTGTATTCATGGCTGAACCGGATCAGACCTTCCATCATATCGTTATAGTTCAGATGGCCGTGGGGCCGGTCCACCCGATGCCAGATTTCTTCGCTGCAGCTGTCCAGGCTGGGCAGCACAATATCTGCCAGCGCAAGGTCGGCCCGCACCGAGGGATCGCCCATCAGGGCAGAGTTGGTAATTACCGCCACCGGTTTGTCGCACAGGGCGTGCACCCCGCGGATGATCTCGCCCAGATTGGCACACAGGGTCGGTTCTCCTTCGCCCACAATGCTCACAACATCAAACTTGTCCTGATCTTTCAGGTAGACCTTAAACTCATCCAGAATATCCTGGGTGGGGAAAAAGGTCTTGCGGGTGTTGGTCATTTTGTCTGTGCGGCCCAGCTGGCAGTAGATGCAGGAATAATTGCAGGTCTTCTGGGGCAGCGGGCTGATTCCCAGCGACCGGCCCAGCCGCCGCGACGGCACAGGGCCAAACACATAATTTCCAGTACTCACGATGATCGCCTCCAAGTAATTTGCGGATAACGCAGTGCATAATTATATGTTTTTAGAATAACATACTCTGGACGATTTCGCCAGCAAAAAACTGCCATTGTGCACAAAGAATCCGAATTTTTTATTTGCAGGCTTGTGCGTGTCTGACCAAAGAAAAGGGGCCGCCCTTCCGGGACGGCCCCTTGGATAAGCTAAGGGAAACGCTTACTGCGCATTGGCTGCGGCAGCAGCGCCCGCGATGCGGCCAAACACCACAAAGTCGGACACAGCGTTGCCGCCCAAACGGTTTGCGCCGTGCACACCGCCGGTCACCTCACCGGCCGCAAACAGGCCGCTGATGGCTTCGCCCTGCTCATTGAGAACCTGAGCAGTTTCGTTGATGGACAGGCCGCCCATGGTGTGATGCACACCGGGAGCAACCTTGATCGCATAATAGGGAGCGGTATCCAGCGGGCTTGCAAAGCTGGTGCGGCCGAACTCGGCATCGGAACCGGATGCCACACTGGCATTCCACTTTTCCAGGGTTTCTGCCAGAACAGCGGCATCCACACCCATTGCCTGAGCCATGGCGTTCACATCATCGCCCTGCGTGGTAAAGCCCTTCTTGATGTATCCGGCAATAACGCTGGATGCGTCCACCATCTTCTGGTCAACCAGCAGCCAGACGAACTCGCCCTGCTCCAATTCGGCAGCGCTCACGGCATCACGAGTACCCACTTCGTCACAGAAGCGCTTGCCCTCGCTGTTCAGCAGAATGGCGCCGTCGCCGCGCAGACCCTCGGTGATCAGAGCACTGGTGCCCTGCTCCACAGTGGGGTGAATCTGAATCTGATCCATGTCCAGGGTGGCAGCGCCCACAGCCTGAGCCATCTGGATGCCCTGGCCCTGTGCGCCGGCTGCGTTGGTGGTTACAAAGCCCTTGAGGCTGGGCTTGAGCTGGGCAACATACTCCAGGTTTGCGCCAAAGCCGCCGGTGGCCAGCACCACGCTCTTGGCGTTCACGGTAACAGCTGCGCCGTTTTTGGCTGCGGCCTTCACGCCCACCACAGCGCCGGTTTCATCGGTCAGCAGGCTCTCGGCGGTGGTGTCCAGCAGGATCTCCACGCCCAGGTCTGCACAGTTCTGCTCCAGCACGGGAATCATAAAGGAACCCACGGGCACGGTTTTGCCCTCTTCGTTCACGGGGCGGTGAATGCGCTTGACGGAAGCGCCGCCGAAGCTGCTCACGCTGTCCAGCGGAGCGCCGATGGAAGCCAGCCAGTCGATGCTGTCTTTGCTGTTTTCGGCCAGCACCTTGACCAGAGCAGGATCATTCAGACCCTTGCCGCCGATCATGGTATCCAGCATAAACAGCTCTACGCTGTCAAAGTAGCCGGTGGGCTTTGCCTGATAGGCAGCCCACTGCTCTTTTACTGTGGCAGCCAGAGCAGTAATGGTTTCGTTGTCGGCATAATCCTGCGCAGCGGCGGCCAGCTTTTTGTCCACGCCGGCGGCCTCTTCAAACTGGTTTTCATCCTGAGCAGGCGTTTTGGCGGCATTCATACCGCCGGTGGCACGCACGGAGTTGCCGCCCACCATGCTCATGCTCTCCAGAATTACAACGCTCTTGCCTTCCTTGGCAGCGGTAATTGCTGCGGTCATACCGGCACCGCCGGCGCCCACAACCACCACGTCTGCGTCTTTTTCAATATCCTCACCGGGCACAGCGGCCTGCTGAGCCGTCATGAAATCCTCCGGATTCAGGCCGGCGGCGGTCAGCGCGGCAGCGGCAGCTTCCAGCACGCCTTTGCTGGTGAGAGTTGCACTGCTCACCGTATCCACCCCAATGCTGCCGGTGGCTTCGATCTGCTCGGCCAGCGTCTTCATGGCCGCACCGCCGATTTCCGGGGTTTCGTCCGGGCCCGTTACAGAGCAGCCGGTAATCATATGATTGTCAATGGTCAGTTCTACAGTAATTTCTCCGGCAAAGCCCTTGGCTGTACCGGTGTAGGTTTCCCCTGCGGGGACCGCATTTTTCTGGTGCATCAGCAGGACGCCCGCAAGCAGGACGACAGCCAACGCCATGGAAATGGCCGCAATCAGCGTCTTGTTCTTCATGTGTTCGTTCTCCTTTGTATCGTTCAATGCGTTGTGTGCAGATCCTGCAAGGCAGGCCGCGCGTCCGCGCACAGCTGACATCTGTTTGCTGCCCGCTGTACACTTGTTATTAGCTTAACATAGTTACCGGGCAGCCGTCTACCCGGCTTCCTGACGGTTTTTCAATGCACTTTTTTGTGCTTTTTGTTGGATTCCCCTGTTTTTAGATAAATTGTACCCGTTTTTTGGCCGCTGGCACGGCATTTTAATCAACTGAACCCCGTTATCCCCCTTGACTGCGCCAGCCGGATTGGCTACAATGAGGTGAACCTAGTATTCAAAACTACCTGTTGCCGGGAGGTTTTTATTATGCCTGAAAAGTGGATTATTGTGGCGGACTCGTCCTGCGAGCTGCGCCAGTATCAACCGAAAGCACCGGACACACTGTTTGCCACCGTACCGCTGAAAATCCGGGTAGGCGAACGCGAATTTGTGGATAACAGCCAGCTGGACACCGCTGTGATGATGACCGCCATGCACAATTACAACGGCGCATCCACCACGGCCTGCCCCAGCCCTGAAGAATGGGCCGAAAAATTCATGCTGGCAGATAACGTTCTGGCCGTCACCCTGAGCAGCAATCTTTCCGGCAGCTACAACAGCGCCATGGTTGCACGTCAGATGGTGCTGGAATCTCACCCCGAAAAGCAGATCTATGTGCTGGATTCGCTGTCCACCGGCGGCGAGATGGCACTGGACATCATGGCCTTTGACCGCCTGATCTGCGAGGGCAAAACCGTGTCTGAAATTGCCGATCTTGCTCCCGGCATTGCGCTGGAGCATCAGGTTCTGTTTTCGCTGGCCTGCTTTGACAATCTGGTCAAGAACGGCCGCATGAACAAGCTGGTGGGCTTTGTGGCCGGACGCATGAATATGCGCGCTGTGGGCCGCGGCAGCGAGAGCGGCAAGCTGGATATGCTGCACAAAACCCGGGGCGAAACCCGTATGCTGGCCCTGATTCTGGAAGAGATGGACAAGCGTGGTTATGTGGGGCAGCATCCCACTGTAATCAGCCACTGCAACAACGAGCACGCCGCAAAGCTGCTGCAAAACGGCATTCACGCCAAATGGCCCAATGCCCATGTGATGATTCTGCCCTGCTCCGGCCTGACCAGCTTCTATGCGGAAGATCAGGGCATCATTGTGGCGTTCTGATTGATCCGCTTCATAAAAAAGTTCAGCGCCCCGGACACGGCTGTGCAGCCGTGTCCGGGGCGCTGTTTTGCTCAGATTGAATATATTATTTGCCGGCTGCTTCCACCCGTTCCCGGGCTGCCTTTTCGGCGGCACGGCGAATGCGGGCCATAGTCTGCTTTTTCTGCTTGTCCCACTTATCCAGTGCATCCCGGCCGGGCTTTTCATAGATGCGGCCAATGCGCCAGTGCAGGCCGTCCCGCCGCATCAGCTTAAAGCGCACCAGCCAGGGGCCGTGCTGTGCACACTTTTGCAGGCTGTAATAGCCGGTGTTGCCACGCTTGAGCCACACGTCATCGGGATCTTTTGCAAGCGGCGCACCGCACTCCGGGCAACGGGTGTCCTGTGCATCCTCGCGCTCACGCCAGGCTTCGCGGGAGAGATCCGGCCCAAAGATGGAAAAGTTCCGATAATCCCCTTCGCCCGCAATCACAGCGGCCTTGAGCTGCTCGTCCTCGGTGGGGTAAGCGGCAATGCCTGCTTCAAGATCAATGCACTGGCACACTTCGGCCGTGTACTCGGCATCCGACAAGGCATCGTGGAAGGCACGATCCCGGGGCAGGCCCATGCGCTCCACCACGGATTCCAGGGTCATACCCTCGCCCTCGCCCCGGGGCCGCTGCGCCAGAAAGACCTGCTGCAGATCATACCAGCGTACCGGCCAGTTTTCGTCGATGCCGTTCAAAAACAGATTCTGCTTGAGCACCGGCACATCGTCCAGGCCCCACTCGGCCAGAGCTGCATCCCTGCCGCACCAGTCCAGAAACTGCTGCAAGCCCTGCCGAATAGGCACACCGTTGTCCAGCTGCTGCTGGGTCATGCCGGTAACCTTGGCAATGTGATGCTGCAATTTGCGGAAAATCCGCGGCTTGAGCGTGATGGAAAACCGGTCCTGCACGTGGCCTGCCGGGTCCACCTTTACCGCGCCGATCTGAATAATCTCGCCGCGCAGGGTCTGCTCAACCCCATGATAATCAAACAATCGGGGCTTATACCCGATATTCCATTCCAAATCAAAAATTACAAGCTGCATGATGGCGTCCTCCCCGCCGGGGCTCCGCTGGGAGCCCCCAAAAATAAACCCGGTTCCGTTGCTGCCGGGCGGTGCTGCGGCCCACAATCCCGGTCAGCACATACGGATATTATTTTACACGAAAAGTTCCCGGAGTGCAAAGGCTCTTTTGCGCTTCGGGAACTTTTTATTGCATCAGCGTTAATTATGCCGCCGGAATCAGTTCCAGCTGCACCCCATCACGGGTGGGAATCACCCGGAAGAGATTGCCGTTCTGAATGCTGCCTTCCGGGAACAGGCTGCCGAATTCCGCAGTGAATTTGTCATCCACCTGGAAAAGATACACATATTCATAGTTCTCTGCCAGCTCCTGCGCCCAGGTCTGAGCGGTGAAGGGGGCCGTCCACAGATCGCCCTCTTCGTAGGGGCTGCCGATGCTGGACGTATGCTCCGGCAGATGGGCGGGATGCAGCTCATAATCCAGCTTGATGGTGGTCAGGCCGTAATCCCGCTGCGCCACCACATATACCGGAAGCTCCTGCTGCCCGGAGTAGAGTGCCCCGATGCGCTGCGCTGCCTGTGTATAGGCACGCTGCTGATTCTGGGTAGCCGCAGCCGCCAGCGGCGCATGACAGAGATTGGTCAGAATGGGCACCGGGCTGGGGCTTGTGATGAGCAGCCACACTGCGGCACTGCCCGCCGCAGCCAGAGCCGCCGCCCGGGGCCGGTGCTCTTCCAGAACCGGGCCCAGCGCACCGGCCAGCACCACCAGCAGGGCGGTAAGCCCGGTGTTCAAATAGCGCGAGAGCGATGCCAGAATGGTGGCCTCCGCCGGATCAAACCAGAAAAGATAAGTAAAGAGCGTTGCCGCCGTGTAGAGAACGGTACAGGCTGCCGCCCCCAGCAGCACCGCCCTACCCCGCTTTTTCCATGCTTTGGGCAGCAGCAGGCACAGCCCCAGAGCCAGCAGGGCCAGCACCGCCACCAGCGCGGCATAGGGCATATGCACCACGCTGCCGTAGTTTGTGTCGCAAAAAATATTCCAGCCGAAATAGTGTATCGTATCCAGCCGCCACTGGGGCCGGCCCCGGAACAAATCCAGCAGTGCACCGGCCGTCAGGCCCTCCGGCGACCAGCGCAGCGGCACCTGATGAGCCCGCAGAAACAGGCTCCAGCTCTTGCCGGCTGCAAACGCTGCCACCGGCGGGGCCAGCAGCCACAGGACAATTTGTCTGCCCTGCACCCCAAGAAGTTTTACATTTTTGCGCTGCACCAGCACGGTGATGGCTGCCACCGCACCGGCCATTGCCACAAAGGCTGTGCCGCTGCTTTTGGTCAGGGCCAGACAGAAGCTCTGGGTACACAGCATCACCAGTTCCGGAAGTTTGCCCCGGCCCCACAGCCAGACCATCAGCAGCGCAGCAAACTGTACCCCCAGCAGACCGTCCACTGTGGTTTCGGCATAAAATGCGGGATATACGGCCAGCGGGGCCGCAAACAGAGCCAGGGCCGCAGCCGGCAGTGCGGCTTTTTTGCGCACAAAACCAATGGGATACAGCAAAAAGCCCAGTGCAAATATATTTTGCAGAAAAATTGCCACATCCTCACGGAAGCCAAGGCCCGAGACCCGCATCAGCAGATACTGGAACAATGCCGGGCCGGGGGGATATTCCCGGTAACGATCTTTGCCTGCGGCCAGCGCGGGCAGAAGATCCTGCCCCACCATGGCTTTGAGCGCCCGGCCCCAATGGGAATATTCATCCCAGTTGGCATAGCGGTGGCCCCGGCTGATCCACCACAGAAAGGCAGCGCCCAGCACAAACAGCCAGAAACCCGGCCCCAGCAGATTTTTCAAAAAGTCTCTGCGGGCTGCGCCGTTTTTTTGGCGCAGCAGCGCCCAGACCAAGTAGACGGCGGAACCGCCCGCCGCTGCCAGAAACAGAACGGGCGCTGCCCCCAGCACGCCGGCCATGCCCAGCAGGCAGGCAATCACGACAAGGCTGCTCCAGCAAAGCGGAAGAATTTCTTCAAAGCGGCGATTCAGCCGATGGGCCAGTGCCAGCGGCAAAGGCAGCAGCAGGGGCAAAAGAATGAGAAACGGCATTGTGTTTCCCTCCTGTCAAAAAGAATGGCGGATGCCGCACAAAGGCTGCATCCGCTAAAAAAATTCTGCCCGCCCCGTTTTTATTGCATATGGGGCAGGCAGTTTTTTCATATAAATCAGCAGGCGCCGGCGGGCAGCGGCTGACGGCCGGTGCGGGGCACACGCTGCTGTTCCGAAACAGGCTGATCCATGGGAGCGCCGGGGCCCTGCTGGTCCAGCCGTTCCCGTGCCACAGCCAGCATCAGCTTGATGCGGTTTTCCTGATTGACCCGGGTTGCACTGGGGTCATAGTCAATGGGCGTGATGTTGGCCAGCGGATACAGCGCACGAATCTTGTTGATCATGCCCTTGCCGCAGATGTGGTTGGGCAGGCAGCCGAAGGGCTGAGCACACACGATGTTCTCATAGCCGGCTCTGACCAGCTCGATCATTTCGGCGGTGAGCAGCCAGCCCTCGCCCATCTTGTTGCCCATGCCAATGATGCCCTGAGGCAGCTTGACCAGTTCCTTAAAGGGCAGGGCTGCATGGAAGCCGTTCTCACGCAGTGCTTCGCCCATGGCCTTTTCCACGCTGTCCATCATATCCAGCAGGGCCAGCGGAGCGGTTTTCTGCCATACGGGGCCGCCGTACAGCCGGGCTGTGAGCACCGTATTGTAAATGCAGTACTGCACAAAGCCCAACAGACCGGGCATATTCACCTCGCAGCCCTCTTCGGCCAGGAAGTTGCACAGATCGTTGTTGCCCAGAGGGCTGTATTTGACGTAAATTTCGCCCACAACGCCCACCCGCACCTTGGGTGTGCGGCGCATGGGAATCGCTGCGAACTCGGCAGCCATGGGCGCAAAGGCGCGCTTTATATCGCCCAGCGCGATGCCCTTGCCCTGACGCAGCTGTGTGCTGAGGCGGGCAACCCAGCTCTGAGTGAGCTGCTCGGCATCGCCCTTATGGATTTCGTAGGGTGCTGTCTGGTTGTGCAGGGTCATGAGCATATCGCCGTAGAGGATGGCAGCCAAAGCGCCCCGCAGCATGGGCAGGTCCATCTTAAAGCCGCTGTCCTTTTCCAGGCCGGAAAAGTTCAGGCTGGCCACCGGGATATTGCCAAAGCCTGCCTTATACAGGGCCTTGCGCAGCAGATGGATGTAATTGCTGGCGCGGCAGCCGCCGCCGGTCTGGGTAATCAGCAGAGCCGTGTGGTCCAGATCGTACTTGCCGCTTTGCAGTGCATCCAGAAACTGGCCGATGACCAGAAGCGCAGGATAGCAGGTATCGTTATGTACATACTGCAAGCCCAGCTGTGCCACCTGGCTGCCGCAGTTGCCCAGCACTTCCACCTTATAGCCTTCGTGGTTCAGAACTGCCTTGAGCAGAGCGAACTGAATCGGTGCCATATTGGGAATCAGAATAGTGTGGGTGGCCTTCATCTCAGGGGTAAATTTGGGATAGGTCATTTCCATCGAAATCAAGCCTCCTCCTGCGCATCATGCGCATTCAAGCGATCGCGCTCGTCCAGTGCAGCAAACAGGCTGCGCAGCCGGATGTTTACAGCGCCCAGATTGGTAATTTCATCGATCTTGAGCTGGGTATACAGCTTGCCGCCCTGCTGTAGAATTTCGCGGGTTTCGTCGGTGGTCACGGCGTCCACGCCGCAGCCGAAGCTGACCAGCTGCACCAGTTCCATATCCGGCTGGCCGGTCACATACTTGGCCGCCGCATACAGACGGGCGTGATAGGTCCACTGGTTCAGAACGCTGGTGGTGAATTTCTGCTGCTTCCAGCTCACGCTGTCCTCGGTGATCACCGCAGCGCCGTACCGCCCGATCAGGGTGTCGATGCCGTGGTTCACTTCCGGGTCCACATGATAGGGCCGGCCGGCCAGCACAATAATCCGCCGACCTTCGGCCCGGGCACGGGCGGTGATTTCCTCGCCCTTGGCGCGAATCTGGGCCATGTGATGCTCATATTCGGCATAGGCGGCATCCGCGGCGTGCTTTACGTCCCGCCGGGTGATGCCTGCAAAGTGCTGCTGCAATACGCCCGTGATCTTGGTCACAAAGTCCTTGGGACGATGCAGGCCCAGATAATCATATACAAACGGCGTGGTTTCCAGCGTGGGGCAGTTGCCTGCCAGAACCTCGGGATAATAGGCCACCACCGGGCAGTTGTAGTGATTGTCGCTGATGCCCTCGTCCAGATTGTAGGTCATGCAGGGGTAGAAAATTGCATCCACGCCCATGTCGCACAGGGCCTGAATGTGGCCGTGCGCCAGCTTTGCGGGGAAGCACACCGTATCACTGGGAATGGTGCTCTGACCGGACAGATACAGCTTTCGGCTGGAAAGCGGGCTGTGCACCACGGTAAAGCCCAGATCGGTGAAGAAGGTATGCCAGAAGGGGAACAGCTCCCACATATTCAGCGCCAGAGGAATGCCAATGGTTCCCCGGCTGCCCTTTACCGGCTCATAGCCAAGAATCAGGCGGCGCTTATATTCGTACAGGTTCAGGTCACCCTCATCGGTGTGGCCGTTCACCGGGCGCTCGCAGCGGTTGCCGCTGATAAAGCGCTTGCCGCCTGCAAAGGTGTTGATGGTCAGCTGGCAGTGGTTGCCGCAGCCGTTGCAGGGAACGCTCTGCACCTTTTGGGTGAAGGCTTCCAGACCGGCGGCATCCAGCAGTGCACTGGTGCTGCCGCTTTTAGCCAGCTTGCGGCCGTGCAGGGCTGCACCGAAGGCGCCCATCAGGCCCGCAATGTCGGGGCGGATCACTTCCACGCCCATCTCTTTTTCAAAGGCGCGGAGCACGGCTTCGTTGTAGAAGGTGCCGCCCTGCACCACGATATTCCGGCCCAGCTCCTTGGGGCTGGAGGCGCGGATTACCTTGTAAAGGGCGTTCTTGACCACGCTGATGGACAGGCCCGCCGAAATATTCTGGATGGATGCGCCGTCCTTCTGAGCCTGCTTGACGCTGCTGTTCATGAACACCGTGCAGCGGCTGCCCAGATCCACAGGCTTATCCGCAAACAGGCCCAGCGCTGCAAATTCCTTCACGTCGTAGCCCAGCGCCTGGGCAAAGGTCTGCAAAAAGCTGCCGCAGCCGCTGGAGCAGGCCTCGTTCAGGAAGATATTGCTGATGGCTCCGTGCTCGATTTTAAAGCACTTCATATCCTGACCGCCGATGTCGATGATGAAATCCACATTGGGCATAAAATATTTTGCAGCGGTGAAATGGGCCACCGTTTCCACCACGCCGTAATCTGCGCCAAAGGCGTTTTTAATCAGTTCCTCGCCGTAGCCGGTGGTAGTGGTGCTGGCCACCTTCAGGCCCGGATGCTCTGCGTACAGCTGCTGCAGCACCTGCCGGATCAGCGGCACCGGGTTGCCCAGATTGGGCCGGTAATCGGTAAACAGAATGTTGGCGTTCTGGTCAATCACCACCATTTTTACGGTGGTACTGCCTGCGTCGATGCCAATATGCACCGGGCCGCAGTCAGGGCCGAACTCCACACGGGGCACGCTGGCCTTCATGTGGCGCTCGTGGAATTCCCGATATTCCTGCTCATCTTTGAACAGCGGCGGCTGGCTGGCGTACTCGCCTGCCGGACGCATGGCCATGCGGCGCAGCACCTCGTTCAGATCCAGGGTGTCATCCGCATAGAAGGCAGCGCCCAGCGCCACAAACAAAAGGCTGTTCTGGGGCAGAAGTCCGGTTACGCCCAGCGCCTGATCGAAGCTCTTGCGCAGCACCGAACTGAAGGTGAGCGGGCCGCCCAGATACAGCACATTGCCCTGAATGGGCCGGCCCTGTGCCAGACCGCCGATGGTCTGGTTGACCACCGCGCCGTAAATGCTGGCGGCAACGTCTGCCGTGCTGGCGCCCTGATTGATCAGCGGCTGCACGTCGCTCTTGGCAAACACGCCGCAGCGGCTGGCGATGGTATAAATCTTCTGAGCCTTCTGGGCTTCCTTGTCCATTTCATCCGCGCTCAGCTTCAGCAGTGTGGCCATCTGGTCAATGAACGCACCGGTACCGCCGGCACAGCTGCCGTTCATGCGCACCTCGGTGCCGCCGGTCAGGAACAGAATCTTGGCATCCTCGCCGCCCAGCTCAATCACCACATCTGCTGCGGGCACCAGCCGCTTAACCGCCACACGGGTGGCAAACACTTCCTGCACGAAAGGCACCCCGGCCCCCTGAGCAAGGCCCATGCCTGCCGATCCGCTGATCGCCAGCTTTGCCCGGCCCCCGGGCACATAATCCCGAATGACAAGCGCCAGCAGCTCCCGCGCCTTTTCTGTGATATGGCTGTAGTGCCGCTGATATGTATCAAAAAGAATTTCTCCTGCGTCGTTCAGCACCACACATTTTATGGTCGTGCTGCCCACGTCCATTCCGATCCGCATCGGGATCCCTCCGTTCTCCATAAGAACATAAAACAAGGGCCGCGCGCCCCGCTTTTTCCTTTTTAATTTATGACTTTCGTTATTATTTTAACTCTTTTTCCGTAGATTTGCACGAAAAAATATGGGTTTTTTCGTTAACTTGCTGTTAAGGAAGCATTAAGGTTTACAAACAAACGCCGTTACGATTGTTTCCCGGCTCATTTATTTCGGGGCCGCAGTTTTGTTGACCTGCTTCTTGCCGGACACTTTTTTCCGCGGTGCACAGATCCCCACGCAGGCGTTGAAAAAAAGCGCCCAGTATAGTAGAATAATAGGTATCTATTGTTTATACGCCGCAGGGCGCTGTGTGCCCTGCGCAGTGTTGGGGCAAATATAAGGAGTGGAACGAACACATGGCAGAAAAAATCAGCAACTTTTTGACCGATATCATTGAGGGCGATCTGGCCGAAGGCCGGGTCACCGAAATCCACACCCGTTTCCCGCCGGAGCCCAACGGCTACCTGCACATTGGCAGCGCCAAGGCCATCTGGATCAACTGGAGCATTGCTCACCAGTACGGCGGCAAGTTCAACCTGCGCTTTGACGACACCAACCCGGTGCGCGAAGACGTGGAGTATGTGGACAGCATCCGCGAAGATCTGGCCTGGCTGGGTGCCGAGCCCAACGGCGGCATCTTCTACGGCAGCGACTACTTTGACAAGTGCTACGAGTTCGCCGAAAAGCTGATCCGCGACGGCAAAGCCTATGTGGACGATCTGTCCCGCGAGGAAATGCAGGAATACCGCGGTCAGGATGCCGGCAAGCCCAGCCGGCCCAGCCCGTACCGTGACCGCAGCGTGGAAGAGAACCTGGATCTGTTCCGCCGTATGCGCGACGGTGAGTTCCCCGACGGCTCCAAGACCCTGCGCGCCAAGATCGACCTGGCCAGCGGCAACATGAACCTGCGTGACCCGGCCATCTACCGCATCAAGCGCGCTCACCATCACCGCCAGGGCGACAAGTGGTGCATCTATCCCCTGTACGACTTTGCGCATCCCATTCAGGATGCTCTGGAAGGCATCACCCACAGTATGTGCAGCCTGGAGTTTGAAAATCACCGCCCCCTGTATGAGTGGGTCATCAACAATCTGGATCTGGGTCCCTTCCCCATCCAGCGCGAGTTTGCCCGCCTGAACGTGAGCAACACCGTGATGAGCAAGCGCTATCTGCGTGAGCTGGTGGAAAAGCAGATTGTGGACGGCTGGGATGATCCCCGTATGCCCACTCTGTGCGGTCTGCGCCGCCGCGGCTACACCCCGTCCAGCATTTTCAGCTTTGTGGAAAAGGCCGGCGTTTCCAAGGTGTACAGCCTGGTGGACTACCGTATGCTGGAGCACTGCCTGCGCAGCGAGCTGGAGCTGACTGCTCCCCGCCGCATGGCCGTAACCGATCCCATTAAGCTGACCATCACCAACTACCCCGAGGATCAGGTGGAGTACTTTGATATTCCCAACAACCCCAACAAGGCTGCTGAGGACAATTCCACCCGTCCCGTGGCATTCAGCCATCAGGTGTGGATCGAGCGCAGCGACTTCGCTCAGGTACCCCCGCCCAAGTTCCAGCGTCTGAAGCCGGACGGCGAAGTACGTCTGATGGGCGCTTACATCGTGCGCTGCAACGAGGTCATCACCGATGACCAGGGCAACGTGGTAGAGCTGAAGTGCACCGCCGATCTGGAAACCCGCAACGGCAATCCTGTGGACGGCCGCAAGGTCAAGGGCACCATTCACTGGGTGAGCTGCGCTCACGCTGTGGACGCCGAGGTTGCTCTGTACGACAAGCTGTTCACCCAGGAGAACATGGGTGACATTCCCGACGGCGCCGACTACAAGGATTATCTGAATCCCGAAAGCGTACAGCTGCTCAGCGGTGCCAAGCTGGAGGCCAGCCTTGCCGATGCAAAGCCCGGTCAGACCTTCCAGTTTGTGCGCATGGGCTACTTCACCCCCGATTCCAAGAAGCCCGGCACCTTCATCCGCACTGTAACCCTGAAGGACAGCTTTTCCAAAACCCTGAAGTAAGGGATTCTTTCTGATTGATTTCGCCGCTGCCCCCCGGAGGCTCTGCTCCGGCCCGGGCAGCGGCGTTTTTTTTTTCCGAACCCATCTGCGCCTTTCTGCATTATTTGCAGATTGACGCAGTGTTCAGACTTTTTGGGCAAGTTGACCATACTATTCTTGCCGGGATTGTGCTATACTGCCATCCAGGATCGGCCCTGCCGATTTTTAATGTTTTACAGCGGTTGCGGCCGCTTTCAGACCATGGAGGTGTCCCATGAAAATTCTGATCGTGATGGACCAATTTGATAATGCCAACAACGGCACCACCATCAGTGCCCAGCGCTTTGCCCAGGCCCTCAAGGACCGGGGCCATCAGGTGCGTGCGGTGGCCGGCGGCTCCTCCAGCGAGTACGTTTACGGCCTGCCTGTGATGCGCTTTCCTCCCATTGCCGAGGGGATCATCCGCAGCCAGGGAATGCAGTTTGCCAAACCCGATACGCACACACTGGAGCAGGCCATCGGCTGGGCGGATGTGGTCCACTTTATGATGCCGTTCCCCGCCAGCAAGGCGGGCCTTGCCATTGCCCAGCAGATGGGCGTTCCGCACACAGCTGCATTCCATGTGCAGCCCGAAAACATCACCAGCACCCTGCATCTGGGGCACACGGCCGCCGCAAACGAGTGGCTCTACAAGCGCTTCCGTGATGACTTTTACAATCAGTTTGACCACGTCCACTGCCCCAGCGCCTTTATTGCCGGGCAGCTGGAACAGCGCAACTACACCGCAAAGCTGCACGTTATCAGCAACGGCGTAGATCCCCGGTTCCATCCCCGCAAGGTGGAACGTCTGCCCAAGCTGGACGGCAAGCTGGTGGTAACCATGGTGGGCCGCCTTTCCGCCGAAAAGCGTCAGGATGTGCTGATTGACGCGGTGCGCCGCTGCCGCCATGCAAAGCAGATTCAGCTGGTGCTGGCCGGCAAGGGTCCGCGCTTTGCCGCATTGCAGCGCCAGGGCCGCAAGCTGCCCAATCCGCCGATTTTCGGCTTCTATACACCGGATCAGCTGTGCCGTCTGCTGGCCATGAGCGACCTGTACGCCCACGCCGCCGATGTGGAAATTGAGGCCATTGCCTGCCTGGAAGCTGTAGCCTGCGGCATTGTTCCGGTGATTGCCGATTCGCCCCTGTCCGCCACACCCCAGTTTGCACTGGATGAGCGCAGTCTGTTCCCCGCAGGCGATGCCCAGGCCCTGGCCGATAAGATCGACTGGTGGCTGGACCATCCCGAAGAGCGGGCCCGCATGGGACAGCTGTATGCCCAGAGCGCCAGCGCTTACCGCCTGGAAACCAGCGTTCAAAAAGCAGAGGAGATGTTCCATGAAGCAATCCAGGACCAGCAGCGCCTGTGATTCAACGCATTGGCCCCGATTCGGCTTTTTGTACCGCGCTGTGCGGCGGCTGATTCTGATAATTTTTCCGCCGGTGTTCCGCCTTTTATACGGCTGGAAAATCACCGGGCAGCAGAATTTGCAGGGCGTTTCCGCCGCTGTGACCCTGTGCAACCACGTTCACACGCTGGACTGCATCATGATGGCCTGTGCCCTTGCCCAAAAGCAAACGCTGTTTCTCAGCCTGCCCTCCAACCTGAAAAAGCCGGTGGCCGGTTTCTTTGTGCGGCTGCTGGGCGGCGTGGCTGTGCCCGCCGGACCCAGCGAGTACCGCCTTTTTTATCGCCGTCTGGCACCGGAATTTGCCGCCGGCCGCTTTTTGCAGGTTTACCCCGAAGGCTGGCTGGTACCCGGCTGCCGGGAGCTGCGGGAATTTCATCCCGGAGCGTTTCAGATTGCCCTGCGCTATGATCTGCCGGTAATTCCCTGTGTGCTGCGCCGCTATCGCCGCAAGCACGGCAGCGATGGTCTGGAATTGTGCATTCTTCCCCCGCTGTCCGCTGACCCTGCTCTGGGCCGGCGGGAAAAAGCCGCCGATCTGGAAAAGCGCGCCCGCAGCGCCATGGAAGAGGCACTGCACGCTGCCGAATAATCTTTGATTTCGCGGCCGCCCGCCCTGCGGGCGGCCCGCTGCGTTTTGCAGACAGAAAAAGCCCGCCGCATACTTGCGGCGGGCTTTTGTATTGAGCGGGGTTTAAAGCTGCAATCAGTGGGCGCGGTAGGCATCGAAATTCTGCAAAACCGCGTCGTCGGGCTTGCGGGTCGCCAGAGAAACCACCACAACGGCAATGCAGGCGCACAGGAAGGCGGGCAGCAGCTCATAAATACCGAACAGGCCGCCCAGCGGGCGCACCAGGAATTTCCAGATGAACACGGTGGCTCCGCCCACCACCAGACCGGCCAGGATGCCCTGACGGTTGGAGCGGCGCCAGAACAGTGCAAACAGAATGGCCGGGCCAAAGGTGGCACCGAAGCCTGCCCAGGCAAAGCTGACAATGGCAAATACGCTGCTGTTGGGATCGCGGGCCAGGAACACGGCAAATGCGGCAATGGCAATTACCGTGAGCCGGGCAACGCCCATGGTCTGCTTGGAAGTGAGCTTCAGGCCCAGCACATCGCGCAGCAGGTTTTCGGAAAATGCGGACGAAGCCGCCAGCAGCTGGGAGTCCGCCGTGGACATGGTAGCTGCCAGAATGCCGGCCAGAATCATGCCGGCAACAATGGCAGGCAGAGCGCCGAATTTTGCCATCAGGCCGGTAATCTGCACGATCACGGTTTCGCTGGCGCTGCCTTCCAGGGTGGGAATGCGGCCCGCAGCGCTCACGCTGTGGCCAATCAGGCCGATGAACACGGCCACGGTCATGCTGATGACCACCCAGACAGCGGCGATGCGGCGGCTGGTGCGCAGCTCTTTTTCTTCACGGATGGCCATGAAGCGCACCAGAATATGAGGCATACCAAAGTAGCCAAGGCCCCAGGCGATCATGGACAGGGCATTCACGGCGCTGTACGGCCGGGCCGCACCGGCAGCCGGATCAAAGCTGTGGGTGAAGCTGAGGTATCCGGGCAGGCTCTGGGCGTTCTGCCACACGGCGGCAAGGCCGCCGGCCTGCTGAATGCCAAAGCAGGTGATGACCACCAGCGCCGTGGTCATGATGATGGACTGAATCAGATCCATGGTAGCCACGGCAGAGAAGCCGCCCACCGAGGTATAGCTGATGATGACCAGTGCGCCGATGATGACTGCCAGCATATAGTTCCAGCCGAACAGGCTGTTGAACAGCTTGCCGATGGCAGCAAGGCCGGATGCCACATAGGGCACAAAGAACACCAGAATCGACAGCGATGCAATGCACATGATAACGGGTTTCTTTTCGCCGTAGCGCTTGCTGATAAAGGACGGAATGGTGATGGCATCCAGCTGCACGCTGTAGCGGCGGATGCGCTTTGCCACCAGCAGAAAGTTCAGATAGGTACCCAGCGCCAGACCGATGGCCGTCCAGGCGGCATCGGCCACGCCGGTCAGGTAGGCCACGCCCGGCAGGCCCATCAAAAGCCAGGAGGACATATCACTGGCTTCGGCGCTCATTGCGGTGACCAGTGGGCCAAGGCCCCGGCCGCCCAGGTAAAAGCCCTCGGCGCTTTTCTTGCTGCGGCGGCCGATCAGCACGCCGGTCAGAATCACTGCGCACAGATATACTGCGATCACAGCGGTGATAATTGCTTGAGTTCCTGTCATAACGATTCCTCGATTCCGGGCCTTTTTGCCGCGGCCCTTACTTTTTCTGCGGCGCACACCGGGAATAATTCCCCCGCACTGGCGGCCCGCTTTTGGATGCTTTCAACTTGGTATGGCTCTATCATAGCACGTCAAAAACAAGAAAGAAACGGAGAACGATGTATAGAATATAGTCTATACAAATTTCTCCGTTTCTTTGATAAAACCGTTATTTTACAGGCTTTTATGGCTGTACATTAGTCTAAATTACATTCTGTACGAAAAAAAATTATTTTTTCGACGCCCGGAACCCCGACAAAAACATGGGCATCAGATCCGATGCATACTTCTTCAGCGAGTAGCTGCCGCTGGCCAGGCACCAGTCGTAAATCAGGGCCCGCTCGCACAGGGCATAGGCCCGCACAATATCGTTGGCGGTCACGTCGGTGCGCAGCTCCTGCCGATCCTGCCCTTCCAGCGCAATGCGCCGCAGCAGCTTATAGTAAATGCGGTTGTGATCCAGCAGATGCCTGTCGCCCCTGGTAACCAGCTGCGAGGAATACAGCCGGGCCAGCAGATCCAGCGAGATGGAATCCTCGATCATGGCAAACAGCTCCCGGTTGAGCATCATCATCTGCTCAAAGCGGTCCATGGCCGGGTCCAGCTGTTCTGCCAGCTCCTCATATTTTTCGTCAAACAGATACGACACCGTGGAAAGCAGCGCGTCCTTGCCCTCGAAATAGTGGTAGAAGGAGCCCCGGCTTGTACCCGAAGCTTCGATGATCTCCTCTACGGTGGTATCGTCGTAGCCCTGCCGATAGAACAGCTGCCACGCTGCCTGAATGATGCGGCCTTTTGTGTTGCGTGCCGTCTTTTTTGCCATAGACTTCTCCCTTCTGCACAAACAGGAACCGGTTTTTCTGTGATTTACTCCAATTCCGCGGTGTCAGTGCTGCTGCACGCCCTTCATGGTCAGGCCGATGCGCTTTTTCTTTACGTCCACATCCAGCACCTTGACCTGCACCACATCGCCCACCTTTACAACCTCGCTGGGGTGCTTGATGAACTTATTGCTGATCTGGCTGATATGCACCAGGCCGTCCTGATGCACGCCGATGTCCACAAACGCGCCGAAATCAATCACGTTGCGCACCGTGCCCGCCAGCTCCATGCCGGGCTTCAGATCCTCCATGCTCATCACATCACTGCGCAGCAGCGGTGCAGGCAGCTCGTCACGCATATCGCGGCCCGGGCGCAGCAGCTCTGCCATAATATCCTTCAGGGTGGGTTCACCGGCGCCGGTGGCCTGACACAGCACGTCAAACCCGATTTCCTTTGCTTTGCGGGGCAGGCTTTCAATGGCATCGCTGCCAATGTCCGATGCCTCAAAGCCGCAGCGGCTCAGCAGCTCTTTGGCTGCGGGATAGCTTTCGGGGTGCACTGCCGTGCTGTCCAGCGGATTTTTGCCGCCGGGCAGCCGCAGGAAGCCCGCACACTGCTGGAATGCCTTGGGCCCCAGGCCCTTGACCTTTTTCAGCTGGGCACGGCTGGAAAATTCACCCTGCTCCTCACGGAAAGCCACAATGTTCTGGGCCGTTGTCTTGTTGATACCGGCCACACGGGCCAGCAGCGGCGCACTGGCGGTATTCAGGTCCACGCCCACGGTGTTTACGCAGTCCTCCACCACGCCGTCCAGGGTTTCGTTCAGGCGCTTTTGGGGCATATCGTGCTGATACTGGCCCACGCCCACGGCCTTGGGGTCAATTTTGACCAGCTCTGCCAGCGGGTCCTGCAAGCGGCGGGCAATGCTCACCGCACTGCGCAGATTAACGTCATACTGCGGAAATTCGGCAGCAGCCAGCGGGCTTGCCGAGTACACGCTGGCTCCGGCTTCGCTCACCACCATGTACTGCACGCCGCCCCCCAGTTCGCGGATCACGTCGGCGGCAAACAGCTCGGTTTCCTTGCCTGCGGTGCCGTTTCCGATGGCAATGATCTCCACACCGTGACGGCGGATCAGCTCCTTGATGGTGCGCTTTGCCGCATCCACACGCTTAAATTCCGGCACGGGGTAAACCACTGCCGTGTCCAGAACCTTGCCGGTGGCATCCACCACGGCCACCTTGCAGCCCATGCGGTAGCCCGGGTCCAGACCCATGGCCACCTTGCCCTTGATGGGCGGCTGCAGCAGCAGCTGGCGCAGATTATCGCCGAACACGGCAATCGCCCCCTCGGCGGCCTTGTCGGTGAGCGCCGTGCGCAGCTCCCGCTCAAGGCTGGGATGAATCAGACGGCTGTAGGCATCCTGTGCCGCCATGGCCACCTGCCGGGCGCTTTCGCCGCCGCTCTTTTTTACAAACATCCGCTCACAGATGGCCGCAGCGCGTTCCGCTTCCACCTGCACGCTCACCTTTAAAAAGCCCTCGCGCTCACCACGGTCCAGCGCCAGCACCCGGTGGCCCGGAATCTTGGACGCAGGCTGAGTGAAATCATAATACTGGGCATACACGCTGTCCTCTTCCTTGGCGGCACGGCTCTCCACCAATGCAAACGCACCGTAAAAGCGGCGCAGCTCGGCGCGCAGGTCCGCATCATCGCTGATGGCCTCGGCCAGAATATCCCGCGCACCCGCCAGAGCGGTTTCTGCATCGGGCACTTCCTCGCTGCAATAGGCTTCGGCCTCTTTCTCCGGGTCATAGTCGGGATTCTGGGCCAGAATCCCGTCCGCCAGAGGGCCAAGGCCCTTTTCCCGGGCAATGCCTGCGCGGGTGCGGCGCTTGGGCTTATACGGACGATACAGGTCCTCCACTTCTGCCAGGGTCTTGGCGGCGGCCAGCTTTGCAGCCAGCTCCGGCGTCAGTGCTCCCTGCTCTTCAATGCTGCTCTGCACCTCTTCCCTGCGCTTTTCCAGGCCGCGCAGATATTCCAGCCGCTCGGCCAGCTGGCGCAGCGCCTGGTCATCCATGCTGTTGGTGGCTTCCTTGCGGTAGCGGGCAATAAAGGGAATGGTGTTGCCGTCGTCGATCAGGTCCACGGCGGCCTGCACATATTTGGGCTCAAGGCCCAGTTCTAAAGCAATCTGTTTTGCGTAATCGGTCATAAGGGGGTTCTCCTTTTGCTCTGGGTAAATGGGTTTTGTGTTTGGATTCAGGCCGTTTTGCGGCTCCGTTTCCGGCGCAGCACGGGCCAGGCCAGATATCCGGCGTACACTGCCAGCGACAGCATACTTACCGTCAGCGACAGCCGCAGCCCCGGCGTGTGGTAGGTCAGGCGGATACTGCTTTGCCCTGCCGGCACCGGTACGGCCATCAGCCCGGAGTTCACCTTGAGCACCGGAGCCTCCTGCCCATTCACAGCGGCGGTAAAGCCCGCATCCCAGGGAACGCTGAAGAATACCAGATTTTCCTTTGGCAGGTCGATCTGTGCCGTAAAGCCGTGAGAATCCGCGCTGAAGCTGCTTACCGCCTGCTGCCGCCGCTGATCCACTGCCTGCTGATAGGTGTCGTAGCTCAGCTCTGTTCGCTCCTGCTCGCCGATGGGCGTGAGCAGATGACCGTATTCTTTGATCTGCTCATCGTCCAGCAGAATGGCATTGCACAGCAGCTGGGCGTGATTTTCTTTTGATGCTTCATCAAATTCTTCCTGCGTAATATAGTGGTCATAGGCAAAGCCCATGGGCAGGGCATTTTCGTTTTCGTAGAAGACAAAGCTGCCCTGGGTTTCCTTTTCCGTCCAGCCGGGCTCAGCCTTTTCTTCAAACTCTTCCTGATCCTCCACGTCCACCAGCATATAGCGCACGCCCAGTAAGCCCCGCAGTTCGTTTTCTTCCAGCTCGGGCTTGGAATTCACATCCCGCTTAACGCCCACAGACGGATAAAACTCCAGAATGCTGGGTGCCACGGTGCTGTTGAAGGTGCGCAGGCAGGGCCGCTCGGTCCACAGGGCCAGGTTATCATAACAGCCATAGCTGTCGGTGCGGTAAAATTCATCGCTCTCGGGGAACTCCAGCCGGGGACCTTCCTTCATGCTGGTCTGCACATAGCGGGCATCCCCCTCCCACTGGGCAAACTTGCCGATGCTGATTTCCACAAGGCCCACCAAACTGCCGAAGCTGAGCACCAGAGCCAGCATGGCCTGCGGGCGGCGGGCACCGTGCCAGCCCTGCCACACGCACCAGAAAAGGGCCAGGCCGATGAGGGTCAGCGCCAGGCTGAGCCAGAACTGTGCCGGCTCCCGGGCGGTGCCGATGCTCCATTCGCCTTCCTTTTCCACGGGCACCAGCGCAAACACGCTGAACGCGATGGCAATGAGCGCCACTGCCCGCACCGAGGATTTGAGCGGCATTCCCTTGGGCCGTTCCAGCACACGCACGGTGGCTGCTGCCAGAATCAGAATGGGCATATAGTACCAGCGGGCATAGTAGCTGGAGTTGAGCGCATAAAAGCTGCTGTTCAGCACCGGCACCATGGCAAAGATAAAGCAGGTAATCAGAATGCGCCGCCAGGCCGTATTTTTGCCTGCCCGCAGGTAGGCCAGTGCCGCCGCAAAGCCCACGGCGGGCAGATAAGCCGACAAGCTGGTCCACTTGATAACGCCTTCGGTAAAGATGGCGGGCAGGTACGGCGGGTCGGGCGGGAAAAACAGGCTTGCCAGAATGGCAAAATACTGCTGCGGCTTGGAGTACATCAGCAGACTGTTGCCGCTGGCCATTTTAAAGGTGCGGGGATTATGCTGCAAGCTGAGCAGCGCCGGGAACGCCAGAATGCAGCCGATGCCGCAGCCCAGCAGGCACTCGAATGCCAGCTGCCAAAAGAGCTTCCAGGAAAGTTTGTATTCGCCTGTTGACAGCATACAGATGAAATAGATGCACAAAAATACAATCTGACCGGCAAAGAAGAAGTAGTTTACCAGCAGATTCAGCGCCACACAGATGGGCAGTATGCCCCGGCGATGCTCCAGCACGGTTTCATCCAGCGCCCAGAGCAGGAACGGGAACAGGGCCGCCACATCCACAAAGTGATTGAAGAAGATGTTGTACAGGTTAAAGCCCGACAGTGCATACAGCGCACCGCCCAGCACGGCATAGTTGGGGTCCTTGCAGTAGCGGCGCATCCACAGATAGCCGCCCGCACCCGCCAGGCCGAATTTCAGCATGAGCAGCGGCACCATCAGGTAGGGATAGGCCCCCGCCGGCAGAATGCTGCCCAGCCAGAAAAAGGGCGAACCCAACAGATAAAAAGAATAGCTGTTGATAAAGCCGCTGCCCAGATCGGTGGCCCAGTCAAAGCTGCCGCCGCCGGCTTCCAGATAACGGTCCATGTGGTAAGAAAAGGCAATCTGCTGGGTGTTAAAGTCACCCGCATAGAGAAAAATGCCCTTATCCACGATCCAGAATGGCAGCAGCATCAGCCCGGCCGCCAGGGCACACAGCCCAAAGGTAAGCCAGAACTTATTCTGCTGTTTTTGTTTTGCTTGCAGGAGCACGGTATTTCCCCTTTCTTTACTGTCGAAAGCACCCTTTGAGGGGCTCTTTCTATGATATAATGGGTTCAGATCAGCGCCATTCCGACAAGGAGGTCTTTCCCATGAAATTATTTTCGTTCAGCGCCCTGCTGGGCCGCATGAAGTACATCACCCGCTGGAGCCTGATGAACGCCGCACGGCCGGAAAGCCTTTCCGAGCATACGGCGGACACCGCACTGCTGGCTCATATGCTGTGTCTGGTGAGCCTGCGGATTCTGGGCACCCCGGAAGATCAGATCCACCCGGAGCGGGTGGCTGTGGCGGCACTTTACCACGATGCACCGGAAATTTTAACCGGTGATCTGCCCACTCCTGTAAAATACAAGAGCAGCCGGCTGAAAAGCGCCTATGACGCACTGGAGGAAGAAAGCTGTCAGCTGATGCTGGAGCTTGTGCCCCGCCAGATTCAGGCCGACCTGGCGGTCAGCCTTCGGGGCAGCAATCTGACTCCGCACGAGCGCACTCTTTTAAAGGCGGCGGATCGGCTTTCGGCCATCATCAAGTGTCTGGAAGAGGGCCGCACCGGCAACCGGGAATTTGACGCAGCCCTGGCACAGCAGCGCCAGGCACTGCACGCCATGAACTGCCCCGAGGCCGAGTACTTTATACAGCATATGCTGCCCTGCTACACCATGAATCTGGACGAGCTGACCCGTGCGGACTGAGATGCCTTACTCCTGCTGCTGGCGGTATACTTCCGCAATCAGTGCATCCACATCCTCAAAATGCTGGATGGTGCAGCAGGCACGGCGCAGCGCTGCCGCTCCACGCAGGCCCTTCATATAATGCAGAGCCTGACTGCGGGCCTGCGGCATGGCAACCCACTCGCCCTTTTCTTCGCACATTTCGTAAACCTGCTGGCGCAGCGCGTCCATGCGCTGACGCAGGGTGGGCATGGGCGGTTCTTCCTGCCCCTGAAGGGCGGCACAAATCCGCTCAAACAGCCACGGATCGCCCAGCGCGGCACGGCCCACCATCACGGCATCGCAGCCGGTGGCTTTCACCATATTTACGGCGTCCTGTCCGCTGGCAATGTCACCGTTGCCCAGCACCGGCACGCTCACGGCCTCTTTTACCGCCTTGATGATTCCCAGATCAATGCCGGGCGTATACATCTGCTCCCGGGTGCGGGCGTGCACTGCAATGGCAGCAGCGCCCCCTTCCTCACAGCGGCGGGCGGTTTCCACGGCGGTGATGTGGTCGGCATCCCAGCCGGCGCGCATCTTTACCGTGACCGGGCGGCCATCGCTGACCGCCACCACTGCTTTTACAATTTCTCCGCACAGCTCAGGGGTCAGCATCAGCTTGCTGCCTGCGCCGCTGCCGGTGATCTTGGGGGCCGGGCAGCCCATGTTGATGTCGATAAAATCATAATCGTATTTCTGAATCAGCTTTGCGCCTTCTGCCAGCGTTTCGGGGTCGGCGCCGAACAGCTGTACGCCGTAGGGCACGCCGTTATCCGCCGCACGAATCAGCTGGGCGCTTTTCTTGTCGCCAAAGGTCAGCGCCTTGGCGCTCACCATCTCGCTGACGGTGTACAGTGCACCGTGCTGCGCCATCTGGTTGCGGCAGGCGGCATCGGTGAAGCCGGCCATGGGGGCAAACGCCGCGCCCGGGCCGAATTTAAGTGTTCCGATCTGCATAGGGAATGTTTCCTTTCGCTGCGGGTCCAAAGCCCTGAAAGCTCCGGCCCGGTTCGACCAAATTGGGATTTTTGACAGGGCTGTTCTGCGCCCTTTTGTCCGCGTATCATTGTATCACAAAGCTGTAAAATGTGGTATACTCTATAAGATTCGAGTGTTATAAGGAGACAGACCATGAAACTGCTTGTTCTGGATGGAAACTCCATCGTAAACCGCGCCTTTTACGGCATTAAACTGCTCACCACCAAGGATGGGCGGTACACCAATGCCATTGTGGGCTTTTTGAATATTCTGCACAGCCTGCTGGCCGAGCATCAGCCGGATGAAGTGGCCATTGCATGGGATATGCGTGCTCCCACCTTCCGCCACAAAATGTACGACGGCTACAAGGCCACCCGCAAGGGTATGCCGGAAGAGCTGGCCCAGCAGATGCCGGTGCTGAAGGAGCTGCTGGCCGATCTGGGCTTTGTGATGGTGAACCGTGAAGGCTGGGAGGCCGATGACATTCTGGGCACGCTGGCTGCCGCCTGCACCCAGCGCCGGGACGACTGCCTGCTGGCCACCGGTGACCGGGACAGCCTGCAGCTGGTCAGCCCCAGCACCACCGTGCTTCTGGCTGCCACCCGCATGGGCCGCAGCGAAACCGTGGTGATGGATCTGGATGCCGTGCGGGAAAAGTACGGTCTGGAGCCCCGGCAGCTCATCGACGTAAAAAGCCTGATGGGCGATACCAGCGATAATATTCCGGGTGTGCCGGGCATCGGCGAAAAGACCGCCACCGGTCTGGTACAGCATTTCGGCAGTCTGGCCGGGGTGTACGAGCATCTGGATGACCCCTTCATCAAGCCTGCCGCCCGCAAAAAGCTGACCGAAAACAAAGATAAGGCCGAGCTGAGCTATCAGCTGGGCACCATTGTGTGCCAGGCCCCCATTGATACTGCCGAGGGCGCTTATAAGCGCGGCCCCGGTGATCCCGCCGCAGCCGCAGCCCTGCTGGCCGAGCTGGAAATGCACAAGGTCATTGACCGCTGGGGCCTTTCCGCCGCAGCTCCGCTGGAGGCTCCGGCCCAGAGCGCTCAGGCAGCACCTCTGGTTCAGGTGAGCGTGCAGCCCATGCCCCGGCAGCCCGGCGGCTGCATCTATCTGGCCCCGGTGGCACCCAGTCTGGAATTTCCCGCAGGCTGGGCCGCCGTGCAGAACAGCAATGTCTGGGCCCCCGGCGAGGATGACCTGACCCGTCTGCTGGATGCGCCCGACACCGAGCTGTGGGTATTTGACGCAAAGCCCCTGTATCATCTGGCTCTGGCCGCCGGGGGCGAAGGCCGCGCCATTGTGTTTGACGCAAAGCTGGCCGCCTATCTGCTGAACCCCGCCGCCCGGGAATACAGCCCCGATCATCTGGCCGCCGAATACGGCATTGCCCCCGGCTTCCAGTGCGCCGCGGCTCCCGAAACCGGCTGCTATGAGCCGCTGTTCAAGCTGCTGAAGGAGCAGGTGTGCCAGCAGGGCATGGAAGAACTGCTGCAAACCATTGAGCTGCCGCTGGCTCTGGTGCTGGCCGACATGGAGCGCACCGGTATGCTGGTGGACAAGGCAGGTCTGGAAGAGTTCGGCCGGGAGCTGAAAGCCGAGCTGGACGATGTTCTGGCCCGCATCTATGCAGAAGTAGGCTATGAATTCAATCTGAACAGCCCCAAGCAGCTGGGCGAAGCCCTGTTTGACAAGATGGGTCTGCCGCCGCGCAAAAAGACCAAGAGCGGCTGGTCCACCGATGCCGAAACTCTGGAATCGCTGCGGCCCTACAGCCCGGTAATTGATCTGATTCTGAAATACCGCAGCTATCAGAAGCTGTACAGCACCTACGCCGAGGGTCTTTTGAAGGTGATCGACGCCGACGGACGGATGCGCTCCACCTTTAATCAGACCGAAGCCCGCACAGGCCGTCTTTCCAGCAGCGAGCCCAACTTGCAGAACATTCCCATCCGCACACCGCTGGGCAGTCAGCTGCGCCGGTATTTTGTGGCCGCACCCGGTCACACCCTGCTGGATGCCGACTACAGCCAGATCGAGCTGCGGATTCTGGCCCACATCAGCGGCGATGAGGGAATGCGTCACGCCTTCCTGTCCGGCGAGGACATTCACCGCAGCACCGCTGCCAAGGTCTACGGTCTGCCCCCCGAAATGATTACCCCGCAGCTGCGCTCCAGCGCCAAGGCAGTCAACTTCGGCATTGTGTACGGCATCGGCGCGTACAGCCTTTCTCAGGACATCGGGGTCAGCGTGAAAGAGGCTCAGGCCTTTATCGACAACTATCTGGCTGCCTTCCCCGGCATCAAGGCCTATATGGAAAACACCATCCAGACCGGCCGGGATCAGGGCTATGTGGCCACGCTGTTCGGCCGCCGCCGCGCTCTGCCGGAGCTGGCCAGCAAAAACTTCAACATTCGCGCTCTGGGTGAGCGCATGGCCATGAACACGCCCATTCAGGGCACCGCCGCCGATGTGATCAAGCTGGCCATGGTTCGGGTCTGGCGGCGGCTGCGCAGCGAGGGCCTGAAGGCCAAGCTGATTTTGCAGGTACACGACGAACTGATTGTGGAAGCCCCGCTGGAAGAGGCCGACCGTGCCGCTGCCATTCTGGGCGAAGAGATGCAGAACGCCGTAAACTTTACCGTGCCCCTTTCCGCCGACGTGAACCGGGCCGACAACTGGCTGGAGGCTCATTGATGGCCCCGCTGATCCGGGCCATGCAGCCCGCAGATTTGCAGGCCGCTGCGGCCATCGAGGCCACCGCTGCGGATGCCTGGAGCCTTCAGGGTCTCCGTGAAGAACTGGACAATCAGCTGGCCGGCGGCCCGGCCCGGCTGTTTGTGATTCTGGAAGAGGATCAGCCCGCCGGGCTTGCAGCCTTTCAGCTGGCGGCGGGTGAAGCCACCCTCAACACCGTAACCGTAGACCCTGCCCGCCGGGGCCGCGGGCTTGGTGCCGCCCTTGTGCGCACCGCCCTTGCGGAGCTGCGCCGTCAGGGTGCCGAATTTTGTTTTTTGGAAGTGCGGGAGCACAACGCTCCTGCCATCGCCCTCTACACCCGTCTGGGCTTTTGCACCGCGGGCAAGCGCCGGGGATTTTATCAGAATCCCCCGGAGGACGCCCTTGTGATGAATCTTGCGTTGGATTCTGCTAAACTTTGATACAGAAGTGGTGATTTTTTAAAATGTATATTCTCGGGATTGAATCCACCTGTGACGAAACCGCCGCAGCCGTGGTGGAAGACGGCCGTATTCTGCACAGCAATGTAATTTCCACCAGCGTGGCCGAACAGGCCCTGTACGGCGGTGTGGTACCGGAGATTGCCAGCCGCCGCCATGTGGAGTACATCAGCCCCACCGTGCAGAAGGCTCTGGCCGATGCCGGCATGACCATTGAGGACATTGACGCAGTGGCCGTAACCTTTGCCCCCGGCCTGATCGGTGCCGTTCTGGTGGGCGTAAACTTTGCAAAGGGCCTTGCCTACGGTGCCAATAAGCCTTTGGTTCCGGTGCACCATCTGCGGGGTCATATTGCAGCTTTGTACCTGACCCATCCGGACCTCAAGCCCCCGTTCCTGTGCCTGGTGGCCAGCGGCGGCCACAGCCATATTGTACAGGTGGAGGATTACACCCATTATAAGGTACTGGGCCGCACCGTGGACGATGCCGCCGGCGAAGCCTTTGACAAGGTAGCCCGCACGCTGGGGCTTTCCTATCCCGGCGGCCCCAGTGTGAGCAAGGCCGCACAGAGCGGCAATCCCAAGGCCTATCGCCTGCCCACCCCCAAGGTGGAGGGCAAATACAACGTGAGCTTTTCCGGCCTGAAAACCGCTGTGCTCAACGCCGTCAACCAGGCCGAAATGAAGGGCGAAACCATCAATGTTCCGGACATGGCCGCCAGCTTCCAGGAGCGCATCGCGCAGATTCTGGCCAACAAGCTGCTGCTGGCTGCCCAGGATACCGGTGCGGACAAGATCTGTCTGGCCGGCGGTGTGGCCGCCAACGGCCGTCTGCGCAGTCTGCTGAACGAGGGCGCACAGAAGCTGGACGCAAAGCTGTATCTGCCCAAGCTCCCCTTCTGCGGTGACAACGGTGCCATGATTGCAGCCCAGGGCTATTACGAATACATTGCGGGCAACCGGGCCGGACTGGATCTGAACGGCCTGCCCACGCTGCCCATTGACTACAACACCCAGCAGTCTTAACCCTGCTTTGTGCAGTCTGCACGTTAAAAAGTGTTAAAATTCATCAAAGTGCCTTGCTTTTCCTGCCCATATACGGTATGATAGTTGCTGCACTTAAGAGGGAGTAGTCAGCCCGCTTTCAAGCGGCGCGGCGCGGTTCGTCAGCTCGTAGAAATACCGGACCGCCCCAGAACATATTTTTTGTTTTGCGACGAGACTTTTATTGCCACTGAATTTCAGTGCAATAAAAGTTTCGTTTTTTTGTGCCCATTTTGCGTTGGTAAAGGCCCCCGCGGCCGGAAAGGACAAAACACTATGATGTACCTGTTTCTTCTCATTGGCTTTGTGCTGCTGATCAAGGGCGCCGATTTCTTTGTAGACGGCAGCTCCGGCGTGGCACGGCTGCTGGGTGTGCCCAGCCTGATTATCGGTCTGACCATTGTGGCCATGGGCACCAGCGCCCCCGAAGCCGCCGTCAGCATTACCGCCGGTCTTCAGGGCCAAAACGAAATTGCCATCAGCAATGTGGTGGGCAGCAACCTTTTCAATCTGCTGGTGGTGGCAGGTGTGTGCGGTGTGATCCGCGCCTTCCCGCTGGATCGGGAGCTGCTGCGCCGTGATTTCCCGGTGAACATTGCCGCCAACATCGTACTGGTGATTTTTGCCCTGAGCGGCATGATTACCCGCGCCAACGGCCTGATTCTGCTGGCCGGCCTTGCCACTTATCTGGCCTTTGTGGTGCACAGCGCCATGAAGAACCGCGCCGCCGAAGAAGATGTCCCGGAAAACCTCTCTCCCCTGCGCTGTGCCCTGTTCATCATCGGCGGTCTGGCCGGTGTTATTCTGGGCGGCCAGCTGGTGGTGGACAGCGCCGTTGCCATCGCTGAAAGCTGGGGCCTGAGCCAGACCTTCATCGGCCTGACCATCATTGCCATGGGCACCAGCCTGCCCGAACTGGTTACCAGCATTGCCGCCGCACGCAAGGGCGACAGCGGCCTGGCACTGGGCAACGTAATCGGTTCCAACATCTTCAACATTCTGTTCATTCTGGGCATTTCCTCCACCATTCGCCCCATTGCGGTGAACGAGGGTGCCTTTGTTTCCACCGTACTGCTGCTGATCGTAACCGGCGGCCTGTTCGTGTGGTGCCGCCTCAAGGGCTGGCTCAGCCGCAAGGCCGCCGGCATCTGCGTTGCCGGATACCTGGCCTACACCGGTATGCTGCTGGCATTCTGATTGCCCGCAAAAAACGGCACAAAACCTTCCCTTTCAGAACAAAAGAACGGAGCGGCCCCAAAGGGTCACTCCGTTCTTTTTCTTTGTGCCAAACGGTTAAGGGCGGCATTGCTATGCGGCCCTTATTTCTAAGTCCTGCTCCAACAAGCACCAAAAGAACAGGCTCTGCAATTCTTCTTATTTTCAGAATCAAATTCATGTTTGCTCCTGTCTGTTCGTCCGCTCTGCGTCTTGCCGGGCGGTTCTAAGCGGATTTGTGCAAATTACAGGCTGCTGAACAGCGCTTTCATTTCCTGCACTGCTTCGCCGGGCAGGTGCGGTTCATAATCCTCCGGCTTCCAGGAGTCCATATACCCGCTGAAAATCCGCTCCGGGCATTCAAAGCCAAGCAGATGCGCCATTGCAACCGCAAAGCCGTTGAAATTGCCGCCGCCGGCTGTCACAATATTTCCCGAAACAACCACCGGTGCAGGCACATAATTGTCCTTTTCCAAAAAGGGGCAGAAATCAAAATAATCCATATAAATCGAGGCCGTAAACTTTTTACCCCGCAGGATGCCGGCCCGTGCCAGCAGCACCGGACCGCCGCAGATGGCTCCAATGGGAAAGCTGGTATTTTCCCGGAATCCTGCCAGAAAATCCGCAAGCTTTTTGTCCCCGGCCACTTGTGTAAAATCGCTGCATCCCGGCAAAATCATGCACACATACTCGTCTGCACAAAATTCTTCCGTGGTTTTCTGCGGCAGAACCTCGATTCCCTCTTCACTTTTAACCGGATTTTTGTCAGAGGAAATAACCTCGGTGCAAATATCATAGTCCCACCGAAACAGGCGGGAAAGGTTCATTACCTCCTGAAGGCTGAACTGCGGATAAACGAGTAAGGCTAATTTTTTCATCATACACCTCCACAAACGAGTTGTATAGGCAAAGCTTCCCGTCAGTTGTGCGGAATGGGGGCAAAGCTGTTTTCCACCGTGGCCACGCACACGTATTTGGGATTTTTTTCGTGCAGCAGTGCGCAGAGCTTTTCCTTAATTTCCTTTTCCGACATGGGAAATGCCGGCGGAACCACACAGTCGAAAATCACATTGGTGTGGGTGGGGCCGGGCACCGTGCGCAGATCATGGATGCTCAGTTCCGGATCGATGTTCTTCACCTGTTCCGACAGCCAGTGCCGCAGATCTCCCACCGCATCATCGCTGGTCACAATGGGGTCATAGTGGATGATGACGTGCAGACCGTCATTGCGCAAAAACTCCTGCTCAATGTTGTCAATCAGATCGTGGCTGGCCATCACATCGCCCTCGGCCGGCATTTCCAGATGCAGACTTGCAAAGCAGCGGCCGGGGCCGTAATCGTGCACCATCAAATCGTGAACCCCCAGCACACCGGGACACTCCATCACCTTATCATGGATATGCTGCACCAGCTTGGGGTCGGGGGCCTGACCCAGCAGCGGGTCAATGGTTTCCTTAATCAGGCCAAAGCCGCTGTACAGGATAAACACAGCTACCGCAAGGCCCATCCAGCCGTCCAGCGGCAGAGCGGTAAAGCGCACCAGAATGGTGGCCACAAGCACGGCGGCCGTGCTGATGACATCATTGCGGCTGTCGTCGGCAGTGGCTTCCAGCGCGGCCGAGTCGATCAGCTTGCCGATTCTGCGGTTGAATACCGACATCCACAGCTTAACCAGAATGGAAAACACCAGCACACCCACACTGAGCCAGCTGAACACAACCGCCGTGGGATGCAGAATCTTATCAAGGCTGGTCTGGCCCAGCTCAAAGCCGATGAGCACCACCATTACCGCCACCGTCAGAGCGGCCAGATACTCAAAGCGGCCGTGACCATAGGGATGATCCCGGTCTGCCGGCTTGGCCGCCAGCTTGAAGCCCAGAAGGCTGACCACATTGGACGAAGCATCCGACAGGTTGTTCATGGCGTCCGCCGCAATAGCCACGCTGCCGAACAGCGTTCCCACCGTAAATTTGCCCGCAAACAGCAGCAGGTTGCAAAGAATAGACACCACACTGGCCAGATTGCCATAGGCACCGCGCACACGCGGGTCCTGCAATTCATCCGATTTTTTTACGAATGTACGAATTAAAAACTGAGTCAAGGAACTAGCATCTCCCTTTATATGTGTTTCAAACAGTTTTTATTATAGCACTCGCCAAAAGCATTTGCCAATCGCATTTCGCCGCAGAAAAAGCGGGAACCGCAAATGCCGATGCCGGATCGGGGAACAATTCAGGGCTTATAAAAAAGGAGTGTTCGATTTTTCGATACACTCCTTTTTTTGCTTTCAATCTGCCCGATCAATTGAATTTAACTCACAACCTGTATGCTTCATTTCTTTTCCTTATGTGCGGTGATAATCGTATAGCTATGCGCATTTACCGTTATGATAAAACCATCAGCCTTTGCATACCAATTCTTTCCGTTTCTTGTGATAACAGTATTTGCAGAATTGATTTTGCTTTTACACCAGTCAACCACATCATCTGTATCTAAAGACAAATTTCTTGTGATGCGTTCTATGCCTAAGCTTGTTGTGTGCAGTTTATTCAAATTTTTTAGCAGATCATTGTCAGTATTCATTGTATAGTCGTTCATTTCATTTGCTTTTTAAATCTGCTGCTCTCAGCCGGCAAATTCCGGATTTTCGTACACCTGCCACAGCACTGTGCGGCCGCATTTTACCGTGAAAATCGGCTGCTGATTTTCCAGCTCACTCACCCACTGCTGCACCGCCGGGTCATTCAGATCCCAGCCGGGATGCAGCTGCCAGATCTGCCAGTAGCTGGCGTTCTGCGCCACATACTGAGCGCGGGCACGCCGATCCCACTGAACCTCTTCGCAGTGCTCACTCAACGGCGTGGGCAGTGCATCCTTCAGCTGATACCAGTTCCAGCTCAGCATTCCGTCCGCCTGGGCCGGCACCGCCCGGAACTCCGGATTCAGCGTCTGGAGTTTTTCCATCACGGTGCGCTGGGCAATGTTCCAGTAATCCGCATCATAGCGCTGTTCGGGATGTGCCCCCGCCAGCACATTGAAATAGCCAAATTCGTGGGGGAAATTGATCCCGATGTACCCGGCATAAAAGACGAAATGCGCAGCCAGCACCACCGTGAGCACCCGGCGCAGCACTCTGCCCCGGCTTTGCCACAGCCAAAACGCACTGACGGCTGCCAAAATCACCACCGGCGCATAGATAAAATACAGATGCCGCCAGCTGTTGTACAGATTGGGCCGCGCCAGCATGGCATACATGAGGGGCGCCGCAAAGAACACGGTCAGCCCCAGGCTGAACAGCGTTTCGGTACTCAGCCACTGTTCCCGGCTTTTTTTGCAGCGCAGAATCAGCTGCACCGGCCACAGAGCCGCCAGCAAAAGAACCAGCAGCGGTGTGGTAATGGCCATCAGCCAGGGAATGTAATGCCAGGGCACCGGATTTTCCACCGGGTTATACACGCCGCCCCGATACAGAATCCAGCCATTCCAGCGGGCTGCGTCAAAATTGGCGGTACCCAGAATGAGATACTTCCAGTAATCGAAAAATCCGGACCAGCAGGCCGGGGTCAGCAGGATGAAAAACACCAACAGGCTGGCCACTGCCGCAAAGCCCCGCCAGAAGCAGCGCTTGGTCCAGCGTTTTTGCCCGATGTACACAACCAGATACACAATGCCGCACAGGCCAAAGGCCGCAAGACCCAGAATCCGGCTGTTTGCAGCCACTGCACCCGCCAGGCCAAAGGCCACACAGCTCAGCCAGCTGCGGCTTTGGATGAAAACAAGGCCCGCCCAGAACACCACAAGGCACAAGCTGAGCAGCACCACATCCTTATTATTGTAAAAGGCCTCGGCAAAAAAGCGGGGATTCAGATACAAAAGCCCCGCTGCCAGCAGACCCGCGCCTCTGCTGCCGGTCAGCCGGCGCACGATGCTGTACAGGGCAAACAGCCCCAGCAAGAACAGCAGGTACATATAATAATGGTAGGCGTTTTCCATACCGCGGATGCAGCCCTGCTGCTCCAGCGCGTGCATCACCGGCCAGACCGGGTAGAATTTGGCCTGCCCGTAATCCCGGTCACGCCATTCGCTGATTTTATGTTCGCTGATGGCCTGCGCAGACGCACTGTCCTGCCCGGTGAACAATTCCACATAGGCACGAATGTTAACGTCCAGAGTGCGACGCTCGGTGGCTTCGTCCACACCGATGCCGCAGCGATCCACCAACAGCAGGCCCAGCAGGGCGGCCAGCAAAAACAGCGCTGCCGCCGCCGCTTTGATGTGCCCGTGTATTTTTCCTGTCTTCAAATCACCACAGAGCTTCATGATTCATCACAGACAGCACAAGAAAACACAGGCCAATCAGGCCCCACAGCCACAGCCTGGGATTTGTGCCGCTCATATCTCCTTTAAAATGTACACGGCGAATTGCGCTGTAAAGGGTGGCACCCAGCAAAACCGCCACCAGCAAATTGGTCAGCACCAGATTCAAGATCGGACCCATAATTCTCGTTCCTTTCCTGCGGCAGTTGTGCCGCATCCGCTTTGGCCCCTGTTTTTTGTAAAAATGTGCTTTTTTCCTTGAAAAACAGCGGGCTTTTTCTTTTTATTATAACGAATTTGCGCGTTATTTGCCACGACTTTTTTGTTTTCTTCCAGACGTGTTATACTATTTGTATAATACTGCGGCCATTTTTATGAATTTTCCGTGATAATCTTCATTTCGCGGCCCAGAACGTGTATAATGAATGATAATGGCCGTTTTTGCGGCCTTGCTTTATGCAAATGATGCAGCATTGCAATAATTTTTAGGAGGTTCATCTTGAAACAGATTCTGAAACGCAGCCTGGCCCTGGCAATGGCCTTGGCCCTGGCTCTGAGCCTTGCCGCCTGCGGCTCCACCTCTGACAGCAGCGAAGCTGCCAGCAGCCAGTCCGCCAGCAGCGAGCCCGCTGCCCCCGCTTTCGACTACAGCGCTATGCTGGAAGACAACGGCCACTGGAAGGGCGTAAAGGCATCCAAACTGGTCACCCTGCCCAAAGATCTGATCGGCGTGAAGTTCCCCGCCGAAGTGTGCACCGTAACGGACGAACAGGTTCAGCAGGTAATCGACAACATCCTGCAAAGCGCTTCCACCGGCAACGAGCACATCACCGACCGCGCCATCAAGGACGGCGACCGCGTGAATATAGACTATGTGGGCACTGTGGACGGTGTAGAGTTCACCGGCGGCAACACGAACGGCAAGGGCACTACTGTCACCGCCGGCAGCCCCCAGTATATTGATGATTTCCTGACCCAGATCATCGGTCATCAGCCCGGTGAAACCATGGACGTTGTGGTTACCTTCCCCGATGATTACAAGGACTCCACCGATCCCGACGGCAACACCATGGTGCTGGCCGGCAAGGAAGCTGTCTTCAAGACCACTTTGAATTACATCGAGGGCGCCCCCATTCTGCCTGAGCTGAATGACGAATTTGTGAAGAACTGGTTCGCCGAGAGCCCCGATCCCACCATGGCCTTCAAGACTGTGGACGAACTGCGCGACAACATCCGCAGCGACCTGAAAAAGACCCAGAAGATGAACTGGCTGCACGACTGGCTGCTGGAGAGCGCCAAGGTCAGCGAAGTTCCCGCCGATGTGCTGGAGCACGTAAAGGGCATTGTGATGGCCGACATGGCTCAGCAGGCCGCCGGCTACGGCATGGATGTGGACGCTCTGATGGAAATGCAGGGCACCACCAAGGAAGAGTACCTGGAGAGCGTTGCCGAGGATCTGAAGAGCACTGCCGAGTACTTCCTGACTTTGCAGGCTGTTGCCGAGCAGGAAAAGCTGGAGGTCAGCGAAAAGCAGGCCCGTGAAATTCTGGGCGACAGCTACGACACCGTGGTTGCCACCTACGGCAAGGGCTACACCCATCAGGTGCTGATGGCCCAGACCGTGCTGGAGCATCTGCTGGAAAAGGGCGTAGAATCCTGATTTTGCTTTTTGCCCGGCATTAAACTCCAACCCTGAGTATCAAAACAGCAGCCCCGGCCCCAAAAGCCCCGGCTGCTGTTTTTGCTTTTGCCTTTTTTGCCGCCGCCATCAAAAAGCGGAGTGCATCCTGTGGGATGCACTCCGCTTTTTTGTTTCTATTTGCCGGTTATTCGCCGGATCAGCGAATTTCCGGGGCCAGATCCTGCAAATCATAGGGCGTATTCTGGTAAACATAATAGTTCAGCCAGTTGGTGTACAGCAGGAAGGCGTGGCTGCGCCAGCGGAACACCGGAGCCAGCGTGGGATCATCGTTGGGATAATAATGCCTCGGCACCTGAATATCCAGGCCCTTATTGCGATCCCGCCAATACTCGGTATTCAGCGTATACTGCTCGTACTCGGGATGGCCCGTTACAAAGATCTGACGGCCGCTGTCCGTGCTCATAAGGTACGGCCCGGCCTCATCGCTTTCGGCCAGGATGCGCAGCGCCGAACAGTTGTCGATGTCTGTGCGGTTCACGCCGGTATGACGGCTGTGGGGCGCATAGAAAATCTCGTCAAAGCCGCGCACCAGCGGATTGTTGGGCCGCACCACCCGATGCGGAAAGACACCGAACATCTTGTGGGGCAGCTTTTCCTTTTGAATGCCGAAGTGGTAGTACAGCGCGGCCTGTGCGCCCCAGCATACGTGCAGCGTGGAGTACACATTGGTTTTGGTGAATTCCATGATCCGGCACAGCTCGGGCCAGTAGTCCACCTCTTCAAACTCCATCAGCTCTACCGGTGCGCCGGTGATAATCATGCCGTCAAACCGCTGATCCTTAATTTCATCAAAGGTTTTATAAAAGGCATCCAGATGCTCACCGCTCACATGGCCTGCCTGATGGGTTGCCGTGTGCAGAAAGGTTACTTCCACCTGCAGCGGGCTGTTGGCCAGCATACGGGCCAGCTGGGTTTCGGTTGCAATTTTGGTGGGCATCAGATTTAAAACCACAATGCGCAAAGGCCGGATTTCCTGAGTCTGTGCACGTTCCTGATGCATTACAAACACATTTTCCTGCCCCAGCGCCGTATAAGCCGGCAGTGCCCGGGGAATGATGAGAGGCATGACGCTTCCCTCCTGTTAATGTTATTGGATTACACCTGCTCCAGAGCCTGGGCGATATCCGCAATCAGATCCTCGGCAGCTTCCAGGCCGCAGCTCATGCGCACCAGATCCGGGCTTACACCCGCTGCCACCAGTTCTTCGTCGTTCATCTGGCGGTGGGTTGCGCTGGCGGGATGCAGGCAGCAGGTGCGGGCATCGGCCACGTGGGTTTCAATGGCTGCCAGCTTGAGGTGCTTCATAAAGGTTTCTGCTGCCTTGCGGCCGCCCTTTACGCCAAAGCTGACCACGCCGCAGCTGCCGTTGGGCAGATACTTCTTTGCCATCTCATGATACTGATCGCCGGGCAGATCGCAGTAAGTAACCCAGCTGATCTTGGGATGATTCTGCAGGAACTGTGCCACGGCCAGACCGTTGGCGCAGTGGCGCTGCATCCGCACGTGCAGGCTTTCCAGGCCCAGATTCAGCAGGAAGGCCGTCTGGGGGCTCTGGGTGCTGCCGAAATCACGCATCAGCTGTGCGGTTGCCTTGGTGATAAAGGCGCCTTCCAGGCCGAAACGCTCGGTGTAGGTTACGCCGTGATAGCTCTCGTCCGGAGTGCACAGGCCCGGGAACTTGTCCGGGTACTTGGTCCAGTCGAACTTGCCGCTGTCCACAATGCAGCCGCCCACGCCTGCGCCGTGGCCGTCCATGTACTTGGTGGTGGAGTGGGTCACAATGTCGGCACCCCACTCAAAGGGACGGCAGTTAACGGGCGTTGCAAAGGTGTTATCCACAATCAGGGGCACGCCGTGGTCGTGGGCTGCCTTGGCAAAGCGCTCAATATCCAGCACGGTCAGTGCGGGGTTGGCAATGGTTTCACCGAACACAGCCTTGGTGTTGGGCTTAAAGGCCGCTGCCAGCTCTTCGTCGGTGCAGTCGGGACGGACAAAGGTGAAATCCACACCCATGCGGCGCATGGTTACATTAAACAGGTTAAAGGTGCCGCCATAAATGGTGCTGCACGCTACCACGTGATCGCCGCAGCCGGCAATGTTGAACACTGCATAGAAGTTTGCAGCCTGGCCGCTGGATGTGAGCATTCCGGCGGTGCCGCCTTCCAGTGCGCAGATCTTGGCAGCCACTGCATCGCAGGTGGGGTTCTGCAAACGGCTGTAGAAATAGCCCTCTGCCTCCAGATCAAACAGCTTGCCCATATCTTCGCTGGTGTTGTATTTAAAGGTAGTGCTCTGCACAATGGGGATCTGCCGGGGTTCTCCGTTGCCGGGAGTATAGCCTCCCTGGACACAGATGGTATCGCGATGCTGACTCATATTCATTCCCTACTTTCCTCTATCGGGTCCGCCGATGCGGCCCACTAATGTATTAAAGCTTATTTTAACGCGCGAAACGCCCAGTTGCAAGTTTTTTTGCGCCATGTGTAATTGTTACCTGTCTGTGAAATTTTATAAAAAGGGCTTGACTTTGCTTTTCATCGGAACTACAATGTTAGCAGTCGAAGAGATAGAGTGCTAATAAAGATGTAAAACACTCGCAACTGCGCAAATTCCTGTTGCAAGCTTTGTGGAATTTGCCCGTTATCAGTCTTAACGGCAGCTCCGGTTCCCCCGCCGGGGCCGACCGTTTGCGCCTGTGTAAATCTTTGACACCATTCTTTTTGCATGATTGAAAAAACGCCCAAAGGAGGGGTGCTTGAATGAACACCAATCAATTCACACAAAAAACTCTGGAAGCCCTGCAAAGCGCCCAGAGCCTTGCCACTCAGTATCAAAACCAGCGGCTGGAACCGGAGCATCTGCTCACCGCTCTGGCCTCTCAGCAGAACGGCCTGTGTCCTCAGCTGCTGCAAAAGATGGGCATTGACCCTGCGGCCTTTGCCCGTGCTGCCGAAGAACAGGTTACTCTGCTGCCCCATGTAAGCGGCAGCGGCCGGGAGCCCGACCGCATCTACATCAGCCCCGAGCTGGATGCCGCCATGCTGGCTGCCGAAGAACAGGCAAAGCAGATGAAGGATGAATATATCAGCGTGGAGCACGTATTCCTTGGCCTTTTGAATAAGCCCAACGAAGCCGTGCGCCGGGTTGCCCGGAATTTTGGGCTGGACCCCGCCAAGTTCCTGGAGCAGCTGGCCACCGTACGCGGCAGCCAGCGGGTTACCAGTGACCATCCGGAGGAAACCTACGACGCATTGAAGAAATACGGTCAGGATCTGGTGGAGCTGGCCCGCCAGCAAAAGCTGGACCCGGTGATCGGCCGAGATCAGGAAATCCGTAATGTGATCCGGATTCTGTCCCGTAAGCGCAAAAACAACCCCTGCCTGATCGGTGAAGCCGGTGTGGGCAAAACCGCCATTGCCGAGGGTCTGGCCCAGCGTATTGTGCGGGGCGATGTGCCCGAAAATCTGCGGGACCGCACCATTTTCAGCCTGGATATGGGCGCACTGGTGGCCGGCGCCAAGTACCGCGGCGAATTTGAAGAGCGTCTGAAGAGCGTTCTGAATGAAGTAAAGAAGAGTGAAGGCCGTATCATCCTGTTCATTGATGAGCTGCACACCATTGTGGGTGCCGGCAAAACCGATGGCGCCATGGATGCGGGCAACATTCTGAAACCCATGCTGGCCCGCGGTGAACTGCACTGCATCGGTGCCACCACTCTGGATGAGTACCGCCAGTATATCGAAAAGGACCCCGCTCTGGAGCGCCGTTTCCAGCCTGTACAGGTGCAGGAGCCCACGGTGGAGGACACCATCAGCATTCTGCGCGGCCTGAAAGAGCGCTACGAAGTGTTCCACGGCGTAAAGATTCAGGACGCTGCCCTGATTGCCGCCGCTACCCTGTCCAACCGGTATATTACCGACCGTTTCCTGCCGGATAAGGCCATCGACCTGGTGGACGAAGCCTGCGCAATGGTCAAGACCGAGCTGGATTCCATGCCCGCCGAGCTGGACGATTTGCAGCGCAAGATCATGCAGCACGAGATTGAAGAGGCTGCCCTGAAAAAGGAAACGGATCATCTGAGCCATGAGCGGCTGGAGGTTCTGCAAAAGGAACTGGCCGAACTGCGGGACGAGTTCAGCGCCCAGAAGGCCCAGCTGGACAACGAGAAAAAGACCATCAGCGGTTTGCAGAACATCCGCAGCCAGATTGAAAAGATCAATGCTCAGATTGAAAAGGCCGAACGGGAATATGATCTGAACAAGGCCGCTGAGCTGAAATACGGTCAGCTGCCCGACTTGCAGCGTCAGCTGGAAGAGGAAGAGAAAAAGGTAGACGCCGTCATCGGCAGTGAACAGAATCTGCTGCGTGACCGTGTAACCGACGAAGAGATTGCCCGCATTGTGGCCCGCTGGACCGGCATTCCCGTGGAAAAGCTGGTGGAAGGCGAGCGCGAAAAGCTGCTGCATCTGGAAGATGTGCTGCATGAGCGCGTGATCGGCCAGAACGAAGCCGTAACCAAGGTGAGCGAAGCCATCCTGCGCAGCCGTGCCGGCATTGCCAATCCCAACCGGCCCATTGGCAGCTTCCTGTTCCTGGGCCCCACGGGTGTGGGCAAAACCGAGCTGGCCAAGGCGCTGGCTCAGTGCCTGTTCGACGATGAGAAGAACATGGTGCGAATCGACATGACCGAATATATGGAGAAATTCAGCGTGAGCCGTCTGATCGGTGCTCCTCCGGGATACGTGGGCTACGAGGAGGGCGGTCAGCTGACCGAGGCCGTGCGCCGTCATCCCTACTCGGTTGTTCTGTTCGATGAGGTGGAAAAGGCTCATCCGGATGTGTTCAACATCCTGCTGCAAGTTCTGGACGACGGTCACATCACCGACAGCCAGGGCCGCGTGGTGGATTTTAAGAACACCATCATCATTCTGACCAGCAACCTGGGCAGCCAGTATCTGCTGGACGGAATCGAGAACGGTCAGATCACGCCCGAGGCCCGCAGCCAGGTGGATGCTCTGCTGAAACAGCAGTTCCGCCCCGAGTTCCTGAACCGTCTGGACGAAATCGTCTGCTACAAGCCTTTGTCCAAGGACGAGATCGGCGGCATTGTGGATCTGCTGCTGAAGGATCTGTCGCAGCGTATGGAGCAGCGCCAGCTCAATCTGAACGTGACCGACGCCGCCAAGAATCTGATTATCGACGAGGGCTACGACCCCATTTACGGTGCCCGTCCCCTGAAGCGGTTCATTCAAAGCCGCGTGGAAACTCTGATTGCCCGCGAAATCATTGCAGGCAGCCATTCCGCCGGGGATACCCTGACGGTGGATGCCGAAAACGGCACCCTGACCCTGCACTGATCTCTTATACACTCTCTATCCTTCCATTTTATTGCGAATGCTCACCCCCGCCGGGGTGGGCATTTTCTTTTTACGGAGTTGTTGTTTTCTTTTATAAAAGCTATTGAAAACATGGGAATTTCTGTTATATTTATGTTAATAAAAGTCGCCTTCCGGGATAAAAGCATCCCGTTTCCGCGACGAATCTAAACGGAAGAAGTTGATCCTATGGAAAATGAAACCCGCATGAAACAAGATAATCCGCTGGCCGGTCTGGTGGGCGCCCTATTGGGCAGCCTGATTGGTGTGGCCTGTATTGTCCTGTTGGATCGCCTAGGCTATGTGGCCGCAATTTCCGGTGTCGTAATGGCAGTCTGCGCCCTAAAGGGGTATGAGCTGCTGGGCGGCACACTCAATCGCCGTGGCATCATTATTTCCAGTGTGATCATGGCTGTAATGACATTCTTCGGCAATCAGATCGGCTGGGCTTTTGCCGTCTCCGATGCGCTGGATCTTTCCTTCTGGGAAGCTTATCGCGCCCTGTCCCCCATGCTTCATGAGGGCATGATCGAAGGCAGCGCTTACTGGGGCAACCTGGTTCTGCTGTATCTGTTCACCCTGGTGGGTGCCGTGCCCACCGTGCGCCGCCACACCCTGCGCAATATCGAACTGAACTTTGACGAAGAGCAGCTGGAAAATCTGGATTTTTCGGATATGGAACTGTTCACCGCTGATTCCTCTGCCGTCAAGCGCCACGCCCGCACTGTGCTGGTTCCGCTGCTGGGCCTGGTACTGTTCTTTGTCATGGTCATCATCGGCTCTGCCATGCAGAACCCCGTTCTGGCCGGCAGCAGCACGTTGGTTCCCCTTGTGATGCTGGTGGCCATCATCGTTCTGGCAATCCGGAATCAGGCCTGCACGCAGGCAAATCTCTGGGCCTATGTCCGGCACAACGGCCGCCTGTGGCGCATCAACTGGACAATGCTCAACTCCCTCAAAGCATTTCATTTCTCCCGCCGCAATCTGCGCGTTCTGCCCTGGGACAAAATGCCTCTGGAAGAACAGGAAGCCGGCCGCAACGCCATCTTCCGTGCAGTCGCTCTGCGGGAGCTGGACCCCGCCGACCAGCGTCTGGCCGTTCTTGTAACGGAACTGGGCGAGGTTCGTCCCGAAAAAGAAAAGCCCCGCTACTGGGTTACCACCTGTGCGGACACCAAGGGCCGTGAGCATCTGTGGAAAATCGGCAAGGTCTATCTGGACTTCAATCCGGACCCCATGGGCGAACCTCTGCTTGAGCCCTGCAAGCCTGCGCGTGCTTCCGCCTGGATTTCCGTGGGCATTATGGTTCTGGTTACCGCGCTGGGCATTGTAATTGCCCTTGTGAGCGAGCCCATGCCCCAATCCACGCCCGAGTCCATGTCCGGTCAGAGCTCTTCCCATCAGAGCGGCGCCCCCATCCCTTCACAGGCCCCCTCGCTCAACGGCACTCCCTCTGATGACGGCAAGATGATCTATGAACACGACGGCATTCGCTATAAGATGAACCCCGACATGACCCCCGAGGAACCCGGCGTTTACGCGTCCGCTTCCGGCGATACCTATTTGCTGGTGTCCTCTTACCCCAACCTGACCGAGGATGATGCCGAAATCTGGATGGAACTGAATATCGACGAATTCTGCTCCGATCCCCAGCAGGTTCGCTATGAGCTTGAATCCAAGGACAGCGAAAAAGTTCTGGTTCCCGTTCTGGCCGATACCGACGAAGCCTACCTGTATAACCATGCCATCATCGAAACGGAAGACGGCCCTGTCATTCACAGTGCGCTGATTTACAATCCGGCTCTGCAGATTCTTGTGGACGTGGATGTACTGGACACCGGCGAGAATGAGGCCGCCATTGAAGAGATGATCCACCAGATTGTGGACAGCCTGGAGGTAAATCCGGATGCTGTGCTTTCGCCCGAACAAAAGAAGGAAGCCCTGACCGAGGAAAATTATCAGACCTTCTTCGCCCCCGCCAAGGATCTGGGCTACGAACTGGTGGGCCGGACCTACTTTAAAGGCCCTGCGGACTTCTATGAAGGCTTTACCGATGCTCTGCTGCCCTTTGGCGATGACCTGACCTACAGCCCGGACGGCACCCGTGTAACCAGCCGCGCTCACGGCATGGAAGTGGAATGCTTCTTTGTGACCGATGCTTCCACCGCAGAAGATGCCGTGAAGAACATCACTGCTGCGTTCCAAGCCGCAAATCCGGCAGCAGCTTCCGGCAAAAAGTCTCCGATTTCCTGGGAAAAGACTCTGGATGTGGGCATTCAGCAGCTGGCCTATACGGAAAACAATCAGCCCCGCCTTTCTCTGATGTACGCCGACAAAAAGAATGACGGCTGCTATATGTGCGCCCGCATCACCTATGTGTTTGAGGAAATGGACGATCTGACTGCCACGGTGCAGACCGAGCTCAGCGATGCCTATTCCTTTGCCCTGCCCCCGCTGACCAGCGCCAGTGATGTGATGAAGGCATAACAGCTGCACATTCCGGCCGGAGTCGGCAAAAGCTATCTTTTCAGAATAATCAAAATGGACGCACTGCGGTTTATTTCCCCGGTGCGTCCATTTTTTATTTTCAGAACCAGTGGTCCGGATACTTCATGGAAATATCCCGCCAGTGATTGGTTCCGGATAAAAAGTCCTCGTTGGAGATCAGCCCGTAGCGGCAGGTCTCTTTCATACCCGTATCCGGCACTCCGTTGGGCTGGATATAGGTTCGAGCCTCCACCATGCTCTCTGTTTCAATCAGCAAGGTATCCTTGCTTTGTGCCAAAATCGAAACCGGAATCTCCCGCCAGTCCTTCATATAATGCAGCAACGATTCCTGCATTTCGCCCGTTTGCGGGTCCAGAATGAAGCGTCTGGCCCCGGGGCCGCTGTTTTCGGTGTCCAATCCATTGATGGTAACCAAAAGCTTGGAATCCACAATCCCGTCCAGCCGGTATTGCAGCTGTGCATAATCTTTTTCGGCTTCTTTTTCAATTTCCTGCTGGATCTCCTGCGGCCATTGAATCGGAATCAAGCCGGTTTCGCCGTCCATGTTCACCCAGCGAACACCGTCCGGCCCGCTCTGATACAGCCGATCTTCACCGGCCAGCTGCATGGTAAATCCCTGATTCATGCCCAGCCACGGCACATCCAGCGGTTTTTTCTCTTTGGTATCCACCTGATAGGTGTATGCTGTTGTTTTGTCCTGCTCATAATCATATTCCTGAATCAGCATACGGCGATCATGCACCCAGGGAATGGACAAGTTGTTTTCAGCCGGCGCCAGAAGAATTTCCACCTCGCCCCCCTCACGGGGAACCCGGGCCAGATACTGGCTTTCTCCGCTCATATGCAGCAGCATCATGTACAAAAATTGCTGATCCGCGCAGAAGGGCACGCCGCGCAGGTCATCTTCCATGGTCATCTGTGCCAGCTTGTGCCGGTTGCTGCCGTCCTTATTGGCACAGTACAGCGTTCCCGGCTGCTGATGGTGATTGTCCTTTACGGTGAATAGCAGCTGATCTTCTCCCAGCGCAGCAACCTGCCCGCCCACATACAGGCCATCACCTGTAATGCAGGCGGTGCATTCTTCCCCGTTGTGCTCACAGTTCGGTGCAGTACAAAGCGGGATTTCCTGCGCTGTATCGTAATCAATCCAGCACAGCAGTTCATTGCCGTTCTGCGCTGCCGTAACATAGCGGCCATGCTCATTGCCGGGCTCCAGCATTTGCAGCGGTCCTGCATCGCTTACAGGTACTGCCGAATTTTCTGCACTGCCGGCACTTTGCCCGCTGTTGCCTTGCCCGCTGTCCTGGCAGGCACACAGCCCAAGTGCCAGTGCACACACCACCAGAGTAATTCCCCAGTGCGCCTTTTTTCCTGACTTTGTTCTCATTTGGGGTCCCTCCTTTTATTTGAAGCATACTATGGCCATGTTTCCGAACTGTTTCTGCCTTTACCGTTTTTCGCCTTTTTTATAACTATTGCTGTCCTCGTTTTCTGCTGCTCCATCCGGGTATTCGGCTGCATTTCCGTAAATTTTTTCCAGCCGAGCATTTTGGAGAAATTTTTCCTTGTGTTTTGTGCATATCTTCTTATGTGCGGTGTGCATTATCTTACTTTTAAACGTCCCGGTGCACAAAGCCTTGTTCCGGCCCATTTTCCTTTTTGGCAAAGAAAAAAGACCATCCGAATGGATGGTCTTTTCATGGTGCGCTTCCAGGGACTCGAACCCTGGGCCCGC
>RCNH01000021.1_pt1 | contig 77017 bp, 59 predicted proteins | sample 2041161 | NCBI WGS metagenome assembly RCNH01 (sample SAMN09708215, study PRJNA481090) | Feces metagenome, whole genome shotgun sequencing project. | biome: feces | host: Leptonychotes weddellii | place: Antarctica: Sion Island | collected 2010-03-01 | reverse complement strand
AAAAAGCCCGGTACAATACCGAGCTTTATTCCAATCTAAGAAGGCCTCTTAATCAATATTAACCGTCCAACTTTTGGGGGTCATATCAATTACTTTTGACCCGGCCTCTTCTTGTTTAAGTTCGAATTTAAAATGCCAATGAATTCATGTACTCCAAGAATTCAGCTGTATTTCTAAACTGCTTGACACTGGCCACTGGAGGAATCGTCTTCATTTTCACTTGCGTACGACTGACAGAATCGAATATAGACTGAATATCTTCCGGTACATTCACTAAATGAGAAATGAAAGTTCTATTATCATCGGACTTGACAAACTTGTTGTAGAACTCATCAACAAAACTTCTGGTGGCAAACTTCACATTATGAAAATCAATTTCAAGTTCATGCTCGTTTGTGTTCATTACAAAAGCATAGAAATCATCAGCCCATGATCTTGATTTAAGATCTTGAGCAAGAACATCTGTTATATCTATTCGTGTCATAATACTAGTTGCTATTCAATGTAATTGATATAATTAAAATCAGGCACATCGTACGGCATTCTAAAAGCCACAATCGTACCATTCCACCGTAAGTTGTCTGGTAAACAAAGGAAGCGATCGATTCCTGAACTCTTTAAATACAAAGAACTACCTGACATCATCATGTATTGTCCCTTCAAACCATTGACAAGCATTTTCTTTGTTGTAAAAATTCCATACCCTCGATTTTCCGCATCTGGTAGGTTTTTACTTGATACACCTCTATTTGCTGCTTTCAATGCTTCAAGATCATCTGCAATTTCAATGCCTGGATTTGTTTGATAACTTCCTAACAAGGTTACGCCATCATCGGCAATACATATATCAAGATAGCGCGAATTTGGATAAGCTTGAGCAAAAATATAGCCTCTCTCAGAATGTGAATGCTCAGTAATATTATCAATTATTTCATCGATCATATATTTCAATCCACTCACAATATTTCGAGGTATACTGAGCTGATGTACAATTAAATTCTCTACAAAGGTAAGAATATTTTCTTTGTCATCGGTTTTACTGGTTGCGGGAAAACTGATCACAGGGATATACGACTTTAAATTATATCTCTGCATATACGCCTTGAATTGTGTACTTCGCATTGAATCGGGTTGAATTGGATTATCCATATGGATAACCTGCATATACTCGTTCATATGGGATAGAGTAACATTACGTCCCGATTTCTTTAAATAAACCAGCAAAGACAAAACGAAAACCGGAGAGATAAATTGTGTTTGAGAAAAATCAATGATCGCATCAGAACCAACTGGAAGACTCTCAATCTGAGACATTATTCTAACAGTTGGTATCAAGCCGTTACTCAGGCTGTTACTATGCACATTTATGTTTTCCTTTATTACCATTTCCTCAAATATATGTAAAAAATAAATATTTTGAAAAAATAATTCTTGATCAGCAAAGTCGCCGTCAGGCGACGCTCGGAAGGAGGAAGTGGAACGACCGACTGGAGAGCAGCGGAATGAGCGAAGCGAATGAAGCGCCAATGCCCCTCGGGGCAGCTGCGACAGCAGCGGGGGTGGAAGGCACCGGCACCATACAAAAGAAGCTGATTCGTTGGAATCAGCTTCTTTTGGAGGTGCCTAGCGGAGTCGAACCGCTGTATCAGGTTTTGCAGACCTGTGCCTAAACCACTCGGCCAAAGCACCATTTCGTATTTGGGATTGCAAATATAGCAGATTTTCCGATACGATGCAAATTTAAATCCAGTTTTTTTACTTTTGTCCCTGTCGCCACATCCTCGCGAAAGGCATCACCCCTGCCGGCGCCGTCTTCTTCTCCAGCAACTCCTTCATCTTCTTCATGTACGGCTCCGTGTGCGCATAGAACATATAGTATCCCTCGCAGAGGGCGCTCAGTCCCGTCTCCCCATTCTCCGTCTTGTTGAAGCGATGCTTCGGACACTCCCCATGGCATGCAAAGAAAAACTTGCACTTCAGACACTTGTTCGGCAGACCGTTACGCTTGTCGATACCGAACTTCGCCTGACGGCTCGAAGACATCAGTTCCCCGATCGGTGTCTCGAAAATGTTTCCGACCCTATACTCCGGATACACGAAATGGTCGCAGCTGTACAAGTCACCGTTATGCTCGACGATCGTATTGCCACCGCAGGTCTCCGCATAAGCGCAGGTACCCGGCGCCTGACCGCACCAGTTCGCCAGCGTACAGTCGAACAGATTCACGAAATACTGTCCCACATCGTTGCAGACCCAATAATCGAAGATATCGCACATGAACTTACCGAAAGCGACACTGCCAACCGACCATGGAGAAAGTATCGCTCCCGGCGTACTCGGATCCACGATATATGGCCGAGCTTTCTTGTTCATCTTGCCGTTCGCCAGCAGCGGATACTTCACATGCTCCACCACTGGCATGAACTGCATGAAACGGGTTCCAAGCTGCTTGAGGAACTGATAGACCTCCAGTCCACGTCCCTCGCTCGCGGAATTGACCGTCGTCATCGTATTGTATTCGACCCCGTACTTGTACATGCACTCGATACCGCGCATCACCTTGTCGAAGGTCGGGAAACCGCCCTTGTCTCTACGGAACTTGTCATGGATATCCTGCGGACCGTCGATGGAGACTCCGATCAGGAAATTGTTGTCCGCGAAGAACTGCGCATACTCATCGTTGATAAGTGTCGCGTTCGTCTGCAGCGTATTGTGGATCAGCTTCTCCCCGCAATACTTCTGCTGGAACTCGACCGCCTTCCGGTAGAAATCCAGACCGAGCACCAGCGGCTCACCGCCGTGCCAGTTGAAGGTGACCAGCTGAGACTGATTCGCCTGAATGTATTCCCGGACGAACTTCTCCAGCATCTCGACCGTCATCTTCGGCTCCTTGCCGTTATAGATTTCCGCCTTGTCCAGGTAATAGCAATATTTGCAGTCCAGGTTGCAGAGCGAGCCGGCCGGCTTGATCATGACATTGAAAACCCGCGGTCCGGCCAGATGGATCGCATCCTGGAAAGTCATCGTACTGGTATCTTCGAAATATTTCGCCATAAGTCATCTAATGTACAAAGTAAACAAAGGAGTGCTTGCACCTACCAGAACTTGTTCTGCTGCGCGTTGTATTCGAAGCCTGCGGAAGCCAACCTTGCCTCGAGATCGCCGCGACTGAGGTCCAGATCCTCGCAGAGAGCATCCAGTGAGCTGTAGCTGTCCCTAAGTTTCATGTTGATGTAACTGAAAAGGATCATCGGATCCTGTGGAATCATATTCATTTCGCTGTAGGTTTTCAAAAATGTATCAATGGATGCAAAAGTACGGAATTATCGGCATCCCGCAAAAGAAAATCGATCTTACCTGAAACACAAAGACGTGTTTGACTCGCATCAAACACGTCTCTATATAAAGCAAATTAATAAAATCACAAAACACAACGCTTTTTTCACAAAAGTCCTTGTATCTCTGACCAGCTTGCTTGGCTGATCCCTTATTAGTTAGTTAGTGTGTTAATTAATCGATGAGCATCTGAAGCTCATACTTATTGGTTAGTATGTGCCTCAAATGTAGGCCTTTTTTCCATAGTGTCCAAATAAAATGACATAATTGTTGAAGGAAATGGCAGTTTTGCAATATTTTGGCAATTTTGGACGAAACAATTCGTCCTGATTCCTTCAAAACGCGCATATTTTGGTCTGAAATGCCTCCGGCTTTTCACTGATTCTGATCCGGCCGACCGGTATCCGTCAGTCGCAGGACCGCATCGCAATAGTCGATCACCCTCTCGCGATGAGTGATGAAGATCATCGTCTTCTCCGGCAGTTCAGCCGTCAGGCGCTCCAGCATCTGCGTCTCCGTCTCCTGATCCAGCGCCGAACTGAACTCATCCAGCAGCAGGATGGAACCCGGACGCAGCAAGGCCCTCGCGATCGCGACTCGCTGTGCCTGTCCCTCGCTCAGTCCCCCACCGGACTCCGAACAGGAAGTCGACAGCCCGGCCGGCAGTTCCAGCACGAAATCGGCAGAAGCCAACCTCAACGCATGCACCATTTCTTCTTCGGTCGCTTCCGGATTGCCCATCAGCAGATTTTCCCGGATCGTGCCGCTGAACAGACTGTTCCCCTGCGGGACATAGACCAGATTGCAGCGGGTCGCCGGTGACACCTCACGTTCCTCCTGCGCGTCATACATGACGACACGTCCCTCTTCCGGACGCAGCAGCGAAAGCATGAGACGGATCATCGTACTCTTGCCCACTCCGGTATGGCCGATGACGGCGGTCTTCGTACCCGGACGGAAGTCATAGGAGAACCCGGACAGGACCTTGCGGGACGGCAATCCGTCCGTCTCCGGATAAGAGAAGTCCACGTCTTCGAAACGGATACCGGCCTTCTCCATCGGGTACTGGCGGTCACCTTCCTCTTCCTTCGGCAGCATCTCGATGTCGATCAGCCGGTCGATCGAAGCGGTACTGTGCAGGATAGCCGGCAGCTGCGAGCTCATTTCCAGCAAAGGCCGCTGAACCTGGCTGACCAGCTGCATGAATGCCAGCATCACACCGTAGGTAATGCTGCCGGCGACAAGTCCATTCACGCCCCAGATGAAGACCAGGATATAACCGCCGTTGAACGCGAGACTCAGCACGAGTTTCGCCAGGATGCTGAAACGGGTCCGACGCATCTCCCGGTCATAGAGTTCATTCTGCAGTTGCCCGAGCGTAGCGGCGCTCTGGTCCGTATATTCCATGGATTTGAGCAAGGTCAGGTGCTGCACGTTCTCCTGGAGATGGGACTGCACTACGGTATCCCCCTCCCGGATGTCCAGCGTCAGATGGCGGATTTTCCGGCTCACGAAACGGCTGGCGACCAGTCCGACCGGCAGGATCACGACCAGTACCCAGGCCAATCGGGCATCCAGGTAGAGCAGGTAGCCGAAGGCCGCGATGAACTGCAGGCTGGTTCCGATCAGATCAGGCACGGAGCAGGAGAAGGCTGAAGCCAATACCCGCACGTCTTCCTGCAGGCGGCTGATGACATCTCCCGAATGGCGAGGCCGGCTGCCGTCGATCTGCTGTCGCAGCAAGGCATCGAAGAGACTCTGCCGCATGCTGTTCTTGATCCGGATCGAGGTCCGGCTCTGCAGATAAGCTCTCAGCGCGTTCAGTCCCACACGCGCGAAGGTGAGAGCCACGAGCGCGACGGCCATCCAGAGCGCCGCTTCATTCCAGCCCTTGGCCTGCGGACCGATGACTGCATCGATCAGCCGTTTCGTCAGGATGATGAAGGCCAATGAGCATACGGTCAGCAGCAGATGGCACAGGAGCATGATCCAGAGGGATCCTCTGTTCGGACGCACGGCCCGGGAGAACCAGGCCAGATATTTCTTGATGGATTTCCACATAAGGTCAATGGGTTTGTGCCTCCGGGGCGGTGATGGCCTCACGACAGACCCGAGCGGCTTCCTCGTCCGGCCGGCAGTCCAATCCGTAGACCGGCACCCGCATCACGACCTGTTCCAGGGTCTTGTGCACGGCGGACACCGAATCGTGGTCCCATTTCATGCAGGAACAGGACGGCATCAGGGCCGCGAAGCTGTTCAGCACCCCGAGGCGGCCGATCCTGTTCTCAGGAGCCTGCTTCAGGCGCACGATACCGCCGAGCGGAAGCACTTCATTGCGGTAGCAAGGGGTCTTGCCGGACCAAGGCGTACCGGACACGACGGCCTGACCGTCCTGGATCCGGATCGCCGGATTGTCATCGTTCAGCAGTTCCGCTCCCTCGATATATTTCAGCCAGAGGCTGCTGTGCGTACTCTTTCCGGTACCGCTCTTGCCCAGGAACATGTAGCCCTTCCCCTGGTACTTGACGACGGAGGCATGGGCCAGCAAGGTCTCCTGCGAAGCGGTGCAGACCGTATAGAGCAGCATCATGCAGTTCGTGAGGATGAACTCGATCTCGCTTTCCGCCCGATAGAGCCGCTGGAGCGCTTCCGGAACTTCCACGTTTGCGGAAGCCTGCTGGGTCTCGGCATCCGTCACCAACGGGTTTCCGCGGTGTCCGCCGATGAGCGGAGTCAGTCCTCCGTCCCGCTGCAGCCAGGCGGCACCGCGACCGGTCCAGCGAGAAAGTTCCTGATGCTGTCCAGGAGCGGCTTCCTGGAAAATCTTCAGCAACCCGTAAGGCAGACAGACGACGGCCTGACGATGATCCGGCGAGGTGAAGAGGTAGCAGCCGGAATGAGACTTGGTATTCGAGAAGCCATAGACATAACGGCCGAGCGGATCGAGAGGCACGACTGCTTTGTTCGGAACGCCGGACTCGAAGAGCCACATATAGGGCGCATCCTCATTGAAACAATCCACTTTTGTTCCGACCGGAAGTGCCCCGGCCTGCTGGACGAACTGCACCTGCAGCGAAAAAAGCGGCGCATCCACATCCTCATTGACCTTGAAAGGAAGATAAGGCTTCAGGACCAGTTCTTCCTCAAGCTCAGCCGGCATCACGATAGTGAACGGATGCCCGGCAACGGTATAGCGGTACGATTTTTCCATAATTCTTCAAATATAGTGGTTTTTTGGCTAAATTTGCAGTACAGGAGGGGCAAATCGGTCGCTCCGGAAAGACAGCCAACCATTGACAGACAAGAGGATGAAGACATTGACCATAGACAAGGCGACCATGATGGAAGAGATCCGGCGGCTGGTCCGTGAAGGGAAGACAGTGTCATTGACCGTCAAGGGGCACAGCATGAGTCCTTTCATCGTGCATCTTCGGGATGAACTGACGGTCGGACCTTGGAAAGATGAGGACATCCGGCGCGGAACGGTGGCCCTGGTGAGGGACGTCCGCGGGAATTACCTCATTCACCGCATTCTGGAACGGAAACAGTTCACGGACAAGGAGGGACGGGTGCATGACCGGGTCCTGCTGCAGGGGGACGGCAATGTCGGGCTGCAGGAGGTCGCCGAACTGGACGACGTGATCGCGATCCTCTATTCCATCCAGCGGAAGGGCAAGTCCTATCCGGTCTATCCGAAGTCCTGCCGGACCTGGCGGGTGTACTCCCGGATCTGGCTGTGGCTCACGCCCCTGCGCCGCTACCTCCTGGCCCTCTGGCGAAGGCTACGCTGATCATGAAGATTACCCTGACATAGTGCAGAAAAAGATCGCCCGGACCGCATCATGCAATCCGGGCGATTCTTCAATCATCGTCTTCATCGAGACCGAAGCGGGCGGCGATGTCGTCCGGGATCTCGTCGAAGTCCAGTTCATCCAGCAGGCTGTCGAGCTGGCGGCGGTCCTTCTTCGTCGGGCGGCCGGTTCCCCGGTCACGCTGCATGAAGATGGTCTCCACCGGAGCGCGGAGCTTCATGATTTCCTCCTCCGGGGTCAGGTTCTCCGCGAATTCGGAGACGAGCCTGGCCCCCTGGCGCTTGTCGATCAGCTGGAGCACCTTATAAGTATAGGTCACGGCGCCTTTGCGGACCGTGATCACGTCTCCGACCTTCACGCCTTTCGACGGCTTGATGTCCACGCCATTGACCCGGATCTTGCCGCCTTTGCAGGCATCCGTCGCATCACTCCTGGTCTTGTACACACGGATGGACCAGAGGTACTTATCGATTCTGACTTCTGCCATAGTGACTTAGTTCTTCAAATCTTCAGCCGAGCCTTTGCCGTGTTCGTGGCAATGGCAGCCCTCGCCGTCATGGTCGTGACCGCAGCAGCACTCGCCCTCTTCGTCCTCGTCGAACTCGCCGTTCTCCAAGCCCTCGTAATCCTCTCCCTCGAGGAAAGGCTCGGTGTTCGGGTTGATGTAGGAGTCGACCTCCTCATGGCTCTCGACGATGGTCTCCAGCAGGACGGTATCACGATCTCTCGGTACAAGGAAGAAGCCCGGCACCTCTGCAGGCACCAGCACGGTCTCCCCGGCCTTGAATTCGTAATTCTCCATGCACTTCTCGTTGCGCTCGTTGACGGACGGAATCTGGATGGAAGCCGCACCCTCGATGCAAGTGTAGATCAGGAAGCAGCCCAGATGCTCGAGGTTCATCTCCAGCGGGTCGTGCAGACGGATGCGGGAGATGGTGAACTCCGGCCTTGCGGTCAGCAGTTCCGTGCTCGGGTCGGTCGGTTTCTTCTCGTCTTTCCTCTCGCTGTCCTCTGCCTCAGTTTCCTCGTCCTTTTCCAGAATCGCTGTTTCATAAGGTCTGAAGTCAATGAGGTCAATGGCTTCGGAGAGGTGGGTCATCCGCATCTCTTCGATGGCGGATTCGAGGACCGGTCCTTCCGTGCCGGCAGCGGCGGCTGCTTCGAATGCCGAAGCCTGTCCTGCGGCGTGGCCCGGATCACAGAGAATGAGGTTGACGTCGGAGCTTTCCTGGATCACGACGACCTTCAGGTGACCGGAAAAAGCGTTCACCAGGCCTGGTTTCACCAGATAGTATTCACCGGCTTTCGGGCGGATCATATGCAGATCCTCCATGATGCTGCCGTCCAGACTGCGGACATACAGCTCCTGAGCGTTCATCTCGCGGTTGAAACCGAGGAAGAGCTGAGCGTCCTCCCCTGCCTCCACGATGTAGAGCAGCTGAGCCTTGCCCAAGGCATCGTAGCGGTGCATCGCCTCCAGGTCATCCGGATGAACCTCCAGCGGGGTCTGCCCCTGGATGTCCAGACAACGGACAGCGACCGGGAACTGGCGGCCGTAATACTGATAGCAGGCCTCACCGACGGCACGGTCGATGTAGGTCTCCATAAGGTCCTCCATCGTGTTGCCGGCAAGCCAGCCTTGCGTGATCTCCGAGTTGACAAAACCCAGGTCCGCAAGGACCCAGGTTTGTGTTCCCCATGGCATCTGCTCCGTTACCGGCTCGAAATGCAATGGATATAGTTTCTTTGGCTTTTCGTTTTCCATTCAGTAAGGATTATTTGGAAAGTCTGTCCTGGATGGCTCTGGCCTGCTCCTCATAGCCTGGTTTGCCCAGAAGAGCGAACATGTTCTTCTTGTAGGCTTCCACGCCCGGCTGGTTGAACGGATTCACACCCAGCATGTAGGCGCTGATACCGCAAGCCTTCTCGAAGAAGTAGAAGAGACCTCCGAGGTTGAACTCATTGATGCGCTCGATCACGACCTGAAGCTGAGGAACGCCACCGTCGATGTGAGCGAGCTTGGTTCCGAGTTCAGCCATGGCGTTGCACTCCTCCACGTGTTTGCCGGTGAGGAAGTTCAGACCGTCCAGGTTCTGAGGATCGTTAGCGATAGTCATGCTGCGGTTGCTGTTCTCTACGGTGACCACGGTCTCCATCAGGTGACGCTCACCGTCCTGGATGTACTGGCCCATGGAGTGAAGGTCTGTGGTGAAGTTCACGGATGCAGGGAAGATACCCTTTCCATCCTTGCCCTCGGACTCACCGTAGAGCTGTTTCCACCACTCGCCGAGGTACTGGAGCTTCGGAGCGAAATTCACGAGAATCTCGATCTTCTTGCCACCCTGATAAAGCAGGTTACGCATGGCGGCATACTTCACAGCCGGGTTCTCGGCGGAACGCACGGCGCAAGCCTGCTCCATTTCCTTAGCACCCTCGAGCATGGCTCTGATATCGAAGCCGGCGAGGACGATCGGAAGGATACCTACCGGAGTGAGGACGGAGAAACGACCGCCGACGTTGTCAGGAATGACGAAAGTCTTGTAGCCTTCCTGAGTAGAGAGGGATTTGAGCGCACCTCTGTGGGCGTCTGTGACAGCCACGATTCTCTCGGCAGCCTCTTTTGCACCGTAAGTTTCCTCAAGGTACTGTTTGATGAGACGGAAAGCGATGGCCGGCTCGGTGGTGGTACCGGATTTGGAAATGATGACGGTAGCCACGTTTCTGACTTTCATGAAGTCCATCAGCTCGCTGATGTACTCCTCAGAAAGGTTATGACCGGCGAAAACGACCTGCGGAGCCTCTGTCTTGCCCATAAAATGAGCGAACGGATGGGACAAGGCCTCGATGGCACATTTAGCACCGAGGTAAGAACCGCCGATACCGATCACGACGACCAGGTCGACACCCTTTCCTTTCCAGCTGTCGCGGATGGCCTCGCACTCCTGGATCAGGGATTCCGGAGTCTCGGAAGGAAGGTGTTTCCAGCCGAGGAAGTCATTGCCGGCACCGGTCTCTGCCTCGAGCACATCGAGGCTCTGGAGTGCTTTTTCTACGGAAGTATCGTATTCTGCATCTTTGATGAAGGAGCTGCAGCCTCCTAAATTTACTTTTACCATGATAATATCGTGTTTTGAATATTTCTATTTCAATGAATTCAAGCAGTCTGTGACGTTCTTCTCCATGCGTGCGAGAATGTCGTCTTCCTCAGCGGCCTTCACGAACTTGTCACCGGTGATATGCTCGTAAAGCTCGATGTAGCGCTCGGTGATGCCGTCGATGATTTCCGGCGTCATCTCCGGTACCTGCTGACCATCCTGTCCCTGGAAGCCGTTGGCCATCAGCCATTCGCGGACGAACTCCTTGGAAAGCTGCTTCTGCTTCTCGTTCTTGGCCAGACGCTCTTCATAGCCGTCAGCGTAGAAATAACGGGAAGAGTCAGGCGTGTGGATCTCGTCCATAAGGATGATCTGGCCGTTCTTCTTTCCGAATTCATATTTGGTATCGACGAGGATCAGGCCCATCTTGGCAGCGATCTCCGTACCGCGCTGGAAAATGGCACGGGTATAAGCCTCGAGCTGCTCGTAGTCTTCACGGCTGACGATGCCTCTGGCGATGATATCTTCCTTGGAGATGTCTTCGTCATGTCCTTCAGCAGCCTTGGTGGTCGGAGTGATGATCGGCTCCGGGAATTTCTGGTTCTCGACCATACCGTCCGGCATGGTGACTCCGCAGAGCGTACGTTTTCCGGCCTTGTACTCCCTCCAGGCATGTCCGGAGAGGTAGCCGCGGATGACCATCTCGACGAGGAACGGCTCACATTTGTGACCGACAGTGACCATAGGGTCCGGAGTAGCGATCTTCCAGTTCGGGAGGATGTCAGTCGTAGCGTCAAGGAATTTGGCGGCAATCTGGTTCAGCACTTGTCCCTTGAACGGGATGCCCTTCGGTAGAACGACATCGAAGGCGGAAATTCTGTCTGATACGACCATGACGAGGTAGTCGTCACCGATGCTGTACACGTCGCGGACCTTACCGACATATTTGGCGGTCTGTCCTGGGAAATTGAAGTCTGTCTTTACAATTGCTTTCATCGCGTTTAATGTTTTGTTATGTTGATTATGATCTATATTCCGTTAATTTAAGGCGGTACTTGATACTGCCGAAGTTCATGAAGTAGCGGCAAGGCGTCTCGGATGTCGACTCGAGGGGCATCTCGACTGTCTTCCCGGGCACCTCACCCTCCGGAAGCGGTTCCCGAAGTCCGTCCTCACCGATTCTGAAAAGCACCGGCCGACGCAGCCCTTCCTCCTCGAAGCCCAGCGTCCGGTAGACCTGTCCCTCCGACCACTCCAGATCGGCATAGCTCATGATGTCGTCCGGCTGCCGCTCCGCTATGAAATGCTTCAGGACCTTGCCCATGCCTCCGACGATCCGGGTTCCCGGCAGGCTTGCGTAACGTACCCATTCGTAGGAACGGATAAGCAGTTCCGCCGGCTGTCCGTCAGCATCAGCTCCCGCCTTGCGCCATTTCCGCGCATTCGAGAACTCCGCGACGCCCACCAGTTCTCCCTGATGGAAAAGCCCGTAATGGTAGCGGCTCTTCGCGTCGCCGTAGCTGTGGCAATCCTCCAGGAAAGCGGCGGCATCGGTCCGGTTGATCTTCTCGATCCCGCAGTTCCGGGCGAAGATGCCGGTGAACCGGCCGAGATGAGCCAACAGGCGCAGGGCCATGGTGTCCCGGTTCCGGAGCCAACGGTCTTCGGTGATGAGAATCGGCATCTTTCCGATCGCTTCCTTGACGGCGGCGATGGCCAGGCACAGCGCTTTCTGCCGCTGCACGGCTTCCTCAACGCTCAAGGCCTTTATTTCCAGGGGAAGAACGACTTGGCGGTGCCCATCCGCGCCCGTACAGACGATTGCGGGAACACCTGCGAAGAAATCACCGCGGAAGTTGAGCCTTCCGCTGACGAGAACCGTTTCTATGTCTCTCTGCAAGTCCATATAATCTTGCAAAAATATTCCATTCCCCGCAAATTTCCAATCGCTCCTCTCAATTTTTTTCAACAATCAGCAGAGGGCATTGAGGAAAGCCAGGATCCGGTTGCCCAAGGCCGTTTTCTGTTCGATATGGTTCCGCACCGTCGTGACGAACGGATCCGCCTCGAAGCCCGATCCTCGCACCTGCATGAAGTCCCGGTTCCGCACATCCTCGTCGCCATCGATGCCGAAGCTGGTCATCGCGGAGAGGGAGAATTCCTTGCGGGCATCCTCATAGACGAGCTTATCCAGCGTGATCACCGAATCTTTCCATCTTTTCACCAGGTCAATGAGGTCAGCTACCTTGAGGTTGTCGAGGTCGAGACCGTAGTAATCACCCATGGTCCGGTAAGCCCAAGTCCACTCGTAATCATAATAGCGGGCGTGGATCTCGCGCAGCCGGGCGTTGATGTCCTGGATGGAAGCGAACTCCCTCCGCACGATTTCCTTGTTGAAAGCATGGATGACCGGTTTCGGGGCAATGAGGCCGGAGAGGTCGAGCCAGCGTCCGAGGCCGTCTTCCGTTTCCGGACGGAGACCTGCGATGAGCTGATCGGCCGAAAGGACACGGACCGCTTTCGAGATGAAAGTGAGCAGATCCTGCGCCTCATCCCCCTCATCGGAGAACACGAGCCCATTGACCTTAAGTACCTGCTGAATCCTGGAAATCAAGGAGTTGCCGAGAAACTTATCGACCGCCAGCCCATAGAGCCGGAGGCCGTTCCTGAGCGACGAGCGCTTGATCTTGCCGGACTGGTAGGTGTACATTTCCGAATTCTCGCCGGACACCCGTTCGAGGTTCCGCAAGATCTCCATGCCGTTGAGCATCTTCTGGATCGTGTATGGACTGAGCAGGTTGTAGTTGACCATATCCAGACGGAGCGGATCCTTGCGCTGGTCACGCAGCGGCCACTTCTTCGCGTCACGGATCGTGCCGACGGATTTAAGGTTGGCACCCGGGATGATGAACGACGTGCTCTGGTCCTCGATGAGGTAGGAGAACGGAAGGTCGGAAGTATCCTGGTGGCTGACGTGGCGGCCCATCACGAGGGAGAAGGCGCCGACTTTCGCCGGCCAGAGGATGTAGGAATCAGAAGCGGTCTTCGCACCGCGCTCCATGATGCCCTGGTGGATCGGTCCCAATTTATACATATGGTTGCTCTGGTTGGAACCGGAGCCGGCGTTCATGAAGGAGAACATGCCGGCGATGAGCAAGGTGGATTTGTGGTGGGTGACGGTGAACGGACCGGCGAAGATGGAGCAGGCCTCACCGTTCTCGCCCTGGCTGTTGCTGAAGATCAGGGAATCGGTAGCGGAATAAGTGTGCCCCAGCTTGCAGGCCTGACCGATGAACACTCTGGAAAAGGTGACACCATCTTCCACTTCGGCACCGCTGCTGATGATGAAGTCGTCTCCGATGACGCCGACACCGACATGCACCGGGGCAGCGGCGTTGCTGTTGATGCTGCCGTTCTTGAGCCGGGAAGCGCCTTCGATCTTGCACCAGTCCCCGACACGCACATTCTTGAGATAGCCGGCGTCAGCGATGACGACATGCTCTCCGATCCGGCCGACCGAAGAGGAAACGGTGCGGACATAAGCATCGATATATTCCTGGAGAGCTTCGACCAAGGCAGTGTTGTGGCGGTAGAAGGCCATCATGTAGGCCACCTGTGAACTGAGATAGTCGAAGATGCGGACTTCACGGCCGCCGGACTCGCTCATGACCGCGACATCCACGCCGTTGCCGAAAGTGGAATCTCCGTCACAGAGGATGATATCGACATTCTCGATGAAGGTATCGTTGCCGATCTCGTAGTTAGCAATGTAGTTGTTGACATTCTCGATGCAGCAGTTGTCGCCCACCGTGACGTTGTGGAGCGTGGCATTGAAGATGCCGGAATGTTTGCGGATACCGCCGGCCAGTTCAAATTCCTTGTCGAAACGTCCGAGTCGGACGCCGCCGTAGAAACGGACCTGACGGATGTGTTCGGTCGAGAAGCCGTCGGCAACTTCTATGGAAGACCAGTCGGTGCTCATGCACATCCGAGCCTGGAGCTGACGAATCTCTTCTTCACTCAACTTTCTGTACCTCATAGGCTTGCACTTCATACTACTTGTTACTGATTTTTAATTTTTCCGGTTTTCTTCCTGATCCGGCTGACGGAACCGCTTTTCAGTCTTTGGCTGCCGGTCATTCCTTCGTGCGTTTCATCAGGGCGTCGACGACCGGGGCGGCCTCGCCGTACTGATAGCCGCGGCCGAGCAGATAACGCAGCAGCTTGAGCTTGCACTGCGGATCCTCCACCAGCGCCTTGAACTTGGTCTCCGCCAATTTCCGCAGCCGTTCGTCCGCTCTTCCGGGGTCGATCTCGGCCAAAGCCTCGCGGATCACGGAGTCGGGAATCCCCTTTCCCCTCAACATGAAGCGGATCTTGACCTCTCCCCAGCCGGCCAGCGAGGACTTATCCCGTGCGAAGGCCTCCGCATAGCGCCGGTCATCGACATAGCGGTCCTTGACCAGCAAGGCGACGATCTCCTCCGCGACACTTCCGACAGCCTCTTCCCCGAGGGCCTTCCGGACCTTGGTCAAGACCTCCGAACTGCAGTATTCGCGCATCGAGCAGAGGCGGCGGTACCGGTCCAGCACCCGCACGGCTGCCGGTGACAACGTCCCCGGCTCCATTGACCCGGATTTTGCCTCACTCGTCCCCATTGACCTTAGAAATTGAAACCGAACGACAGGTAGAAACCCACATTCTTGACCACATTGGACCAGGTCAGTCCTGCAGAAATCGGTCCCAGCAGCGTATCATACGAATAATCCAAGGCGACACCGAAGAAATTGCGGGCATCTTCCGTGACATAGGTCTTGAAATCCCGCGCATCCCGCAGGTAATTGAAGATCCCCGTCACATAATGGTTCCGAGTGACGCGGAAACGGAAGTCCGTCCGGAACTTGGTCATGATGGACTCTGCCGGAATCACGTTCGTGGTGCCCACGAAAGACATCTGCTGCTCCGCATAACGGCCGTCCATATTACCGCCGAAGATATTGATGTACGGCAGCGGCGGCGTGTCTCCCAGAAGGAAACGGCAGTCCAGAGACGGGACGAAGGAGAAAAGACCGGCAGAGCCCACTCCCTTGATACCGAAACGTAAGGCATGGAAGTTCTTGAACTTCACCGGAAAGCCGGCGAAGGTCCAGTTGTAGGACAATCCGGCAGAAAGTCCCTTCGTCGGGAAATAACCGTCATCGAAGGTGTCCATCATCGCTTTCAGCCGCAGGGACAGGTAATCGTTGTGGTCCGCCTCGTTGAGTACCGGAATGTCCGGCGTGAGATAGGTGAAATGGAAGAAATCGTTCGTCAGGCCGGCATTGATATCCAGCTTCGACCACTTGATGTTCGAGAAGAAGAACTCCTGACGTGCGCGGAGGAAATTCATACGACTCAGACGGTCATCCTTCACGTGCATGATGTCCGAATCGGTCCAGCCCACGGAAGCCGTCGCATTGATGGTCGGCATCTTCGGATGGTCGTAGGAATAATGGAATTTCAGATACGGGTTCGCGCCCAGCTTCGCCGTGAAATCATAGCGTGAGCCGGAAATGCGCCTGGCGTTCAGACCGACATTGATCAGAATCGAAACGATCTCCTCGGTATCGGCACGCAGACCGACTCCCAGCTGATGCACCGGTCCTTTGTTGCACAGGATCACCAGACGGAAAGGTTCGCCCGTTCCCTCCAGCTCATATTTCACGAAATTATAGGCATTGGTGCTGTAGATCTGCGCCACGATGTCCTCGCAGTCGCTCTTCGTCAGACGGTCGCCCGGCTTCACCTTGATCCGCTTCATCAGGATCTCTCCTTCCTGCGAGGACACGCCGTCGATCACGATCTGGTCGATCAGGACCGTGTCTCTGCTCAGGTCAATGGCTGGCTTTCCGGCCAAGGAAGGCTTCGAGCGTCCTACCCGCTTCTTCACCGCCTTCAGTTCATCCAGCTGGGCCGCTGCCGCCGCATAGCCTCGAGCGATAAGGGTGTCGACGCTCCGTTTGTCGAAGCTCATCATGCTGTAACCGGTGATGTCCGGACGGATCGTCACGTCGGGGATGCCCACATTCCGCTCGTAAGCATCCTTGCCGAGCATATCGATGCCCTGAGAAACGATGTCCGCCAGGTTGTTGATGTCCATGTAGGTCCGGTCCGCGCTGGCCAGAGTGACGCCGATGACGATGTCCGCACCCATCATCTTCGCCAGATCAGTCGGATAATTGTTACGCAGACCGCCGTCCACCAGCACCATCCCTTCCGTACGCACAGGATTGAAGAAACCCGGAATGGACATCGTGGAACGGAGGGCCGTATTGATCTTGCCTTCATGCCAGATCTTCGCCTTTCCCGACACGAGGTCCGCCGCGATGCAGACAAACGGGATCGGGAGGTCCAGGAAGTTCATGTTGTCCTGATAACCGACAGACATGGAAGAGATGATGTTGCTGACATTCTGACCGCTGACGTAACCGGAAGGCAGACTCCGGAGCAGGTTGCTCTTCAGAAAACTCGAATAGTCCTTGTTGCCGGCGGCACCGATCTTCAAAGGATTGAAGTCCGGTTCCTTGACCAACGGTTCGTATTTGATGTCAGCCTCGACCTTGCTCCTGAACGAATCCTTATCGTAGTAGAATGGAATCTCCAGGAGATATTTCTCCCGATATTTCATCTCGTTGTAAGAGATATATTCCCGAGGCAGATTATCCGAGAGCGCCAGGCTCCAATCCATGTTCCGCACCAGAGAATCCATTTCCGGAACGGTGTAGCCGAGAGCATAGAGACCGCCGACCAGACCACCCATGCTGGTACCGAGGACCATGTCCACCGGGATCTGGAGCGAATCGAGATAATCGATGATGCCGAGATGGGCCACACCTTTCGCTCCACCGCCGCTGAGCACAAGGGCTACGGTCGGACGTTTCCGACGGATCTTCGCCATGCGGGCACGCATAGCACGGATAGCGGCCGCGTCGGATTCCGGATCGACGCTGTTGAGATTGACGAGAATATCGTCAATGGATACGGTCTTCGGAAGGTTGAGTCGAGGATCAGCCGCACCTTCAGCAATTCCAGCTGCGGCAGGAAGAAAAGTCGCCAGGAGGCAAGTGATGTAAAGGAGAGCTTTCCGCATGTTCATTGACTACTATGATGGTTCTACTTCTGTCTGTCTTTCTCCTGATGTTCCCCGGCGAGCATTCCGCAGGCCGCGAGAATGTCCTCTCCACGGGAAGCACGGATGGTCGTGGTCACGCCCAGGTTGTTCAGCCGCTGCTTGAACTGCTCCATGATCAGTCCCGGGCAGGTGTCGTAAGGATAGTCCGGAATCTTGTGGAAGCGGATCAGGTTCATACGGCATTCGATGCCTTTGAGCATCCGGAACAAAGCGTCTGCATGGCGTTTGCTGTCATTGAACCCGGCGAACATCGTATATTCGAAGCTCACCCGTCGCTGGCCGCTGAAGTCGTATTGCTTGATGAGGTCGATGACCTGGGCCAATGGGAAGGCTTTCTGGGCGGGCATGATGCTGAGGCGCTCGTCCGGGAACGGGTCGTGGAGACTGATCGCCAGATGGCATCTGCAGTCGTCCAGATAGTTCTTGAGGGTCGGGAGTACGCCAATGGAGCTGAGGGTGATGCGTTTCGGGCTCCAGGCGAAGCCCCAGTCCGCAGTCAGGATCTCGATGGCCCGCATGACATTCTCGTAGTTGTCGAGCGGTTCGCCCATGCCCATGAAGACGGTGTTCGTGAGCTGCTCGCATTCGTCCACCGCCAGGAACTGGCTGATGATGTCAGCGGCGGAAAGATGTCCGTGGAAGCCTTGGCGGCCGGTCATGCAGAACTTGCAGCCCATCTTGCAGCCGGACTGGCTGGATACGCAGAGGGTCGCGCGGCCGTCGTCGGGGATCATCACGGCCTCGACAGCGCCGAGTTCCAGCTGGTCTTCGGGAACGCTGCCGTCACAGCCGGCATTGAGTCCCTTCCTGTGGGCGCAGCGCACCGGGAAAAGGTACTTCTTCGTGCCGTCCGTGGATTCGATCTTCCCGGAATACTCCACGACACCGACTTCATATTTTTCATTGAGCTTTTCACGTGCCGCCTTGGAGAGGTTCGTCATCTCATCGATCGTCCTCACCCTTTTCTGATACAACCACTGCGCCATCTGCTTCGCCGTGAAGCCCGGCAGGCCAGCCTCGGCCACGACAGCCTTCAGCTCTTCAAGATTCTTTCCGAGAAGTTTGATTTTCATCCGCCAACTATTATCTGATTTCTATTTTTCTTTATCGGGACCTGAGTTCCCCATGGTCCTTCCCTGCAATTTCCGGGCCTCGGTTCCATTGGCCTGAGCAGGAAAGAGCCCTTTACATGTGCCGTACTTTGGCACGACCCTGACAGGTCCGGACCCCTTTCAAACAATGCACAAATTTACACAAATTTTATTTTAGTGTATTCGGTTTTTTCATATCTTTGCTAACCATGATTCTAACCATGGAAACATTTTTACAAATTTTAAAACACGACATTTATGGCTAAAGAAGAAAAGAGTACCGAAGTCAATGCTGCGAAACTCAAGGCATTGCAGGCGACGATTGACAAGATTGAGAAAGATTACGGAAAAGGTACGATCATGAAGTTGGGAGATCAGCCAAAATGGGACGTATCGGTCATCCCGAGCGGATCCATCGCATTGGACCACGCCCTCGGAATCGGCGGATATCCACGCGGAAGGGTCATCGAGATCTACGGACCGGAATCCAGTGGTAAGACAACTCTTGCAATCCATGCGATCGCACAGGCTCAGAAACAAGGCGGCATCGCTGCCATCATTGATGCTGAGCACGCATTTGACAGAACCTACGCGAAGAACCTCGGCGTAGACGTCGATACATTGCTCATTTCACAGCCGGACAACGGTGAACAGGCACTCGAGATCGCCGACAACCTCATCAGGTCAGGCGCGATCGACATCATCGTCATCGACTCCGTGGCTGCCCTTACCCCGAAGGCCGAGATCGAAGGCGAGATGGGCGACTCCAAGATGGGTCTCCAGGCACGTCTGATGAGCCAGGCGCTGAGGAAACTGACGGCCAGCATCAGCAAGACCAACACCTGCTGCATCTTCATCAACCAGCTGCGTGACAAGATCGGTGTCATGTTCGGCAATCCGGAGACCACCACCGGCGGTAACGCGCTGAAATTCTACGCTTCCGTACGTGTGGACGTGCGCAGAACGACTCAGATCAAAGACGGTGACGAGGCGCTCGGTAACCGTACCCGCGTGAAGATCGTCAAGAACAAGATGGCTCCTCCTTTCAAGAAGGCCGAGTTCGATATCGTTTACGGAGAAGGCATCTCCCACCCGGGTGAGGTACTGGATCTGGCAGTCGAGCACGACATCGTCAAGAAGAGCGGTTCATGGTTCAGCTACGGTGACAGCAAACTGGCTCAGGGCCGTGAAGCGGTCAAGCAGCTCCTTTCCGACAACGTTGAACTTTGCGACGAGATCGAAGCGAAGATCCGCGAAGTTCTCGCCAGCGTTCAGGACTAAGTTTCTTCGAGAAGCTTCACTTCTCCATAGAGAGTCTTCTCCCCTCGAGCCGGAAGCCCTCGATAAGAATGAAAGTGCTTTATGAATAAAAGAATTCTAGTCACCGGTGCAAGTGGATTCATAGGAAGTTTCCTGGTGGAAGGCGGTCTGGAACGCGACATGCAGGTTTGGGCCGGAGTAAGGCATGGCAGCAGCCGCAGATATCTGCAGGATGAAAGGATTGATTTTGCTGAGCTTGATTTCTCCAGTCCGGAGAAATTGAGACAGCAACTTGCCAGACATAAGGAAGAACATGGCGGATGGGATCATATCGTGCATTGTGCCGGTGTGACCAAATGCCTGAACACCATGGATTTCGAGAACGTAAACTACATCGCGACCGTTCATTTCATCGAAGCCCTCAAGGAACTGGAAATGGTTCCTGAAACTTTTGTTTTCATAAGTTCTTTAAGTGTCTTTGGACCTATTCGGGAAAAAGATTATACGGAAATAACAGAAACAGATTTTCCGCAGCCGAATACGGCTTACGGAGCGAGCAAGCTTCGGGCAGAGAACTATATACGTTCGCTTGATGACTTTCCTTATGTGATTTTCCGTCCGACGGGAGTTTACGGACCTCGTGAAAAGGGCTATTTCCTGATGGCGGCATCAATCAGAAGGCATGTGGATATCGCTGCGGGGTTCAAACGTCAGGACATAACTTTCGTGTATGTGAAAGATTTGGTTCAGGCTGTGTATCTGGCTATCGAAAAGAAAGTAACCCGTCGGCAATACTTCTTGAGCGATGGAGAAATATACTGCAGCCGTACATTCTCCGACCTGATCCGCAAGGAACTGGGCGATCCGTGGCTGATTCGCTTCAATTGCCCTCTCTGGCTGTTGAGATCGATCTCGTTTGTGGCGGAGAAGTGGGGAAAACTGACTCACGTGCCAAGTACGCTGAACCGTGACAAATACAACATCATGAAGCAGAGGAACTGGAGGTGTGATATCACTCCGGCTGTAAGGGAGTTGGGCTATAGGCCCGAATATCAATTGGAAAGAGGAGTTAAAGAAACGATCAACTGGTATAAAAAGGAAAAATGGCTTTAAAGGCGGAGAATTTTTCTCCGCCTTTTTCATTTGGCCATAATCATGAAATCTGAAAAATGTTCATTCACGACGACATCTACCTCACCGCTCCAGTCATCCGGATGGTTTTTCCATTTCGTGGATTCATAATGGAACGAGTGATTCCATGTCTTCGGAAATTCAGTCTCGATGAGATATCTTTTCTTATCTGCAGAACCGATTATAAGACTGACCGTTATCTGTTCCGGACGAGCATGCTTGTCTTCCCATTTGACAGGAACAGGTTGCCAACTGTTGTTCGTCCAATATTGATCTGAAACAGATACCAGACTTTTATGGAACATATTCATATCTACCGGTTTCCCGGAAGAGGAAACGTCGACGACTGAAGAAACCGAATTGACATACGGATTTGCAATATGCCACTCCCAATCCGCACCACTTTTCCGTTTTGTTTTAACACTTCCCTCCGCACGGATTCTCATCTGGATTTCAAGTCGTGCCGTCTTTCCGTTCGTTTTGACATATAACTGATTTCCCTGTCTATAAAAAATCAGCTTCAAGATCTCATCCGCAGTTCCATCCCATACTTCATCATAATGATCAATGCTCCCGTTTCCAAATGGAAGATCGAAATCACAGTATCCCAGATTCCAGATATTCTGATACCAGAGAAGTGGATATGGAGTACATGGACCATCTGCCGGATTATATTCCCAATATCTATCCTCCCATCGAGTCGCAAATCTATCATTTTCATCCCAGGTGAAATATACAACTGAAGGATTTTCCATCTTGCTGTCGGAAACATCACCGATGCAGGAATCGACATAGAATTCCGTTCCGTGCGCAATACAGAAAGCCTTATAGATAATATCCTTCTTTTCAGAATCACTGAGAGCTTGAAAATAATCAAGAGTCATCCGATGTTTCAAGCTGCCAGGAACATAGGTCCAAGATGCACAGTTGGAAAATATATTGATACCAGGTAAAGATTGATAGTAAACAGGCTCTCCAACTTTAATCTGCCCATCTTTGAACTGCGACTGCTCATTTAAGGGATAGGAAGTGTATTCCATACAATCCTCATATCCCGGCCTTAAATAAACTTTATCGGAGATATCGAAATACTTGCAATTTTTCCGATCAACATGACTGCTGCCCATTGAATTTTTAAAATTCACATCAGGATGAGCATAGATGTATCTTTTCACTTTTCCTTGAGCATAGAGCCGCTCTGATTCTTTTACCATACTGTCGAAATGTGAAGGATTGGTTTCAACTTCCGAGACTAAATTTGAGATCATTCCAACTCTGTAACTCATATAGACATTCGAAGGATTCTTGATTATGCACACCAGTTCTGTATTTTGATTCAATCCTGGAGAATCATAAGCCGGATCATATTTTATCGGATCCGTTAAAACGAAATGAATCGGCAGGATATCCAGATTTGCCTTCGTACGAGAAGAATCGGCGTTCTTGCTGTCAATGCTTAATTCGACAAAGTCATTCAAAGCATAGATGCGACTTAAATCATAAGACAGATCGTAATCTGAAGGACAGACGATCTTCGGCAAGAACCGCCAGGAAGCATTGCCTGAATCCGATGGCAAAGAAGAGAATTTCTCGATCTTTAATGATGAACTGATATTGGCCTTCGCATCACTGCAACCGATGCCGAAAGTCGGAGTAAAGAGAGAATTGTCGAAAGAATGGCCTTCCGCATTTAAGTTCACACCATTCCTGTCTGTCAGAAAGATATAAAGAAATGGAACATCGCATTTCTGAGAAACAGATAATCCATAGCCATAATCATCATAATTCACCAGGTTCAAGTCACCGTTGATTGTAAATGCAAGATTCCTATACGAAGAAAGATCATCCTTGTTCGGCCGATGATCATCTACACTTTCTTCAAGATGATTGCTTATAGCCAATAGAGGTTTCTGAATCAGCACATTCGAACTTGTCCTCATCAGTTTCGTACCGTCCTTATCAATCAGCCAGATTGCACCGGAAGCCGTATCCAGGCACTTCAATCGACATGAGAACACACTCGGATCGCCGGTCCCTGACAACGGTTCAAAATGAAGAGCTGATGCGGTGCCATTGTCCGGTTCAAACAGCAAACCGACACCGGAAACATCGTGATGAAAATACTCCAGCAGTTCTTTCTCCATCTTCACGGAATAAATCGGCATTTCTCCAATGTACAGGTCATCGATACCATGAAGTCCATGACTTATGGAACCGGAAGCGAAACCTTCTTCAATGTTGATGTTTGGCACGACCTTCCAGGAAATCTCTTTAAGGCCATCACCAGTGAGAGACAATGTAATCGTTGACTCCGCATTGCGAATCACATCAAAATTAGTGACATTGTCATATCCGAGATAAAAACGATAGGTCACATCACCTGAATAAAAGAATCCCGGCCGGAATATACCCTTGACTTCAATGAAAGTACAAACATCTTTCTTCGAATTGATATTATCCGGATTCTTCGCCCATGGATCAGTATTGGAAGGAAGAAGATCTCCCTGCATATTTTCAAAGGCATAGAATGAAACGACGCCTCCGGCATTGAGACTGCTGAGATCAGATGCAGAAGCATGATCTCCGTCCACCACATCGGAACTGCTTTCCGCTTTATTGTTCTGCAGAAACGGACGCATTCTCCTGGCGGCCTGACATAATTTCACAGAAGTGATGTCCAATCCACGCAAAGATCCTATGTTCAAGGCGAAATTGATCTTGGCGACCATCTTCCGCATGCTTACTTCAAGAACTCCTGTCGAAGATGAAGGATTGAAGACATAGTCTTTCATGGACCAGGACAAAGGTATCTGATTCGAAAATTCAGATATGGAATTGACGGTAATCCCCATATTCATCTTGAATTCTGATTCATTGATCGTATTGACTGGCTTATGGCCGACATTTCCCAAAGCATAAAGATCATACCTGCAACCTTTCGCAAGCTTCAAGGTAACAGCAGAAGGTGTTTCCGAATAGAGACTTGCATATAGCTTCCCGTCTCTGAACGCATAAATGTTGACATTGGAAAGAGTGGATTCGTTGAAAGGGATACTGCTCTTCGTCTTCACGGGAACAGCACACCCGATGTTCAACTGCAAGACAGCCTGCGTTGCAAGAGAATCGATCTGTTCTGACTCATTTGAAACTGAATCATCGTCAGATATTTCCGGAGATGAAATTTCCTGCAAGCAAGAACAGATCGCAAAAACCATTGCAACAAGAAAAATTGATTTATGTTCCATAACATGCTACTTAATTACTATCATCATCAATCTTGATACTTCCACTATCTGATGTTCTGCGGCCGCCGAGTGCGGCGAACACATGAAAAAGGCGGCGGTACTGCGTATCAAAAGCTAATGTACCATGTGCAGTGAAGATTTACTTGATTACCGCCGCCTGCAAACATTTAAATAAATTGATCACTATGAGACTCGGGATTCACATCTGCGAGCTATCTTTCCATATCGATTCCCCGACCCTCCGACAAGTCACCATCCATTAGGTCAACCCCTGAACTTCGGGAGGAGAAATCCCCGATCTGAGTTTCAGCACGTCTCTGACGGACGGGTTACGGTGCCGCGAGACGGCAGCGTTTGAGCTTCAGGACGCACTCAGGGCGAAGGATGCCGGCAGCAGCCAGACCATCGACCGTCCACTCCGTCCTGGGTGTATTCTGTCGGTAAACCACGACACCATGGGCGGCATAACTGCCGATGTAGGGATGACAGCACAACGAATCTTCAGGCAGAGACCAGATCGGATAAGGCGGTGCAGGCCCGACTGTCACCAGATCCGCCAGCCCATTGAACTTCTCCTGATCGAAATGATAGATGTCCATCAGCTGTTCAGGATAAGAGAAGCCTCCCAGAGCCTTCCGGTGCGCGATGATTTTCTTCACGAAATAGGGGCCGATTCCCGGTAAGGCATCGAGCGCCGCCGAATCCGCTCGGTTCAAGTCAACGGCCGGGATGTCGATGTAGTCTTCAAGGCGTCGATACATTTCTTCCGAGACGACATAGGACCTGGCGAAATCGGATTTGCGACGGAAGCGCCCGCCTTTCTGCCGGTAATTCCGGATAGAGACAGCCTGCTTCTCGGTGAAGCCAAGCCGCATGAAATCGTCGACCGAAGCCGTGTTCGGATTGAAACGGAAAAGCTGGATCTTGCGGGGTGGATGAGCCGCTCTCACGGCCATGACTTCAGGGGAATGAGGGGCGTTCTTCCGCACGATGATTCTTCCCCGCTGCCCCTCTTCCGATGAAGTGACTGCTTTCTCCGCATCTTCCCTACCAGCTCTCGGCACTTCTCCAGCACGCAGTCCAGTCTTCGATTTTCCATAACCATTCCCGAAACGTCCAGAAGAACCATCCTTTCCAGACCTTCCTGAATTTCCACCGTCCGACCCTCGAGAATTCCCGTCGTCCATCCTCGCAGCCTCCCCGTCGGCAGCCCAGCCGGAAAGATCCGGAGGCAATGCTCCATCATAGACATACACGGTATCAGGGCAATCACGGTTGCTGGCGATATGCTCGACCGCCGCAGCATGAATGAACAGTGCCGTCTGGTAACCGATGGCCAAAAAAACGAGAGCAACGACTCCCGTCATGAACGACGCAGTCGGTGCTCTCTTCAATTTTCTGTCTGGTTCTTCCTTCATGATCCTCAGTGGTTCTGCTGCAAACTTGAGAAGGAAATTCCAGAATTCCTAATGCGAAAACGGCCTTATAAACTATTCCAGACCATCATTTTCTCTTTCTTTAAACTTTTTCTTTTTCTTAATGCTTCGAAGCTCCGAAACATCCACGGACTCATTGACCTCAACATGATGCTCACGTCCGGTACCGGCGACGATCAGGACGATTTCGCCCTTCGGTTCATGCTCGGCATACCACTGAGCGACCTCCACCAAAGTGCCGCGACGATGCTCCTCGAACTTCTTCGAGATTTCCCGGGCAACTGAACATTGACGGTCCTCTCCGAAGAACTCGGCGAGCTGGGTCAAAGTCTTGACGAGACGGTAAGGCGATTCATAGATGACGATGGTCCTTGGCTCGACAGCCAGCTGCTGAAGACGGGTCTGGCGGCCTTTCTTGACCGGCAGGAAGCCCTCGAAACAGAACTTGTCGCAAGGGAGACCGGAGCTGACGAGAGCCGGCACGAAGGCAGTTGCGCCCGGAAGTGTCTGAACCTCAATACCTTCATCAACACAAAGTCGGGCGAGAAAGAAGCCAGGGTCGCTGATTCCCGGAGTTCCGGCATCGCTGATGAGAGCCACATTGAGCCCGGCCAGGATGCGCTCCTTGATCATCTCGGAAGTCTTGTGTTCATTGAACTTATGGTGCGACTCAAGACGACCGTGGATGTCGTAATGCTTGAGGAGGACGGAGCTGGTGCGGGTGTCCTCCGCGAGGATGAGGTCGGCTTCCTGGAGCACGCGGACGGCTCTGAAGGTCATGTCCTCGAGGTTTCCGACGGGTGTCGGGACGATGTATAAGATTCCTGCCATGTTCTTTCAGGTCAATGGGTTTGTGTGTTATCTCAATTTTCTGCGGACGGCCATCATGAAGCGGTAGACCGTATCGGATTCAAGGTTCCAGCCAGGGTGGTTCGTCGCAAGATAGTCGATGGCTTCGTCGAAACCGTCCATGGCGTTCAGAGCGCAGATGGTATTCTGGAAGAGGACCGCATCGTGACCGAAGAGGGTGTTGATGAAGAGGAGACGGTCATTCAGGGAAATGGCGCTGCGGATATCGTGGACCGGTGAGGCCGGCATGTCATGGCGCCATGCCTGGTGTTCGGCCATAGCGTCGATGACGGCACGTTTCGGCTGATCAACCATCTGGACGTTCACCGTCGATACCGGGCGGCATTCCTCCGGCTCGAGCAGGTGAGTCTGCTCCGGAGCGTCCACCGTTGCCTCCACCGTCTCATCTGCAGTATCGAGGACTGGCATCTCCAGACTGTCAAGATCGAGTTCGATCGCCTGATCGGCAGTCCCCTCGCCGAGAAGCTGGTCGAGTTCAGAAATCTTTCTTTCGAGCGTATCGAGCTGGCTCCGGATCGAAGCCGACATTTCATTGATTTCGGACAAAATTTGTCGCTGCTTATTTTCCATAAGGCAATAAATCGCTATCTTTGTTCCGCAGCAGAAACTGCGTGACCAATTCAACTTAACAATCTACAAAAGTAAGGAAATGTTTTTAGAAAGTGCAAAAAAAGCAGGTTCTATTGAAGTAATCTGCGGCTCGATGTTCTCCGGAAAGACGGAGGAACTGATCAGGAGGATGAGAAGAGCTCAGTTCGCCAGACAGAAGGTGGAGATCTACAAGCCCTGCATCGATGTCCGCTATTCAGAGGACGAGGTCGTTTCGCACGACTCCCACAGCATTCCGTCCACGCCGATCGATTCGCCTGCCAGCATGCTTCTGCTTTCCAGCGACGTTGAAGTGGTCGGAATCGACGAGGCTCAGTTCTTCGATGACACGATCGTTGAGGTGGTCCAGAAACTGGCAGACAGGGGTGTCCGCGTGATCATTGCCGGACTTGATACGGATTTCCTGGGAAAACCTTTCGGTCCGATGCCGGCTTTGATGGCGATTGCGGAGGATGTCCAGAAGGTACATGCCATCTGCGTGAAATGCGGCAGCCCTGCCAATCATTCGCATCGTCTGTCGAAGAACGACAAGCTGGTCGTCCTCGGCGAGAAAGATATCTACGAGCCGCTCTGCCGCCATTGCTTCAATGCCGCGATGGCTGCTGAAGCCGCTGAAGCCAAGCCTGACCAGAATCCGGAGGCTTGACTTATCGAGCCACGCCTTTCCAGGAAGAAGGAACAGGAGCCTCGACGGTCATTTCGGTCTTCTTGACCGGATGAACGAAGGTGATGCGGCGGGCATGGAGGGAAATGCCTCCGTCCGGGTTGGAACGCGGTGCGCCGTATTTGAGGTCTCCCTTTATCGGACAGCCGATGTTGGAGAGCTGGCAACGGATCTGATGGTGACGGCCGGTGAGCAGTTCGACTTCCACGAGGAAATATCTTTCTGTCCGGTCAATGAGCTCGTAACGGAGTTTCGCGAGTCTGGCATCCTTGCGGGCCGCTCCCTGCTTGCAGATGTAGGATTTGTTCTGGCGCTCTACCCTATATATATAGTCTTCAAGGCTGCCTGCGGTCGGGTTCGGCTCGGCACAGGTCAAGGCCCAGTACCATTTTCGGACGTTTCCGTCACGGAACATGGCGTTCAGCCTTTCGAGGGCCTTGGAAGTCTTGGCGAGAACGGTGATGCCGCTGACCGGACGGTCCAGACGGTGAGGCAGCCCGATGAACACCTGACCGGGCTTGTTGTCCCGCTGGGCGATGAAAGCCTTGAGCGATTCGCACAGGCATTCGTCCCCGGTCTTGTCACCTTGGACGATTTCTCCCACTTTCTTGTTCATGACCAGCAGATGATTGTCCTCATAGAGGATTCGGGCGGCGATATCTTCGAATTCGGCCGGCTCCATTGTTCTGTAAACTCCCATTATAGCTTCTGTAACTGTTTTGCAGCGGCAAAGATAGTCATTTTCATGTCATTTCTGTCACGCTCGGACTGACATTTTCAAGGGAGGAACTGACATTTTGGCACGATTCAGTCTCATTTTCCCATTGGCACAGCTTTCGTATAAAGAGAGACGTCACGCGATGAGAGCGTCGGAATGATCCGGATGGCACGGTGCCATTGACCTGAGATTGAATAATAATTAAAAAAAAGAATAAACATTATGGGAAAAATCATTGGAATTGACCTCGGAACCACGAACTCTTGTGTGGCCGTCATGGAAGGTAATGAGCCTACTGTCATTATCAACAACGAAGGTCAGCGTACAACTCCTTCAGTAGTCGCTTTCACCGATGGTGGTGAGCGTAAAATCGGTAACCCGGCTAAACGTCAGGCTATCACCAACCCTCACAAGACCGTATTCTCCATCAAGAGATTCATGGGTGAGACTTTCGATCAGGTGCAGACCGAGATCGGCAGAATGCCTTACAAGGTCGTCAAGGGTGACAACAACACTCCACGTGTGGACATCGACGGACGTATGTACACGCCGCAGGAGATCTCAGCAATGATTCTCCAGAAGATGAAGAAAACCGCTGAGGAGTATCTGAGACAGGATGTGACTGAGGCTGTCATCACAGTTCCGGCTTACTTCTCCGATTCACAGCGTCAGGCTACTAAAGAGGCCGGTAAGATTGCAGGTCTTGAGGTGAAACGTATCATCAACGAGCCTACTGCCGCTGCCCTCGCGTACGGTCTGGACAAGAAGAACAAGGATATGAAGATCGCAGTATACGACCTTGGTGGCGGTACTTTCGATATTTCCATCATGGAACTCGGCGACGGTGTGTTCGAGGTACTTTCTACCAACGGTGACACTCACCTCGGCGGTGATGACTTCGACCAGGTGATCATCGATTGGCTGGCTTCTGAGTTCGCTGCAGAGAACGGTGGTCTTGACCTTAAGAAAGACCCTATGGCTCTCCAGAGATTGAAAGAGGCTGCCGAGAAAGCTAAGATCGAGCTGTCCAGCCAGACTTCTACCGAGATCAACCTGCCTTACATCATGCCGGTCGACGGTGTTCCGAAACACCTGGTGAAGACTTTGACTCGTGCAAAATTCGAGATGCTTGCTGACAACCTCGTACAGCGTACTCTCGAGCCATGCCGCAAAGCCCTTTCCGATGCGAACCTTTCCGCTTCAGATATTGATGAGGTCCTCCTCGTCGGCGGTTCAACCCGTATCCCTGCTATCCAGGCAGTCGTCGAGAACTTCTTCGGTAAGACTCCGAACAAGACTGTGAACCCGGATGAGGTTGTTGCCCTCGGTGCAGCTATCCAGGGTGGTGTCCTCGCAGGTGATGTGAAAGACGTGCTTCTTCTTGATGTCACTCCGCTTTCACTCGGTCTTGAGACTCTCGGTGGCGTGATGACGAAACTCATCGAGTCCAACACGACCATCCCTACCCGTAAGTCACAGGTCTTCTCTACAGCCGCTGACAACCAGCCTGCAGTTGATATCCACGTACTTCAGGGTGAGAGACCGTTAGCTAAGGACAACAAGCTTATCGGAAACTTCATCCTCGACGGTATCGCACCGGCTCCAAGAGGAATCCCGCAGATCGAGGTCACCTTCGATATCGATGCCAACGGTATCCTGAACGTGTCCGCTAAGGATAAGGCTACCGGCAAAGAGCAGAAGATCCGTATCGAGGCTTCTTCAGGACTTTCTGAGGACGAGATCAAGAGAATGAGGGATGAAGCTAAGGCCAATGAGGCCGCTGATAAGGCCGAGAAGGAGCGTATCGACAAGATCAACAATGCTGATGCGATGTGCTTCCAGACTGAGAAGAACCTCAAGGACTATGGCGACAAGCTTCCTGCTGACAAGAAGGCTCCTATCGAGAGCGCATTGAACAGCTTGAAAGAGGCTGTCAAAGCTCAGAACATCGCCGATATCGACAAATACAACGGTGAGCTCGAGGCCGCATGGCACGCAGCTTCCGAGGATATGGCAAAGGCAGCTCAGGCAGGACAGGCTGGTCCTCAGGAACCGCAGGCTGGCTCACAGGGTCCTCAGGGACCAGATGAGCAGGGTCCGGACGAGCAGTAATCGTCCAGTCCTTCAGCCTATGTACTGAAATTTCGGACATTTGATATAAGAACCCGGCATCATCCGTGATGGATGGTGCCGGGTTCTCGTCATATATAATGGAATGTAACCCAAGGTGTAGTAATAAAGATGTTTTCTGCGAGTATTTCGGCTGAGGACAAGGAAGACGAGTGACGACCGAAGGAGCTTCAAGAATTTTTTGCGAGTATTTCGGCTGAGGATAAGGAAGACGAGTGACGAAGGAAGGAGCAACCTGGCGCTGAGGATACGAAGCCTGACGAGGTAGAGGTGATTTTGGCTGAGAGCAAGGCGGACGAGCGACGACCGAAGGAGCTTCAAGAATTTTTTGCGAGTATCGTGGCCAAGATCAAGGAACGCAAATGACGAAGGAAGGAGCAACCTGGCGCTGAGGATACGAAGTCTGACGAGGTAGAGGTGATTTTGGCTGAGAGCAAGGCGGACGAGCGACGACCGAAGGAGCTACCTGAAGGTAGTGACTGAGGAAGGATGCGAAGTCCAACACAGCTATCAGTCAAAAGCACAAAAAAAATGAGGACGTCGCTCACGCGAGACCCTCATACTAACCACATAATTAATAACACTAAAACTAATAACCAATGAATTGTAGACTGTCAGAATGACTTGTCTGATCAATTCTTTTGCAAAGGTACTGTTTTTTCTTGGATTTGCAAGTCTTTTTGATAAAATTCCTGATTTTTTGATAATTTTGTGCACTTTTTTGTCGAATACGGTTTCTCACAATAAATGAAATGATATGCTGAATGTTCTTATAGCCCTCTGGGGCAGCGCTCTTATAGGTTGGTCATTGAGGAAATGGCCACAGAAATGGGTAGGAAAACTTCTGCCGCTAGCCATCTGGCTCATGTTGTTCTTCATCGGTATCGAAGTCGGAAAGAACGAGACCTTGACCAGCCAGCTGGGAAACTTAGGGGCACAGGCCTTCGCTGTCACCCTCATCTGCTCATTGACCTGCGCCCTGGCTTCATGGGCCTTCTATGAATTCGTGTATTGCGCAGGAAATAAAGTGCAGGTGTCTCGGAAGACTTCCGCACCGATGGGAGATGTGAATGCGGACGGTCATAAGCTGAACCCGAAGAAATCCAGGCTGAGGATCTTCAGTTCCATGAAAGACAGCATGATCATCGTGCTGTTCTTCATCCTGGGATGGATCACCGGAGCTTTGGGCTGGGGCAACGGAATACCGGAACACGCGACCTTGTTCTGTCTCTATGTCCTGCTCTTCTGCGTGGGATTCGGCTTAGGACAGAACCGCGAACTGAAAAAGAGCCTCAAAGCCTCAAAGAAACGCCTGCTGTTCATGCCGCTGGTGACGATACTGGCGACCTGGCTGGGCTCAGCTCTCACGGCCCTGCTGTTTCACGATTACAGCCTGACTGACTGGCTGGCCGTAGGTTCCGGTTTCGGCTACTATTCCCTGTCCAGCATTCTGATCACGGATATGAAAGGCGCTGAATTAGGCACGATTGCCTTGATGTATAATGTGATGCGTGAACTGGCGGCCATCATCATGGCACCGTTCATCGTGAAATGGGCCGGTCCACTGGCGGTCATCAGCATCGGTGGAGCGACAACCGCCGACACGACGCTGCCGGCGGTCTCCCGCTATGCCGGAAAGGAATTCGTCCCGATTTCCATCTTCCATGGAATCCTGGTCGATTTCACCGTTCCGTTCCTTGTTCCTTTCTTCTGTGCGCTGTAGTTTTCCTACATCTCCATCATGCGAGTGATCGGAAGGAGCGCGCGCTGACGCAATGCCTCATCCAGAACAATCTCGCCTGCACCGTTCTCGAGGCAATCCAGAACGCCTTCGAGCCTTACTTTCTTCATTTCGTGGCAGACCAAGGTCTCCCTCAACGGAATGAACACCTTGTCCGGATTCTGCTTGTGCAGTTCAGTCATGATGCCCAGCTCGGTACCGATGATGAAGCGCTGAGCCGGAGATTTGCGGACGATGTCCAGCATGCCGGCAGTAGATGCGAAATGAATCAACGGATTGGAAATGAATTCCTGCTCGTGGGAACAGAGGGCTTCCGGATGGATCAGGATGTCCGTGGCCGGATATTCGGCAAGGGTCTGACGGACCATTTCTGGCGTGATGACATCATGAACGATGCAGCAGCCCTGCCAAAGGTCCATCTTGCGGCCGGTCACCTCCTGGATATATCCGCCCAAGTTTCTATCCGGTCCGAAAATAAGAGGACAATCTGCCGGCAAAGCCTTCACGATCCTCAGCGCGTTCGCTGAAGTGACGCAGTAATCCGTCTCTGCCTTAACAGCCGCTGTCGTGTTCACGTAGCTCACGACCAGACCGCCCGGGTGCTCGGCCTTCCATCTGCGGAGACCTTCCGCGGCGCAGCTGTCTGCCAGGGAGCATCCTGCATCGAAAGCGGCGGAATACACTTTCTTGTCCGGGGAAATGATGGCTGCGGTCTCTGCCATGAAATGTACACCGCAGAAAACGATGGCGTCAGCATCGGTCGTCGCTGCCAGTCTGGACAAGCCCAGGGAATCGCCGAGATAGTCCGCTATCCCCTGGATTTCCGGATTCGTATAGAAATGGGAGAGAATGACTGCATTCTTCTCTTTCTTCAATCGGTTGATCTTCTCGATCATTTCTTCTTGAGTCATGTTGACGTTGTTTCAGTTTCAGTTTCAGGTTCTGCTTTCACCGGAAACTACTCCTCGGTGATGTTCATGCTGATGTCCAGCGCAGTCACGGAATGCGTCAAAGCTCCGACGCTGATATAGTCGACGCCGGTAGCGGCCACTTCTTTCAGACGAGCGATGTTCATGTTGCCGGAAGCCTCGGTCTTGGCACGGCCGGCGATCATCTTCACGGCTTCGGCCATCATTTCATTGGACATGTTATCCAGCATGATGATGTCAGCACCACCTTCGAGAGCCTGTTTCACTTCTTCGAGCGTGGTCGTCTCGACCTCCATGCGCACACTCAGCGGAAGATTCTTCTTCACGGCCGCAGTCGCCGCAGGCACACCGCCGGCAATCTTGATATGGTTGTCTTTCAGCATCACCATATCGTAGAGACCGATCCTGTGGTTCATTCCGCCACCGTCTTTCACCGCCATCTTGTCCAGCATCCTCATGCCTGGAGCCGTCTTGCGGGTATCCAGCAGCTGCGTATGCGTTCCTGCGAGCTCTGCCACATATTTAGCGGTCTCGGTCGCGATACCGGACATGCGCTGCAGAATGTTCAGGGACAGACGCTCTCCGTAGAGCAAAGTTCTATAGCTGGCCTGGATGCGCAGGATAATGTCTCCTTTCTTCACGTGGTCGCCGTCTTCAACGAGCGGTTCCCAGACGAAATCTTTCTCGAAGCGCTCATAGACCTTGCGGATGACGGACAGGCCGGAAATGACGCCGTCTGCCTTCATCTTCATGGTAGCGACCGCTTTGGAGTGAGCCGGAATGATGGCATCCGTACTGATATCGCCTGTAGCGATGTCTTCTTCAATGGCGAGATCGATCAGTCTGTCGATCAAGTATTCTTTTTCAATCATATAACTGTTGTTTTTCTATTTTTCAGGTCAATGGGTTCAGTCCCCTTATTTGCGGATCGCGCGGGTCGTCATGCCCTTGCCGATCTGCTGGACAGTGTGTACCTCGAAGGCCGCACTCTCCTCCGGAAAGTCGGAACGTTTCATGCAGCCACGGCTCTCCTTACGATAGAAGGCTCCCTCCATGATCAGACGCGCGACCGTGATGAGATTCAGGCACCGGAAGCAGTTGATCTCGTCCTCAGAAAACTGCGGTAGGGCACGGATACCGTCCTCCATAGCCCTCAGCTCAGCCAATCCTTTCCGGAGTCCTTCGTCGTCACGGACGATACCGGCATACTGCGTCAGCAGCTCAGCCACTTTCTTACGTACACCCGGGAAGATATCGTCAAGCGCAGCCTCACGGAAATACTGCGGCACATAGCCGGAGCGATAGCCCTCGACCTGACCGACATGAGCTTTCTCAGCACCAAGTTCAGCATCGTACTGACCGACGGCGCTGTTCGCCGCGGAATCCTGGCGGGCGCAGAAGTCAACGATACGCTGGGCGAAGACCATGCACTCGAGCAAAGAGTTGGAAGCCAATCGGTTGGCACCCATGACTCCGGTCGACGCCGCCTCACCGCAGACGAAAAGATTCTCGATATTCGTGCGACCTTCCTCGTCACAGCAGATACCGCCGACGGTATAGTGAGCGGCCGGTGCGATCGGAATCCTGTCACACATGTCAATGCCGTATTCGGCACATTTCGCATAGATGGTCGGAAAACGGGACTTGATGGCCTCCGGATCCAGATGCTTGAGGGAAAGATAGACCCAGCCCTTGCCTTCCTTCTTGATCTCGCGGTCGATCATCTGCGCCACGAAATCACGAGGAGCGAGCTCATTGAGCTCATGCTTGCCGAGCAGGAAACGCTCCCCTGCCTGGTTCAGCAGATAGGCACCCTCCCCACGGACTGCCTCGCTGACGAGGAAGGTATCCGCACCTTCCTTGCAGATGGCTGTCGGATGGAACTGGATGAACTCCATATCCTCCACCTCGCAGCCGGCACGGTAGGCGATGGCGATACCGTCTCCGGTCGTCGAGCGCGGATTCGTGCTGTGCGTATAAGCTGCTGCAGTTCCGCCGGTAGCGATCACCGTATGCGGAGCAAGCAGGATCTCCTCCTTGTTCGTCTCATAATTCCAGCAGCGAACACCTTCGCATTTGCCGTTCCTGGTCAGGAAACCGAGCAGAGCATGGTCAGAGAACATCTCCACATTCGGTTCCTTCTTCACCTGCTCGAGGACGAAGCTCGTGACATAGCGGCCGGTAGCATCTCCGCCGGCATGGAAGATACGTCTCTTGTGGTGACCTCCTTCCAGACCGAGGGTGATATGTCCTTCCTTGTCCATATCGAACTTCATTCCACGTTTTATGATATCACTGATTCTTTCCGGGCCTTCATTGACCAGAATATCCACTGACGGGAAATCACAGAGTCCCCTTCCGGCCACGATCGTATCATCGAAATGAAATACTGGTTTGTCATTCTTGTCATAGACAGCCGCGATACCTCCCTGGGCATTGTAAGAATTGCTGTCTGTAAGGTTGCGTTTGGTAATCAATCCAACCTTACCATAAGCTGATGCCTTGAGCGCACAATAGAGTCCTGCAAGGCCGCTTCCTACGATAATATAGTTATATTTGCGTTCCATTACTACGGAAAAATTTCACAAATTTAACAATTCGTACCGATTTACGGCACTATAATCGAGAAAACTGCACTATGGACAAGAAATTGGCGGCTACCTGAAGCTGCAGACGCCGGTCCGGAAAAGAAGAACTGCTGCATCGCAGAGCAGAGCCTGAACGGCTCCAACCTGCACATGCAGCAGTTTTTCATTCACCTGACAGGAATCAATTATAGGCACTCTGCGCAGCATCGTCCAGCAATGCTTTCCGGACACTGCCGTAAGTGACCCTGACCTTGAGATACCTGGTCATTCCGGAATTGTTCGCGGCGATATCGAAAGATACGATATATTCCGTTTGGCTGACCTTCTTCACCGTGACGTTCGAAATGAAATCCGGAGACTTGTTCTCCGCCTTCAGGACATCCATATCCGTAGGGTTGGTGATCTGGACTGTCACGTCGTAGTGACCGCCTTTCTTCGGGAAGGTGTTCCAAGGATCCCAGCCACCTGCGAAGGAAATGGATGGTTTTCCGAGGGAACGGATCGCGACCTTGCTGATGGCCTTGGAAGTGACCGTACCATCTTCGTTGAGACCGTAGGCGATGATGTAATAATCCGTATTCTGTCTGGAAAGAGAGAGCTTGTGATCAGTCTTGACACCGCTGGTCAGATGATTCAGGATGCTGTCGTAATTCCAAGGATCGGTCCAGGTGGCGATATTCTTCCTGATGAGTTCCGCATCTGTCGTCGCATCGTACTCGGACTTTTCGATGACATCCAGGACATAAGTCGCTGAGGTATTGGAAGGGGTGCAGTCGAAGACCACTGAACCGGCACCTACGCTCTTCACATTGAAGGTGAAAGTCATATTCTCTACTGCAGGAAGTTCCTTGGCGGCCTGACGCACGACGAAATTTCCCTCCAGGAATTTGTTTCCACCGAGCGAATATTCCCAGAAAAGATAATCCTTGCGGACCTCCGTATCCGGATTGGCGGTCAAAGTGAAAGTGATCTTTCCGTCGGCAGCTTTCAGATCCTTGAGATAACCGTACATGGAAGAAAGCGTAAGCTCAGCGCCGGGTACCGGATTCTGAAGTTCATAAGGGATTTCGAAGCGGCCTCCCTCTGCGGCAAGTTCCGTCTTGTCGTTCCAATTGATGGTGAGGACCGGCTCCTGTCTCGAGAGCTGACTGAAAGTCAGGACGAGATTCTCAGCCTTGCTATACTTCAAGGTCACGCTACCCTTTCTCGCCGACGATCCGCTCGCTGCATCGTTAGCTGCAACGGAGATGGAAACGATTCCGTCTTTCTCGGAAACGCTGCTGACGCTGATCCAGCTTTCAGAAGCAGTTGCAGAAAGCGTCCTTCCAGCTACCGCATTCTCGATAGCGAAGGGAAGCTTGTACTTGCCGCCATCCGCAGGGATGACGGTGGCATTGTCCCAGGTAGAGGTGATGACCGGACGGAGTCTCGGCTGCTGCTCGACCTGCACGGTGACCTCCTCGGCCCCATTGTAGCTGAGGACGACCTTACCGATCCTTGCAGGAACATCATGATCTTCTCCGAAAGGAGAGACCTTTATCGTCACGGCATCTGTCTTCACCTCATTGACCGCGATCCAAGGCTCGGAAGAGACAGCTTTGAGCTGCTGGCCGGCTACCGCGTTGCTCACGGAATAACGGATGGTGAAAATTCCTCCGTCACAGCTGATCTTTTCAGGAGTTTCAGTTACAGTGATGACTGGTTTTGCAAGCGCTGATACGGCGGCTGAGAAAAGGCCGGTCGTCGCTTTTCCTTCTGCAGAAAGTCCATAGGCAACTACCTCATATTCCTTGTCGAAGCCGATCGTGAACTCTTTTCCTTCCGTCTTTCCTTTGAGAAGCAGGTCGGCGAGGTTTCCTTCTTTCTTGAGGTTCTCGATGTCGGCGGCGATGAATTCAGCCTCGCTGCCGGAAGCGTCCAGAACGCTCTTTTCTACCAGTCCGATCACGTAGGTATCTTCCAGATAGTTCGGGATACAATTTACTTTGACCGTCACGCCCTCTACTTTCAGAGCAAGCTCCAGACTAAGGCCCGGAAGCGTTTCCGGAGCGGTCTGGGTGACCTTCACTTCTACCGGCTGGATGCCTGGATAAGTGACTGTAACGGTAGCGGTACGGGCTTTCTGTTCCTCACGGGCTGCCTCATAGGGAGCCACCGTGAAATTCAGCTTTTCCGCAGTGAATTTAAAATCAGAGATCCACGTTTCTGAAGCAGTGCATTCCGTCCGGCTGACTCCTTCAGCCGTTCCATCGTTCAGTTTCACGTCAAGTGACACCACCTGTCCTTCGGCAGGCACCTCTTTCCCCGGAACTATGTCCAAAGTCGGTACCGGCGAGACTTCTTTTTCACAGCTATATGAAGCCATGAATGCCAGAGAGAGCAATGCAGCTCTTGCGATTCTTTTCATAACTAATGTTTCAAACGTTAAAGGATACGGAAGCGGTCTTCAGCAGCTTCCGTATCCGAATTCATATGTAATTATCTGATCTGCTTCTCCGGAACGATGCCGGAGAAACGGATACTAGCGATAGGTCACCTGGCAGGCTCCATCCTTTTCAAGCGTGAAGGAAGCATTTCCTTCCAGTGACTTAGGGAGGATCAGCGAGGTCATGTTGTTTCCTTTCACCTTGACGGAAACCAGTTTTCCTGATCCGCTGAGGTCAAGGGTCGGTATGCTGTTGTCATTCAGTTCCACCGTATCCAGTTCTTTCTTGCCCTGAAGATCCAGGCTGGTGAGACCGGAGCGGTTGCAGTAAAGTTTCTGAAGCTGGGCATTTCCGGAAAGATCAAGACCGGCGGAAAGGTCAAGCTCATTGCACTCGAGGACATGAAGTCCGGCAAGGCCCTTCAGGCTCAGAGCAGTGATCTTGGAAGCGGAGCACCTGATCACCTCCACATCCGGATTCTTGCTGAAATCGAGGGAAGCGACCTGAGTATTCGATACGTTCAGTGCATTCATCATCGGGCAGCCGGAAAGATCGATGTTCCTGATCCTGTTGCCTGCGATGTTCAGGATACCGAGTTCCTTGTTCTTCGTGACATCCAGTTCCGCAATGTAGTTGTTGCTGCAGTCGAGACTGAGGAGCTTGCTCACGTCTGAAACATCAAGTGCAGAAAGCTTGTTGTCCTGACAGGTCAGGAAAGAGATCTGGCTGCAACCGCTGACATTGAGTTCAGCGAGATTGTTTCTTCCGACAGCTACATACTGGAGCTTGTCCATACCGGAAACATCAAGGGAGGAAAGTTCATTCTTCATGAGGTCGAGAACCTGAAGACTACTGCTGATAGGCTTGAGGTTGACCACCTTCAGACGGTTGGATCTTCCCATGACACTCTGAAGAAGCGGACAATCTTCACATCTGAAAGACTCGACCTTGTTCAGATTGAAATGTACATATTTCAATTTAGGCAGTCCGCTGACATCCAGCTTGGTCAGCTTGTTGTCGCTGATATCCAGGAACTCGAGGTTCTTGAAGTATTCGATTCCCTTGACGGAAGTGATCAGCCCGAGACTTTCGAGCTCGATTTCCCTGATGTCCAGAGCCTCTTCCTCTGAGAGATATCCATCACCGTCGCCATCATAGGTCTCGACCATGATCTTCTCGAACTCAGGATCCTCGAAGAGAATGTTTCCCGCCACGACACCGCTTTTCGCATCCTGTACAACCGGGAGCGTGATGGATTTCACCTGCTTTCCGACTGCATCCAGAGCGATGATGGAAATATGTCCCTCACGCGGCTGGTCCGTAACGTTTTCGTCCACGGTGACATCGAGAGCATCTTCTTCCGAAGCGTTTTTCTCGACGTTGAGCCATGAATAATTGGATTGAGCCTCCCAGCTTGCCGCTGTCGTGGTGATAATCGTGGTGAGCGTACCTGGCTGGAATTTGAAATGGAACTTCTTCAACCTTGACTTGAGGACCACCTCCACCGGCTCCTCCTTCTTGACTTCTTTTTCACAGGAGACAGAAACAGCAAGGCCAAAAGTTACTGCGGCAACCATAGCTGCCGCTTTCAACATATTTTTCAATGACATGATCAGTTCTCGTAAATTTTTACACAACGTACATTAAGTCCATAACCCCAAGCATCATCACTTGCCTGAGAGTTGGTGAGGACACTATTGATATTCAAGCTCTTGGCTCTGCAGGAATAGCGTGCGGTCAGCAGTTCGCTGGTCCATACGCCGATCCAGTTGGATTTACCGGAGTCCACATACCTGAGCGCACCGCACTCGGAAGGATGTGAGACACGTATACCCTGTGCCGGGAACCAGGTTGACTCACCGGAAGTGCTGGTATAGATGAATCCGCTGAAATCACTGTTCCAGCGACCTCTCTGCTTAGGCTCGAGATCGTTCCAGGTACCACCTCTCGGAATCTGGTAGCCTGCAGGACATGGGTCATAGTTGGTCTTGTGGAAAGGAGCCCAGAGTCCTTTTTCAGGATCACTGTTCTTTCTGGCCGGATCATCTGCTGCCAACCAGCCGTTGTCGCCTACCGTTTCATTCGCAGCGAGGAAGAACATCGGATTCTTGGTAGCGAAGTCAACGTTTCCGTTGCTGGCATTTCCGAGTTCGGACTGCCATTTAGCCTGCGGATATTTCGTGTTGCAGAGCGTTGCGGACGCATTGCCGAACGGAGTCTTGCCGGTGATATTGCCCTCTGCGTCGAACTCGATCTCGCTCTTCATTCCGCCGAAGAAAGGATCTTTCCTGCCCCACTGGTAGAAGAAGCCGTAGATTTCCTCACCATCCTCCATTTTTGCGCTGGTCGCGCCGAGGTTACGGTCCATCACGAAATAACCGAGTGAAGGATCCTTGATGCTCCTGTTCTCCATATTGATGGTGTGAGGTTCATCGGTAAGCCAGATGTGCCAGCTCCATACGATCTCACCGGCGTCATTGAATGCAGCGAGAAGAACGTTACCCTCATCAGCTGAAGCTTCGAAAGATACGGTGCCCTCCTTATAGGAGATGCCGCTCACGAGTTTGGAAGCATCACCCTTTACACTGTGAGCCCAGAGCCAGTCGACCTTGCTGATGCCGGCCACGTTGGATCCGTCAACAAGCTTGGTCTCGAAAGAATACTTTCCTGCTGCGGTCACGATATAGCAGTTGGCCCATCCGAAGGCACTGAGATTACCCAGATCATCTGCTGAAGGCTGCCAGAGCACCGGTTCAAGAGCGGCGTTTGCATTTCTCTCGACCGTCACCGCACCAGTCTCCACGACATTCATCTGATTTCTGTTGTTGGTCATGATCAGTCTGAATCCTTCCTGATAAGCACCGGCAGGAACCACGAAGCTGAAGACTTTTCCGTTAGCTGTAGAAGCGCCGCCCTTGCAGTCAAGGATAATGGAATTCTCGGAACCCGCTCCCATCGTGGTCTGGAAACTGTCGCCTGAGAACTCGACGTCCATCTTACCTGCGATATAGGCCGTCTTCTTCTTGGAAATGAGCTGGATCTTGCTGATGATGTTATTGCCGGAAATCTTGACAGACACGACACCGGCGGCATATTTGAGGTCCATCCTGTCAGAAGCGGTCACACCGACCAGAGGATTGGTCTCGCAAAGCGGAGCGTCTGCGAGCTGCACGTGAGGGATGGATACGAGCGCATAGTTCTTTGCAGATCCATAGAATGCTCTGGCTGGAGAAACAACGGTATATTCTTCTGCCTTCATGACCGGGCCGAAGGTACCTTCCGAAGTTCCCTCACCGCTTTCAAGGAAATACGGCGCACCATTGACGTTGATCGATGCGGAACTTGCCCAGAGGGTCGGCTGACCGAAGGCATCATTTTCTGCAGAACAGATCATGGAGATCGGAGAATCAGATCCCGGGATATATGTAATAGGTGTCAAAGTTGTCTTTTCACCTCTCTTCACCTCGATTTCATATTCGAGACTTTCCACCATGACCTTACCTTCTGCGTCATAGATGACGAAATTGAAGCCGTTCCTGTACTTTGCAGGAGGAAGCGGGAAGACGATCTCTTTCTGGCCGGAGCTCAGATCGAGACCCTTTCCGAGGTCAATGGATACTGTAGGAACCGCTTCCGCTCCCATCACGAGACGGGGATCTCCAGAAAAATCAAGAGCAGCGGTCGCCGGACCGGAAATCCGGGAATCCGGATCGTTGGAAGTGATGTCGATCTTCCTGATGACTTCAGAGCCATCGATCTTCACCGCCATGAAACCGAGAAGGTTCTTGAAAGCAAGATTCGGTGAAGAAGAACAGGCAACCATCGGTACCATCGGTTCAACATCCGACGATACTGATTTCGGAAGATTGACGGAAAGGACATTGTCTTTCACGGTACCGTCTCCGAAATCATAGGCGGCGGAATAGCTGTCAGCAACTGCGACTGATTCCACGACTGCCGATGAAGTTCCGGCACCTTCGGAAATGTCGTGCTTGACTCCATTCACGAGGATGACGTCTCCCTCGTTCCAGGTTCTTCCGTTTTCAAGAGACAAAGTCATCGCGACAGTGCCGGCATCAACCGGATCAATCGATTCTTTGCCACATGACAAAAAAAGAGGTAGCAGCATAGCTACCACGAAAAGAAATTTTCTGTTCATTGACTGAAACTTTATTTATATTAAAAAACTAGTATTTCTCAAAGTTAATGATTCATTTAAAATGATGTGTCAATAAAATGATAAAATTTTATCCATAAATTCATTATCAGTATAAATGACCAATAAATTTCAAAAATAGGAGTAAATCAGACCAATTCAAGAATCAAAAGATACCTATATGATATCTTCATCTCCGGAACGGGGACAGGCAAGACCGTGCCCGCATTCCGGGAAGGGTCAGGAAACGGCAGAGAGATGTCTGCAGGTTAGCATTCTCATGAAAGCAAAGGTGAACAGGAGGTCATGAAGTACAAAGAACGACCTTACAGTACAAATCGGTAAAAAGACACCTATATATAGACCGAAGCACGATTATAAATGCTATCTTCACGTAAAATTAAATTGACCGCAATGAAAGACACAAGAATCCTTCTAGCCTTGCCTGCCGCAGCCTTGGCGGCAGGAGCCTGCAGCGACGGGAAAACACCGGCGCAGCAGCCGAACATCATCCTCATCGTGGCAGATGATCTGGGACTGGGCGATGTCAGCCTGTACGGCAGCACGACCATCCACACCCCGAACATCGACCGGTTGGGTAACGAAGGCATCCGTTTCGAGAACGGCTTCGCCACTTCCGCAACCTCCACACCGAGCCGCTACGCCATGTTCACGGGACTTTACCCTTGGCGCAACGAAGATGCGAAGATCCTCCCGGGAGACGCTCCCCTGCTGATCCCGACCGACATACCGACCATGCCGAAAATGTTCCAGGCCGCCGGTTACAATACCGCTGCTATCGGAAAATGGCATCTGGGAATGGGTGACGGCAACGTCGACTGGAACAAGCCGATCGTTCCGAGCGCGAACACCGTCGGTTTCGACTTCACCTGCCTGGTCGCGGCGACGAACGACCGTGTGCCGACCGTCTTCGTACAGGACGGACTGGTCGAAGGTCTGGAAGCCGATGATCCGATCCATGTCAGCTACGAGCACAACTTCGAAGGAGAACCGACAGCCTTGACGAATCCGGAAATGCTGAAGATGAAATGGTCCGACGGACACAACTGCTCCATCGTGAACGGCATCCCGAGAATCGGTTACATGAAAGGTGGCGAGAAAGCGAAATGGGTGGATGAAGATATGGCCGACTACTTCCTCGGTAAAGTGAAAGGTTACCTGGATCAGCAGAGCGCGGACAGACCGTTCTTCCTGTATTACGGTCTGCACCAGCCTCATGTTCCGAGAACACCGAATGCCCGTTTCGTCGGCAGCACGACCCTCGGTCCGAGAGGTGATGCCGTCGTGGAGGCAGACTGGTGCGTCGGACAGCTCTGCAGCTACCTGGAAGAGCACGGCATGCTGGAGAACACCCTCATCATCTTCACCAGCGACAACGGTCCGGTACTGGATGACGGTTATGTGGATCACTGCGTCGAGCGTCTGGGCAGACATGACCCGCGCAACGGTACGAGAGGCGGCAAATACAGTCTCTTCGACGGCGGCACGCACATTCCATTGGCCATCTACTGGAAAGGACATATCCAGCCGGCCGTATCCTCAGCGATGGTCTCCCAGCTGGACTTCTATGCCAGCCTCGGCAAGCTCATCGGAGCGGAGGTTCCGGAAGGTCTCGACAGTGAAGAACATCTCGATACCTTCCTGGGCCAGGACAAGATCGGCCGCGAGAATCTGATCAGCGAGGCACAGGGCCGCCTGGCCTACCGCAGCGGAAGCTGGATGCTCCTGCCGCCGTACACGGGCCGTGAACGCAACAACACCGGCAACGAGCTGGGCAACCTGGGCGAATGGAGCCTGTTCAATCTCGCGGAAGATCCGCACCAGCAGCACAACATCATTGACCTGAATCCTGAAAAGGCGGAAGCCATGAAGGCGGCTTTCAAGGCACAGGTCGGCGAAAAGCTCCCGGACAACTGGGAAGCACCGGCAACCGTAGAATAATATAACCATTGACATAGGAAATGAAGAAGATATTCATATTGGCAGGCTGTCTCTCGGCTCTGGCCGCCTGTGGAATGCAAGAAGACAGGATTCCCATGGATCTCAACGACTGGACCTGGGAATGCAACTCTGAACTGACCAGCGTGATCTGCAGGAACGATACCCTGAACATCATTTCTCCGGACGGCAACACGGTCTGGTACAAAGAGAAACTGAGCGGCGACTACAAGATCAGCTACCGGATCACCGTACTGGATGAAGGCGGCGAATTCGACCGTCTGAGCGACATGAACTGCTTCTGGGGAGCGACCGACCCGATGTATCCGGACAATCTCTTCGAGAGAGCGGAATGGAGAAACGGTGTTTTCAAGAACTACAATACCCTGAACCTCTTCTACTGCGGTTTCGGCGGCAATGAGAACGGCACCACCCGTTTCAGGAAATACCACGGTGAATACTGCGGCATCGACGACAGCAAGATCAAACCGATCCTGAAAGAATACACCGAAGCACCGAACCTCATCGAAAAAGGCCATTGGTACACCGTGGAGATCCTCGTGAAGGATCAGGAGACCAGCTTCACCATCGACGGCAGGACCATCTTCACCGCTCCGATCGAGCCCGGTGAGTGCGACGGTCATTTCGGTCTGCGCTTCTGGATCAATCATGTGCTCTGCACCGGTTTCCAGATAGAGAAACTTTAGGAAAACAACAACATAATAACACCATAACAAAATGAAATTCAGAACATTATCATTCATTTTCGCAGCAATTGCAGTCATCAGCTGCGGAAATCCGAAAGGGAAGAAGGCCGATGGCAACGAGGCTGCCGAATACTTCGTGGAAGTGAAGGACAGCAAAGGCATCGTCGCCCGGAACATCGATTTCGCTGAAAAGCAGCTGACCTACCTTCTCGACGCCTGCGAAGAAGGTGATACCATCCGTATCCCTTCCACTTTCCAGGCGGACACCGTCACTTTCGTTCCGAAGGACGACTGGGTGAGCGGTTTCTTCTCCGGTACCCTCTGGTACATGTACGAGCTGACCGGTGACGAGAAATGGGCTGAGCATGCCCGCAAGCACACGGAGAACCTGAGCGAGCTCCAGTGGCTGACCTGGCACCACGATGTCGGCTTCATGGTCTATGACAGCTACGGCAACGGCCGTCGTCTGAAAAACATCGAGGCTTATGACACCGTTCTCGTGAACACTGCAAAATCCCTCTCTACCCGATTCAGAAAGAACGCCGGCGTCATCCAGTCCTGGAGCACCGAGAGAGGCTGGCAGTCCAAGAGAGGCTGGACCTGCCCGGTCATCATCGACAACATGATGAACCTCGAGCTGCTGTTCAAAGCCAGCGAGATTTCCGGTGATCCTACCTTCAGGAACATCGCGATCAGCCACACTGACAAGACTTACGAGAACCACTACCGTGACGATTTCAGCACCTACCATGTCGTAGACTACGATCTGGAGACCGGAAAGGTCCTCGGCAAATGCACCGCACAGGGCTATGCCGACGATTCAGCATGGGCAAGAGGCCAGGCCTGGTCCATCTACGGCTTCACCGTCGCTTACCGTTTCACCGGTGACGAGAAGTACCTCCAGCGCGCGAAAGACGTGGAACATTTCATCTTCAACGACGAGAACATGCCGGAAGACCTCGTTCCATACTGGGACTTCGATGCTCCGAACATTCCGGACGAGCCGAAAGACGTTTCTTCCGCCGCCATCATCGCTTCCGCCCTCTACGAGCTCTACTGGTTCACGAAAGACGAGAACTACCGTGCAGAGGCTGACAAGATCATCGAGTCCCTCTCTACCCCTGCCTACCGTGCAGAACTGGGCAAGAACGGAGGCTTCCTCCTCATGCACTCTGTCGGAAGTATCCCTCACGGCAGCCAGATCGACGTTCCGCTCAGCTATGCGGACTACTACTTCCTTGAAGCGCTCATCAGAAAAGCAAGAATCGACAACGGTGAGGCACCGGTCAAATGATGCGTGAAGGATGATTGATGATATTGAATCGATGACTTTTTAGATACATTTATAAATGAATAACTTGAAAAGATACGCTATCCCGGCAATCGGATTGGCAGCGGTCTCCTGCGGTGGACCTGGACAACAGGAAAATCAGGACCAGCAGCATCCTAACGTCATTTATATCCTTCCGGACCAGTTCAGGAACCAAGCCTTGAACTTCTGGAACGAGCCGGAATACCAGCAGCAGGTGAACTGGCAGGCAGATCCTGTACACACCCCGAACCTCGACCGTTTCGCGGACGAGTCCGTCGTGTTCGCCAACGCCTGCTCCAACTTCCCGCTCAGCAGCCCGTACAGAGGCATCTTCCTCTCCGGTATGTATCCGGAGCGCAGCGGCATCGTGCTGAACTGCATGGAAGAGCGTCCAGGCAGCGAACTCAGACAGGATGCGACCTGCATCTCTGACGTGTTCAAGGCTCAGGGATACAGCTGCGGCTACATCGGAAAGCTCCATGCAGACTTCCCGACGAAGAACAATCCGCAGCGCCCGGGAACCTATGTAGACGAACGCCACCCGGTATGGGATGCCTATACTCCGGCTGAACGCCGCCACGGCTTCGACTACTGGTATTCCTACGGTACCTTCGACGAACACAAGAACCCGCATTACTGGGACAAGGACGGCAACCGCTATGATCCGAAAGAATATTCCGTAGATCACGAGACCGACAAGGCCATCGCCTATCTCCGCAACGAGCACGGAGAACGTATGGACGGCCAGCCGTTCTTCATGGTCCTTGCCTACAACCCACCTCACAGCCCGTACAGATCAATGAATGACTGCATGGAGGAGGATTACGCTTACTACAAGGACATGGGGCTGGATGAGCTCTACGTCCGGGAAAATGCGGACACGACCATGAAGAAGGCCCTTGCAGCTCGTTACTATTTCGCGAACGTGACCGGTGTCGACCGTAACTTCGGCCGCCTGATGAAAGAGCTGGAAGACCTGGGGCTGGACGACAACACCATCGTCGTGTTCACCGCTGACCACGGAGAGACGATGTGCAGCCACGGTATCGACGAGCCGAAGAACAACATCTACACCGAGGCCTTCACCGTACCGTTCATGATCCGCTATCCTGGCAAGATCCGTCACAGAGTAGAGAAAACCCTGTTCAGCGCCATCGACATCATGCCGACCATGCTCTCCCTGGCAGGCTTCAGCGCTGAGATACCAGAAAGCTGCGAAGGCCGCGACATCGCACCGATGCTGCTGGAGAACGGAGAGAAATGCGACATTCCCCAGTCTGCCCTCTACATCAAGAACGTGAACGGCAAACGTGACGAAGACGGACTGGTACGCAGTTTCTTCCCTGTCGCCAGAGGTATCCGCACCGCACAGTACTCGATGTCCATCCAGATCGACCCCGACTGCAACATCAAGGACGTGAAACTTTTCAACGATGTGGATGACCCTTACCAGCTGTACAACATCGACTACAGACAGAACCCGGACCTGTTCGACGAGCTCTGCGACCTGCTACGCGCCAAACTGGAAGAAGCCAATGATGTCTGGTTCCGCGAAGGTTACATGGACAGGCTGAAATACTGATCCAGTCACCGATAGTAATGAAAAAGAAAAGCAGTTGCGTTTTGCAACTGCTTTTCTTCATTCATCCAGAAGGGATTTCCGATAGGCTTTCGGCGACATGCCCGTCATCCTCTTGAAAAACTTGCCGAAGAAGGATTGGTTCGCGAAATTCATCGCGATGCTGACCTCCTGGATCGTGTAGTCCGTCGTGGCCAGCAGTTTCGTCGCCTCAAGGATAATGAACTCCTCGATCCACTCGGAAGCTGTCCTTCCTGTCTCGTTCTTGATCAGGACCGAGAAATATTTCTTGCTCAGATGCAGCTCGTCCGCATAGAACTGCAGATCACGGTGCTCTCGGAAATTGGCCGCCAGCACCCGGAGGAATTTCTTGGAAACCACCCGGTTCATATCGGCCTCCTGGGCGGAGAAACGTTCGATCTCATCCTTGAAAGCGTACATCAGCGACATGCAGAGATATTTGAACACATCGTTCTTGAGTACAGGACGGATAGAAGCGTCGCAGATCTCCTCTACGGAAGTACAATAAGACCTGATCAGGCAGAACTGTTCTTCAGAGAAGGACAGAAGCGGCTTCGAGATATCGTACATCACCAGCGGAAAATTCACAGGGAAGTTCAGGTTCGTGAAAAAAGAAGTGGAATAAAGCATCATCAGCCCCTTGAAATCCTCAGAGGAAGTCCGCTGATCGATGATCTGTCCCGGCAGGACGACGATCATATCGTTCCGATGCAGATGACACACCTGCATGTCCACACCGACCTCGACCTCTCCTTGGAAACAGATCAGGAGCAGGCCCATATCAATAGTGAACGGAACGGAAGATGCCATGGCTGAAAATTTGTCCACACGAATCATGTAGAAAATATCACCTATGGACTTGTAGCGCGAATGGTGATCCATATTCTGGCTCCACAGCACAGTCTTGACATTCTGATTCATCTTCATTTGAATAAGTGTTTTAGCACATTCCTATCTATAAATCAGTACAAATATAGAGAAATATTTGATTTCAAGCATCCTTTTAGAACAATGCCCGGATTTTTCTCATAAAAGGTGCTATTTTTGCAAGTCAGCCCCCGAACCGGAAAAGAACCGGGAGAACACCATAAGAAATTTTTTAATGACGACACATGAAGAATACACTGCTTACACTGACTCTCCTGCTGCTCCCGCTGCTGGGAAACGCACAGAACATTCTCGGATACTGGTACCTGGCCGATAAGAGCGCCATCGTAGAGGTCTATCAGAAAGAAAAGACCGTGAGTGCCCGAGTCGCCTGGATCGAACATCCGTATGATGCGAACGGTCAGCTGCTGACCGACACCAACAACAAGGACAAAGCCATGAAAGGCCGTCCGCTGCTGGGCATGCCGCTCATCGAGGGAATGACCCAGGAGAAAGGCTGCTGGGACAATGGCACCGTCTACGACCCCGACACCGGACGCAGCTACGACTGCATCATCAAACTGGTGAAGGGAAAGCTCCATGTCCGTGGCCATGTCGGTCCCTTCGGAAAGACCCTGATCTGGACCCGCGCCGGCGACAAACTGCCGGAAGCGAAATGACGCCGTGCATTTTTTTACTATCTTTGCGGTGCTGAACGGTGCTGACGCATAATGCGCCGGCTTAAAAGGGAATCCGGTGCGAATCCGGAGCAATACCCGTTGCTGTATTTCCTTCAGTCCCTCCCCTGTTTCCTATAGGTTCAGGTCAATGGGACCGCTCCGCAGAAAGCCACTGTCCGACCTGTTTCCGAGAAGCCCGCAGACTTCCCGGAAGCAGAATGAGGATGGGAAGGCGCGGAGATCGGGATAAGTCAGAAGACCTGCCCTCAGCCGAACAATTGAAATTCCGCGGGAGCACGGCATTCTGATCATGACGAGATTCTTAAAAATTCTACGGGCAGTCACCCTGCCCCTGCTATGGGTATCACTGGCCTCATGCGGCAGTGAGCCTGTTTCATTCCACCATACCTGGTACGCACCGGAACATGCGGCCGGCTTCAAGATCGTCGGGAACGAAGATTCCGGAAGCCGCGTCATCCGCATCACCCAAGCCTGGCAAGGAGCGGACTCCACCGCGATGGAACTTTTCATCGCCCGGGACGGAGAAGATGCGCCGGACGGTTTCCGCGGACAGGTCCTCCGGGACTCCGCGACCCGCATCGTCGCCCTTTCCTCCACCCACATCGCCCTCCTCGACCAGCTCGGCAAAGTCAGCACCGTGAAAGCCGTCTCCGGCATCGACTACATCACATCCCCCTATATCCAGGCCCGTCGCGACAGCATCCCGGACCTCGGTCACGACAGCAGCATTGACCTGGAAAGACTGGTCTCCCTGCGGCCGGACCTCGTCCTGCTCTACGGAATCAGCAGCGCCAATCAGCTGGAAGGTCGACTGAAAGACCTCGGCATCCCCTACCTCTACATCGGCGAATACCTCGAACCGGACCCGTTGGGACGGCTGGAATGGGTGATCGTCTTGGCGGAAGTCACCGGCTGCCGGGAAAAAGGAGAAGCCCTCTTCCGCAGCAAGGTCGCCCGCTACGAGGAACTGGCCGAGAAGCTGCCGGCTGACCTTCCACGCCCGAAAGTGATGCTGAACACCCCTTACGGCGACACCTGGTTCATGCCTTCGGAGAATTCCGCGATGGTCCGTCTGATCACGGCGGCTGGGGGTGACTACCTCTGCAAAGGGAACCGGAGCAACAAGAGCGAGTCCATTGACCTGGAAAGAGCCTATCTGATGGCTGCCGAGGCTGACTTCTGGTTGAATCCAGGTCAATGTGCAAGTCTGAAGGAGGTGGCGGAAGTCTGCCCGAAATTCACCGGCATCCGCTGTTTCCGCGCCGGCAGCATCTGGAACTGCGACAAGCGGACCAATGGACGCGGGGGCAATGATTTCTGGGAATCCGGTGTCTGCTACCCGGAACTCATCCTGGAAGACCTCATGAACATTTTCCATCCCGGCCTCCTGGAAGGCCCGACGGAATTCCATTATTATCGACCTTTAGCATGAAAACGACTGACCCGATACAAGTGAAGAAACGCCGGAACTGGCTCTGGCCCGTGCTGTGCCTGGCCCTGCTCGCCACCTTCATCGGTGACCTGCTCACCGGTTCCAGCGCCCTGCCTCTGCCGGAAGTCTGGAAAGCCCTGACCGGTGGAGACGTGACGCCCGAAACCCGGACCATCGTGCTGGATATCCGGCTCTCGAAGGCCCTGGTAGCCTTTCTGGCCGGTGCCGCCGTCTCTGTCAGCGGCCTGCTCATGCAGACCCTTTTCCGCAATCCCTTAGCCGGACCATACGTGCTCGGCATCAGTTCAGGTGCCTCCTTAGGCGCTGCGCTCTATGTCTTAGGAGCCGGTGGCCTGGCACTCACCGGAACGGCGGGCAACCTCCTCGGCAGTCTCGGGCTGGCCGGAGCCGCCTGGATCGGCTGTGCCCTCCTGCTCGCCCTCATCTCCAGCGTCAGCCACCGGATCAAGGACATCATGATCGTCCTCATCCTCGGCATGATGCTCAGTTCAGGCATCGATGCCCTCGTCCAGCTGCTGCAATATTCCAGTGACGAAGCCGCCCTGAAATCCTATATCATCTGGACCATGGGCTCGCTCAGCACCATCACCCCGGTTCAGCTGGGCCTGCTCGCCGCCTCGGTCCTGCTCGGTCTGCTGCTGGCCGTACGTGCCATCAAGCCTCTGAACCTGCTCCTTTTAGGTGAATCACAGGCCAGGTCAATGGGCTTGAACCTTGCCGCTTCCCGTCGGCTCGTCTATACCGCGACCATTCTGCTGGCCGGAACCGTCACCGCCTTCTGCGGCCCGCTCGGTTTCATCGGCCTCGCCGTTCCGCACCTGGTCCGCTTTATTTTTCAGGAAGCCGACCACCGCATCCTCGTGCCCGGAACCATATTGACCGGAAGCCTGCTGATGCTCTGCTGTGATCTGATTTCCAAGGCAGCGGCCTTGCCGGTCAATGTGCTGACTTCCCTGCTCGGCATCCCGGTCGTGATAGGAATTGTATTGAAAAACAGAAACTTATGATCCGTTTGAAGAATATCAGCATCGGTTACCGGAATCGCCGGATTCTGGAGCACGTTTCCCTGGAAGTGCCCTCCGGGAAACTGATTGCCTTGCTCGGCTGCAACGGCTCCGGAAAGAGTACCTTGCTGAAAGCCATCGCTTCCGGAGAGACCTTGCTGGAAGGTGAGGTCCTGATCGACGGAAAAAGTCTCCGTGGACGGGATGCCGGAGAACTGGCCCGCCTCATCGCGACGGTCGGTACCGAGAAAGCACGCATTCCGAACCTGCGCTGCCGCGAAATGGTCGCGCTCGGCCGGGCACCTTACACGGACTGGATCGGACGCTTAGGCCCGGAAGACCGGGATGCCGTGGACCAGGCCTTGGCGGCCGTCGACATGAGCGACTTTGCAGAACGTTCTCTGGACAGCATGTCGGACGGAGAAGGACAGAAGGTCATGATCGCCAGAGCCTTGGCTCAGCACACGCCGGTCCTGCTCCTGGATGAACCGACAGCCTGGCTGGATATTCCGGGACGCTACAGCACCGGCGCCTTGCTGCACCGCCTGGCCCAGACGGAAGGCAAGACCATCCTCTATTCCACACACGATCTGGAAGTCGCCCGGAAATATGCGGATCTGCTTCTGCTCCTCCATACGGATGAGGAAGGCGTGGGCAGACTCGCCCTGAATACCCCGGCAGCCTTGGAAGCCTCCGGCCTGCTCCAGCAAGTCTTCCACCTCGACAAGTTACCGGAATAAAGGGAAAGTGACATCAAGAAAAAGAAAAATCTCTTTAAGATAAAGAAAAAGATGCAAAGATTCCTGACATATCTGTTTGTGCTGACCGGCCTGCTCGCTTGCAGCGGAGCGGTCGGGGCGACCGGTATGCCGGACAGCCTGGAGTTTCACTTCCCTTCCGACACTCTGACTTTGGACGACTGCATCTTCATCGTCCAGCGCCCCGAACGGGAGATCCTGCCGGCTCAGAAACTGGACGGGAAGCAGCTGGAAGCCCTCAACGTCCACTCGGTCGCCGATGCCATCCGCTGGTTCTCCGGCGTGCAGCTCAAGGATTTCGGCGGCATCGGCGGACTCAAGACCGTCAATGTCCGCAGCATGGGCAGCCACCATACCGGCGTCTTCTACGACGGCATTGAAATCGGGAACGCCCAGAACGGCATCATTGACCTCGGCCGATTCTCTCTGGACAATATGGAGAGCGTGACTCTCACGAACGGTCAGAAGAGTGCGGTCCTGCAGAGCGCGAAGGATTATGCCTCCGCCAGCACCATCTATCTCCGCACCAGACGACCGGTCTTCGAAAGCACGGAGAAATATCATTTCAACATCGGACTGAAAGGCGGTTCGTTCAAGACCATCAACCCGTCCTTCCTCTGGGAGCAGAAGATCAGCCGGAACATCACTTCCTCCCTCAGCACGGAATTCCTCTACACCAGCGGCGAATACAAGTTCCGCTACCGGAAACAGGACGGCTACGACACGACGGCGGTCCGCAAGAACGGAGATGTGCGGATGCTGCGCGCGGAAGCGGCCTTCTTCGGTCAGATCGAGGACGGCTCCTGGGAAGCGAAAGCCTATTTCTACGACTCCGAGCGCGGATTTCCAGGGGCAGCGGTCCGTGAGAAACCGGGCCTGTTCAAGCATCAGGACCGCCAATGGGACCGGAATTTCTTCACGCAGGCGCATTTCCGGAAACGTTTCAGTCCGCTGTATTCCCTGCAGGTTCAAGGGAAATATTCCCTGGACCGCCTGCATTACCTTTCCGATCCGCGGCTGGATGTCACGACCCTCTATATCGACCGACGCTGGCGGCAGCAGGAAGGGTATTTCTCTCAGGCCCACCTGCTCGAGATTTTCCCGTGCTGGAGTCTTTCTCTGGCCAATGATCTCCAGTACAATCATCTGGAGTCGGACATGAAGGAATTTGCCCGTCCGCGCAGAGCCACGGTACAGACGGCCTTGGCAACAGATCTGGATTTCGGCTTCCTGCAGCTCCAGGCCAGCCTCCTGCATACCTTCATCCACGATAGAACCCTGAACCCGGTATGGTCCGAGGGGACAATGAAGAAACTACAAAGGAACCATCAGGCTTTCTCCCCTTCCCTCATCCTGTCCGCCCGTCCATGGGCCAGTCAGGATTTCCGGATCAGAGCCTTCTACAAGCAGAGCTTCCGGATGCCGACCTTGAACGACCTCTATTATACGGAGGTCGGAAATGCGGATCTGAAGCCGGAACGCTCCCGCCAATACGACTTCGGACTGAGCTACCACCGGGATTTCAACGGCTGGTTCCGGCAAGTGGATCTCCAGGCGGATGCGTATTTCAACCAGATCGACAACAAGATCATCGCGACCCCGGCTTCCAACCAGTTCCGCTGGTCCATGCTGAATATCGGCTACGTCGAGATCTGGGGAACGGAAGCCAGCCTTCAGGCAAATTTCCGTTTCGGTCCTGTAGAACTCTCCCCGAGATTGACCTATACCTTCCAGCAGGCCAGCGACCTGACCGATCCGGAAAGCGAATGGTACGGAGGGCAGATTCCTTACATTCCACGACACAGCGGCAGTGTCCTGCTGAACTTGGGTTGGAAAGGCTGGTCCCTGAACTACAGCTTCATCTATACGGGAGAACGGTACGAGTCCGTCGCCAACATTCCGGTGAACCGGGCACAGCCGTGGTACACCAGCGACCTGTCCTTGTCCAAATGTTTCACTTTCAAGAAATTCCAGTTCAAGGCGACTGCTGAAGTGAACAACCTTTTCAATCAGCAATATGAAGTCGTCCAATGTTACCCGATGCCGGGCACGAATTTCAATATGAAGATCAATTTCCTGCTTTGAGACCATGAAGAATATCAAGTTCATACTTCTCCTGTCCGTCCTCCTGCTGACGACCGCCTCCTGCCGGAAAGCGGAAACTCCGCTGGCCTTCGAAAGAGTGCCGGTCACGGAGGGACTGCGGCGTCCGGACGGCAGCATGGACGGCAAGACGACCGGCTTCTACCTGCTGAACCAGGGCAACATGGGCAGCAACAAGGCTAGTCTTGACTGGTTCGATGCCGGAACCGGCTGGTATTACCGCAACCTCTTCGCGGCCCTCAACCCGCAGGTGGCCATGGAACTGGGCGATGTCGGCAATGATCTCCAGCTCTACCGGGGACGGCTCTATGCCGTGATCAACTGTTCCGACCTGGTGGAAGTGATGGAAGTGAGGACCGCCCGTCATCTGGGCAGTTTCCAGATTCCGAACTGCAGATACATCGCTTTCGACGGAGACTATGCCTACGTCAGTTCCTATGCAGGTCCGGTCGGTCTTGACCCGAACGCTCGACCGGGAAAGGTGGTGAAAGTCGATCTGAGAACCTTGGAGATCATGGCGGAATGTACGGTCGGCTATCAGCCGGAACAATTGGCGATCTGCACGACTTCGGCAGGCAGACGCCTCTATGTCGCGAATTCCGGCGGCTACCGCGCTCCGGACTATGACCATCGGATCAGCATCATTGACCTGAAGGATTTTGAACTGGTAGAGCATATCGAGACGGGACTCAACCCTCAGCTGCTGCAGCTGCTCCCTGGGAAAAGGCTGCTGGTCTCCTGCACCGGGAATTACAAGGACATTCCCGTCCGGACCGAGGTCATTGACCTGGAAAATGGAAGTCGAAAGGAACTGGATTACGGCATCAGCGGGATGAGTCTGGCCGGAAACACCTTGTACTGCTACTGCAAGGACCTCACCGGAGGAAGGCAGCTGCGCTGGTTCGCCGTCGATGCCCGCACACTGGAAGTCATTGCGGACCCATTGATCCGGGACGGCAGCGAAAAAACGATGAAAGTTCCTTTCGCCATCGCCGCACACCCGGAAAGGGAGGAATTCTATGTCACGGATGCCCGGGATTATGTCACGCCCGGCAAACTCCACTGCTACGAGACGGACGGAAGGCTGAAATGGTCCGTCACGACCGGGGACATCCCGGCCTGCATCGCCTTCACGACAGAAACGGTAAAGATAGAATGAAGAAAATGAAGACATACAGAACCTTGGTCCTGCTGCTGGCGGTTGCCGGCCTGGCGGGATGTGGAAAAGAAACGCCGGTGGTGCTGTCTCCGGACTGCAATAAAGTCTGGGAATATACCCCAGCGCCGGGGCAGTTCATCAATACGGCCGGCACGGAAGGGATACAGACGCCGGAAGAAGCCTGTCGGGCGGCAGAAAAGCTGTTGGCGGGCGGCCGGATCCTTTCCTTAGGGGGCTTCGGCGGTACGCTCGTCGTCGGTTTCGATCATCCCGTGGTCAATGACGGGGGCTGGAATCTCGCGATCGAGGGGAATGCCTTCGAGGGCTCGTCCGAGCCAGGCATCGTCTGGGTCATGCAGGATGTCAATGGAAACGGGCAGCCTGACGAGGACTGGTACGAGCTCAAAGGCTCCGAATACGGAAAGCCGGAGACTCGGCAGCACTATTCCGTGACTTATTTCCGACCTTCCGAAGCTGGACAGCCAGTGCGCTGGAAAGACAGCGAGGGGCAGGAAGGACAGATCGACTATATGGAAAGTTTCCACCGGCAGGACTTCTACTATCCGACCTGGATCGAGACCGACAACTATACCTTGACCGGAACTTGCCTCCAGAGCCGGACGGTCGTGGAAAACGGGATGGTCATCAACGGCTCCTTCGGCTGGGGCTATGCGGACAACAGCTCGACCGGTGAAGGCGAGATGCAGAGTGACCTGCTCGGGACAAGGCGGACCAATCATTTCCGGATCTGCGATGCGATGCAGGAAGACGGGACACCGGCAGACTTGCCCCAGATCGATTTCGTGAAGGTCCAGACCGGCGTGAACGAGAAAGGGCCTCTGATCGGGGAACTTTCCACGGAGATCTTCAGCATACAGGATTACAATATGATCAAACAACTATAAAACACAATCATCATGAAAACAAACAAATTGATTCTGGCAGCCTTCGCTGCCCTGACCCTCGCAAGCTGCGAGAAACCGGACAATACGCCGGTCTTTCCTGAGACCAAGCTGGCCGTTCTGACCTTCGAGGACAAGGACTGGACAGCCGATCCTTACATGCTCCCTTACTGCAACAAGGAAGTGAAGACCTGGAGCGACCTGATCGACAGCAAGGAATACAATGGAACACTGCTGTACAACGACAAGATGACCGCAGAAGACAGCTATTGCTGGTATGACAAAGGCAACACTGAACTCAGACAGCAGACAGGTATCCAATACTGGTCTGGCGGACATGCGGTTTCCAACTACATCGTCAGAAAGCTGGACGAGAGCGTCTCTTTCGAGAAACAGCTTTCTCTCTATGTTCCCGACGAGAAGATCACAGCCGCAGGACATAACGGTTCCAAGAACTTCTGCATCCACACCGGCTATTCCAGCAGTTACGGTGACAATTCCCAGCTGCTTGAATTCGGTGATGGCCAGGCCAGAGTCATCGACCACATGTGGGTGAACAACACGGCCTATGCGTTGAATATCCTGAAGAACGGAAACCCTTATTGTCCGGCTTACACCGAGCAGGACTACCTGAAAGTGACTGCAACCGGCTACAACGGTGAAAAAGAGACCGGCATGGCGGAGTTCTTCCTGGCAAAAGACAAGAAATTCGTGGAAGACTGGACAAAGTGGGAGCTTTCCGGTCTCGGTAAAGTCACCAAAGTGAGATTCGACATGAAAGGATTCGAGCAGGGCAAGGAACAGCTGAACGCTCCGGCCTACTTCGCCTACGACGACGTTGCTGTCGTCATGAAGTAAGCATATCCTGAAGATACGGAACGGCTCCACCCCTCGATGGGATGGAGCCGTTTTTCATTCGATGCACCGGCACAAGGCCGTCAGCAACTATCTGTTGCGTTCTTCAATCTTCTTCTTGAGAACATCAGGATGGTTGGTCGTGATGAAGTCCACGCCACGGTCGAGGAAACGGTCCATATCTTCCTCAGAATTCACGGTCCAGACATTGACCGCCATACCGAGTCTATGCGCCTGACGGATGTATTTCTTCAAGGTGCATCCCTGGCTGTAGTCGATGCCTCGAACGCCGTGCTGCAGGCAGAGCTTCGGAGTCTTGTCTCCACTGAGATACATCACCATAGCCTCAGGAAGGGCCTCCGCAATACGGCAGCAGTTCTTCCAGCTGAAAGCGATCCAGACCACCTGATCCAGCAGATCATGCTCTTTCACCATCTCGATACATTTGTCGACCACACGACAGTTGTTCTCAGCCTTCGCATGGCTCTTGATCTCCAGCACCAGCTTCATGTCGGAATCACTTTCATTCATGGCCTGGAGAATGGACTCCAAGGTCGGGACCGGCTCACCATTGGCCAGCGCGACATCCTTGATCTCGGCATAATCGGTGAATTCCAGCTTTCGATTCTGCTCGTCAGTCGGGATGGTTGCATTGTGGTTCACGACCACGACATCGTCAGGAGTGATCCAGACATCAATCTCAGCGCCCCAGATTCCAAGGCCCTGCGCCCGTTTGAAAGCCGCAAGCGAGTTTTCCGGATACATCTTGTCCTTCGAACCGTTTTCGTGATAACAGCGATGAGCGACCACCTGAGTACGGCATTTCGGAGTTTTGCCAGACTGCGCTGACAATTCCTGGGCTGTCGCAAGGCCCAATACCATTGGCATAAGTGCCATCATTTTGAAAATCGTTTTCACTATAATTGATTCTTTTGGTTTCTTACCTCAAAGGTACACAAAATTTCCGCTCATTTTTTAAACTTTTCGGGGTTTATGACGGGATTTCTTCATAACGGCCTCAGCGCTGATCTCTTCCGACATCCAGAATCGGCGCATAGACATTGGTATAGCCCAGCAGACGGGCTTCCTGACGGAGGGTCTCAGGATTATCCTTCGTGCAGGCTGAAAGTCCAGCTGCCAAGAGAAGGAAGATCAGAAGATAATGACGTTTCATACACTAAGAATTTAAGGGGTGAAGGAGGGTTAGTTGAGGTTCGTCCAGGACATGTCATAGAGGCTGACACGGTCTCTATGATATGGTGATCCTGTCGGACACAAATTCGTGAATCTCAAACGGAAGACGCCTGGAACATTGACCGTTTCCGAAAAGTCATATCCTTGCTCAAAGACTGGTTCCGGTTCGGTAATGTCCTTCGTCCAAAGCACTTCCTCGGCCTCATTCAGGACTTCAACTTTGAATGACAGCTGATCCAGTTTTGATTCAAGAAGACCGTACTTGAATGTCAATGTCTTACAACCTCCGGCCAATAATGGAGAGATCAGCTCACCTGGACTGCTTGTCTTACCACCTAAAGTCATCGCAATATGCCTTGACGGATACATCTCAACCGCAGCGCAACTCTGACTTGTCCACCCATCCATAGACCTGAGTTCATTATCATAATTTGAAGAATATCCCTGATTGAAAGTATCGAAGTCGGCCTTATTGACAGCCAAGGGAGCCGTGGAGGGTGCAAAATCCAGATTCAGCGTCGTGATGGTTCCCTGGTCGAAACGAAGCGGTACCTCAAGGCGTTTCGCGATTCTGCAAGTGAGCGTTTTGCCTTGAGCAGTCGCGCTCGGGACACAGAGCAGTTCTTCACCAGCCGGATAGGAGAAAGGTTTGACACCCATATAGAACTTGGCGGTTTCGCCCGGCTTGATCGGGGTGCCTTCCTGAATTTCCAATCTGGCGATGCTCTCCTTCTTGTTCGGTGTGATCCGAATGTCCTCCCCGGAAAAGTCCACCTCAAATTGTCCATTAATGAGTTCCGGGGCCTTGAGCAGAATGTCCTGGAGCGTCAGTTCATGTTCCGTGGCATTCCGGACATTGAAGGCAATCACGGCCGCGACATTCTTCATCTTTACCGTCGGATAGTTCGTTCCGGGGATACCCTTGACATTTCCTACCAACGGGTAGTGATAAGGACCAGCCAAATGAGCCCTGCTGTTGTTTCCCGTCTGTACCGCAAAACGTTCCGAGCCCCAGATTCCTATCGTCATATCTCGTTTCGGAGATGCAGTTCCTGAATTCGGATAACTGATGTACCAGTCATAGACCAAGTTCGGATCAAATTCTGCCGGCAAGGTTCCTTCTATCCTTCCTGACTCTGCATCCGTTACTCTAAAATCAAAGCCTCTGAAATAATTCGTTGTTCCAGTTTCAGCAAAGACAACATTGACTAAATCGCCAAGGAGCCATTTGGTAGAGTTTCCATCATTCTCTGTCTTAGTTTCCGGAGTTGATAAATATATAGAATACTTTTCCAAATGATCTTCTTCACTTGTTTTGATCTCTGCACAAGAAAACAACAGAAGAGGAACGAAACCTAAAAAAATAAAACTTTTATTCATAACTTTTTCTAATAAGGTAGGGCAAACTGCATTGCCCCACCTTATCAATTGATTTATTATCGAATATTCTGGATAGCTTTTTCATAAGTAATTTCATAACCTTCAGGGCGTATGCCTGCATCGCGAGTTCTGTCACCATTTTCACAAGAAACTGTTCCGCAACCGAGTCCATCGGAAATGGCCTGAAGGACCGGCATCGGATCAACATCGGATCTCTGGCGAAGGTTGAAGGTCATGATGGCCCCATAACCGTTGTTCTTGGCTGCAGTTGCTTTACTCCTAATCATGAAAGTAGGAACATTCGTACCTCCTAAATTATATGAACTTGGTGCCCAATGAATATTTGATACTCCAGAGATGTCTGGAGAAGCATTCCAAGCATTGAAATTAGTATAAGCATAGTCGATCAAGGCACCGGCCTCAGCATCAATCTGATGAATATTTCCGAATGCAAAGACGGTAATCAGTTTGTCGGCAGGAAGGAGAGCATGGAGTTTCTTGATGATATTGCCAAATGAACCGTCCACGAGAGGTGTGGAGTAATTTGCATATTCGTCATCAAAGCCAATGCCATCCAGATTATATTTCTGAACGGCATAAGCCAGGATATGCGCGAACTGATCCGCCTGGGTCTCGTTCATGTTCGCCAGACCGATTCCCTGCCAGTCTCCAAGAACGGTCAGAACGACCTTCATATTTTTTTCTTGAAGTTTAGCCACGTAATTATGTGTCGGCTGCTCCAATACGGGAGCCAGTTTATCATTCAGATAAAGGGTCGGTCTGACCTGTCCGTTGACCGTTTCCTTGTGAATGTTGGCCGCGAAGAGTTCCACAATATCGAAGAATCGGGAATTGTTCGCACAAACATAGTCCATCGCATTCAAAGGATTGACATCGTTGGTCTCAACCATGGCGACGACCTTCGGTGAAGCAACACAGGCTTTCGTTACCGGAGCAAGGTCCTTTGATTCCAGATTCTGCTCGGAAACAGGGGTTTCCTTAGCGCAAGAGAACAGGATACCGGTCGCTGCGACCAATACTCCTAAGATTGAGAATCTTTTCATAGTGATTTAATTATTAAAAATTAGTGTTAATAAAGTTATAAGAGCATTATACTCCTATATTCATTTAATCTATATGGTTCTAAAAATGTCATCATTTATTCCACATTCGTCCAGGAGAGATCATAGAGACTGACACGGTCTTTATGATAGGTTGCCCCTGTCGGACAAAGATTGGTGAATCTCAGACGGAAAGGTCCTGCGACATTGACTGTTTCAGAAAAGATATATCCATTTTTATATATAGGTTCCGGTTCAGTAATGTCCTTCGTCCATAGCACCTTCCCTGCTTCATTCAAGGCTTCTACTTTGAATGACAGCTGATCCAGTTTAGATGCAAAAACACCGTATTTGAAAGTCAATGTTCTACAACCCTTGGCCAATAAAGGAGAGGTCAAGACTCCTGGTGCCGATAAATTTCCACTTAAAGTCGGAGCGATGCAATCCAAGCCAATGAAGGATGAATTGGCTGCTGAGTTAACCATTCTCCATCCATCCAGGGATGTCAGTTCCTTGGAATAGCCCGTAATTTGAATACCCTGATTAAAGGTGTCGAAATCTGCCTTATTAACCGCCAAGGGGGCCGTAGAGGAGGTAAAGTCCAGATTCAGCGTCGTAATCGTTCCTCGATCGAAACTAAGCGGTGCCTCAAGCAATTTCGCAACTCTGCAAGCGAGCGTTTTGCCTTGAGCGGTCGCGCTCGGGACACAGAGCAGTTCTTCACCGACCAGATAGGAGAAAGGTTTGACCCCCATATAGAACTTGGCGGTTTCGCCCGGCTTGAGCGGGGTCCCTTCCTGAATTTCCAATCTGGCGATGCTTTCCTTGTTTTTCGGTGTAATCACAATGTCCTCCCCGGAAAAGTCCACCTCGAATTCTCCGTTGATGAGTTCCGGAGCCTTGAGCCGAATATCCTGGAGGGTCAGTTCATTTTCCGTGGCATTCCGGACATTGAAGGCAATCACAGCCGCGACATTCTTCATCTTTACCGTCGGATAGTTCGTTCCGGGGATACCCTTGACATTTCCTACCAGCGGATAACGCCAACTACCGGCCAGGTGAGCCAAACTGTTATTTCCAGTCTGTATTTCAAAACGTTCCGATCCCCAGATTCCGATAGGCATATTTACCTTTGGAGAAGCCGGGTCGACATTCGCGTAAGAAAGGTACCAGTCATAGACCAAGTTCGGATCAAATTCTGCCGGCAAGGTTCCTTCTACCTTTCCCAACTCTGCATCCGTTACGATGAAGTCAATACCTTGTTGATAATTGGAAGTACCTGCCTCCGCAAACAGGACCTGCACTCTATCTTTCAAGCACCATTTCGTGGACATCCCGTCATTGACGGTGCGGGTTACCGGGTCGGTGAGATAGAGGGTGAATTTCTTCGCTGTGCCTGCTTCGTCTTCCGGAACGAGTTCCGAACAGGAGCAGAGCAGCGAAAGGACGGACAGCATTGATAGTATCTTCTTGTTCATGATCTACGAGCTGTAAAGGATGCGGCAGGTCAGGCTCTTCCTGACCTGCCACATCAATAATTATAAGTTTATTTACCTGCCTGAACGATTTCAATTGAATCAAGAGTCTGGATTCCCAACAAGAAATTAACAAATGTTCTTCTTTCCTTTCCAGTAGTATTCGGGGCAACTTTCAATACGACATAGTCTGTTCTTGCAGCCTTTGTCATCATCATCATCATCTGATCAGTAATGTCGGTAATCCATGATTTAGCATCCTCAGGTATTGATATTTCATAACCGTAAGTTGTAGTGATAGTGAACCAAACATTGTCGCCTCCAGCAGGAATATTCAAGACACCACCTTCTGGCATGGCTCCCTGCTCACCCACGGCATCAAGCATAAATTCTCCGTTCTCGAATTTCAACACCTTGGAGACCGTCACCCCTTTGCTATTGCTGGCGAAGATGAAAATCTTACCGTTAGCAGGTAGCGGATCCGGAACACTGATCGTAAGGTCTGCTCCGTAAGGAATATCACCCACGACATTAATCTGAACTTTTGTCACCTCAAATCCACCGGTAGCGATTGCGTCTATAATGGTTTCTTTATCTGCTCCGGTAATTCTGACTGAAATGGTTGTTGACTTTGAACCTGGTTTCACCGCACCGGCATACTTATTGACCTCCATAGCAAATTCAACGGCCTTAGGAATGGAGATGGACTGTCCGTTGGAGAGTACGAAGGTGACTGCATCAGCCGCCTCCTTGACTTCATTGATCACGATGGCTCCTGGAGGGATGCTGCCGGCAGGGCCGAGAATTTCCCAGGTGGCCTCATTGTCATAAGAAATCTCGAAGTTGTCGTTGTTCAGACGGACCTTCGGGGTGATGTGGGAAGTCACCGGGAGTTTCTGACCGTCCTTGTCCAGGAGGAATTCGCCATTGACCGTCCAGTAATAGATGCCGTCCGCATCTTTCCTGGTGTCGATGACCGGGGTCACACCGTCCTGACCATCCTTACCATCTGCACCGTTTTTAATGGTGAATTTGCCGGCCTTGGAATAGACCACTTCAAAGCCTCCTTCCACCGGGGTCACGGAAACGATCTTGTCTCCGTTCTCGAGGGCTTCGACGACGGATTTGATGTCACCGATGCCTTCATTGATCTTCTGGACGGCTGTTTCGAGTTTCGTAAGACGAGAATCCAGGGCGTCCACTCTGTCTGTCAACGGCTTGTCATCATAAGAACAGCTGCTGACCAATGCTACTGCGATAGCAGAAAATACTAAAAGAATCTTTTTCATAATAGATCATTTTATTTGGTTATTAATTGTGTCTATAGATCGACGGTACCTCCGTCTTTCCAATCTTCTATAGGTGCCTTATGACTGTTGTCATCTACAGGAGCGGCCTCCTGGATGATTTCAAAAGTCTGCAGGGTCTCTATGCCTCGTCTGATTCCGAGCGTCACTCTACGCTCCGCTCCGGTATTCTGAGCGACTTTCAGTTCGATGATGTGTTCCGTCACCGCCTTGGTGGACAACTGCGAGATCCAGGTCCGTGCTTCCTCCGGGATGGACAGTTCCCAGGCATAATTGGTCCGGAGCCAGACGGTAACCGTGCCTCCTTCGCAAGGGACATTGTTGCCGTCCACGGCTGATTCGAAAATACCTTTCTCGAAACGGAGGATCTTAGAAACCGTCACGCCCTTGCTGTTGATGCCGAAAATGAAGACTTTTCCATTCTCCGGCATCGGAGAAGGAACCTTCACCTGGACATTACCGGACTTCGGATCATCCGCGATATCGTAGTTCACGGACACCACTTCAAAGCCCCCTGTGGCAAAAGCTTCCACCATCGAACCGACATCGGCTCCAGTGAGTTTATAAGGGATCAAGGCGGAAGTCGCTCCCGGTTTGACAGCTCCGGAAGTCAGGTCGATCTGCAGCGAGAATTCCTTGGCTTTTGGAATGACGAGGGTCTGACCGTCCGAGAGGACAAAGGTGACCTGATCCGAGCTATCCGTGACCTTGCTGATCAACAGTGCCCCTTCCGGAAGGCTGCCAGCCGGGCCGAGAATTTCCCAAGATGTTCCTTCATCATAGGAAATTTCAAAATTATCCCCGTTCAGGCGAAGCCGAGGAGTCAGATGGGAAGTCACCGGCAGTTTCTGACCGTCCTCGTCCAGAAGGAAGTCTCCGTTGAGCGTCCAGTAGAAGAGGCCGTCAAGGTCCTTTCTGGCCGCGATGACCGGGGTCACGCCATCGGTACCGTCGATACCATCCTTACCGTCTTTAATGGACAGGGTTCCGGACTTGGAGAAAGTGATTTCATAACCGCCTTCCACAGGAGTGAGGGCAACGATCTGGTCTCCCTCTTCCAGGGCCCGGATGACCGTATAGATCTCCGTGATGGCGGTATTCATTTCCTGGACCTGTGCCTCCAGGCGGGACAGACGGTTGTCCAGATTGTCCACGCGGTCGATGAGGGGCTGGTCATTGTAGGAACAGCCGGACATCCCGACCAGCAGGAACGCTGCTAAAACTGAATATAGCTTATTCATTTTCATAAAAGATTAAATTATCATTCTACCAGTCCTTGGACCATTTTCCATAACCCTGTGTTCCACTCGGCAAAGATTGAAGGTATTGCATATCAAAAAGATAAGAGTAATCACCTCCAGCCATAAGGTTACCAGTCAGCACACAACACATAAAAGGAACATGCCAAGACATTTCCTGACGGTCCTGCAGATTGCTCCTCAAGTCCTCAAATACCATGATCTGGTTAGATTTAGAATTTCTATAGTTTAATATTGACATATACATTTCATCCCAACTTACAACTCCACCTGGATTCCATGGGTAGTTCACACAACCGTAACGGCTTTCGTCCAGGCCGGCAATCGGTTTTCTCGGATGAAGGTCGGAGACTCCGTCCGCCCCCTGATGATAAGGGTCGATCAACTGAGGTCCCTCAGCCGCGTCGCAGTAACCCGACCAGGCATAGTCCAGGTATTTACCGACCTCGATACCGGCAGAGGCTTCCTTGTCCCAGAAGGTTTCGGTCGGTCTGCCCTGATCAGCCAAGGTGAGGAGCCGGTCCGGACCGAGCATTTCCTTCAGGGCCTTGATGAGTTTCGGATAAGAGGTTGTATTGACCGGTGGAAGCCCTTTCTCCTCCGCCTTGGCGTAACCGGCGTTGCGGTCCCAGAGGCTGATGCCGTCCAGCGGACAAGCATCCATCACGAGACGGACCTGTTCCACGAAGTCCTCGATCTGGCTGTCGCTGAGATTGCAGAAGCCCAGACCAGCAGCTCCTCCCTCGAGGGTGAGGCAGACTTTACGGCCTTCCTCCTGCAGCGGAAGAATGTAGGTGTCGTAATGCTCGATGAGGTATCTCAGATCCGCACCTAAGTCAAAGATCGCCCTGCCGGAAGCGGCATCGTAGCCGACCGTCGCTCTGCGCAGGTTGATGAGGTTACCGATGGTGCAGTACCAGCATTTTTCCGGATCGGGACCGTCCTTGTCCAGCAGATAGTCCGTCACGAGACGAGGATCGTAGTCCGCCGTGTTGATGTAGAAGACAAAGAAGGCATCGTCACCGGTATAGAGCGGTGCATGTCCATCGAAGGGCTTGCGGACTTTCAGGGAAAGGTAGATGACCTTCTCGGACGCGTCCTGAGCGGTCGCCTTCACCCTCAACGGAAGCAGGTATCTGCCTGCCTCGAGGGTATTGCCTACCGGATTGGTGGCATAGAGTTTCACCTGGAGGTTTCCGGAAAGCTTGCTGCCCGCCTTGATGGTCAGGATGCCGTGGTTCTGGATTTCATAGAAAGGAGCCGGCAAGAGGGTGTATTCCATCTTGCGGGAAGCGGCATAAGGTTCCACCAGTTCCGGGGCCACATCCACCAGGACCGTCTGGTCAAAGGCCAAGGGTGACGTGGTGGAGGCATAGATTTCCTGGATAGCGAAAGTTCCTCCTTCGGTGAGAAGGCTGTGCGCTACCTCTCCTCCGGTCGCACGGCTTCTCAGAAAGACCATGGAAGACTGGAAGTCCTCTTCGCTGATGCGGTCCTTACCGACATTCAGGCTGACCGTTTCTTTCTGACAGGCTGCAGCGACGAGAAGCGCAAGGGCCATCGTCAGGCAGCGACTGATTGACAGTTCATTGAATCTCTTCATAAGCTATTCCTCCTTCTTGTTGATTTCAGGAATCTCCACACCGTCCGGCCATTTCAGGTCAGCATGGGCGACTCCATCATTCCCGTAACGCGAGTAGTCCTTGACGACATTGCCTTTGCCGTCATCAAATTTCCAGTAACCGATGAGGGCTTCCTCCGACTGAGGGTCCATGATACGGTACATGTTGTCCCAGATCTGCTGCGGAGTCCGGGCGACTTTCCAGACACGGGCTTCCGCAATCATGCCCTGGAGCGGACGGAAGTCGTTGTAGGAGTAGCCGATGAAGAACTGGCGTTCATCGCCTGTGGCATTCGCCTGGGCTCTCATCGCGAAGTTGAGTCCGCCGTCCGGGAGGGTACCCATTTCCTTGCCCTCACTCTGGATCTTTCCATTGACATAAATCCTGACGATGCGTTCCTGGGAATCGTAGGTCGCGGCGACATGGTACCATTGTCCAGTCTCGATCTTCTTGCTGGGGTCCGCCTTCGGGAACTTGCCGAAACCTGGGGCGCTGCCGTCAAACTGGAGCTGCTGACGCTCGAAGTTGACATCTCCCAGACGGAGGAGGAAGTATTGTTCCACGCCCATGATCGTGGAGATGGCGCAGTCGCCGAATTCATTCTTGAGGTCGAACTTGTCCACATAGATGAGGGCTTCCATCGTCACGGAAGAGAGTCCGGTGTAGGCATCGGCCTGAGGGCCGGGCTGGTCGAGGAGCGGGAAGCTGATCCAGTTGTCGGTCAAATCCGCTGCCGTCGTGATGGCGGAAGAGCGGCGTACCAGGTAGTAGGCGACGGCTGAGCTGTTCATCACTTCCATGTTGTCAGAAGTGATCCTGACCGGGAAGAGGTAGGTCCTGTCGATCTCCATGGCTCCTTCGTGGTTCTCCCCTTCCCCGTCCAGGCCGATGAAGTCAATGCTCACCGGTTCGGAGGTCGTTCTGCCGGCCGGAATGGTCACCTGGCTGGAGGTGAAGGTGGTGTAGCGGTCGGGAAGCAGTTCATAGTCGGTCCCGTACCTGTGGTTGTAGGTCTCCACCAGGGAGCCGTCGAGGGCAATGGTCGCCGTGACCTCCTGTTCTGCAGGATAGGTCAAGGTCGCTGACAGCTGCTTCGTCATCGTCGAGGCTTTGTTGCCGAAGGTGGCGGGCTGGAGCTGCGACCGGGAACTCACATCGAGGTAGATGGAGTTGTCGAATTTGTACCCGTCTGCATCATAGCGGTGGCAGGCCGTCAGGGCCGTGAGGGCGATGAGGCAGAGGGCTGCTGTATTTCTATACTTTTTCATGTTCATCATTTTGAAGGGTTCAGTGTCTGGATGGCATAGCGGAGGGTGAGGTAGTTGCCGCTCTGGTGGTAGTAGTCATGGGCGAGGTCATAGACTGCCAGTCCTGCGAAAGGACCGAAGGAGACCACTCTCAGGTTCATCTCCGTGACTGCATTGTGCTCGACCTTGTCCTCATCTGCGAGGATGCCGTCCACGCTGGCTGCAAGCAGGATCTTGTCCGCAGGAATGTTCAGCGCTGTCGCTTCCATGGTGCAGAGGCGGACATCGTAGGTATTCTCCAGCTGGTCTGTCGGCAGGACGAGGTAGTCCAGTTTCTCCAGGTCAGCAGCCGGGATGAAGTGAGGATCTCCTTCGCTGACGATGAGCTGTCCTTCTGTCCGGGCCTGGGAGAGTTTCTCGATGATCCGGGAATGCTTTCCGGACACGGCAGGATCCGTTCCTCTGACGGTGGTGAAGGACCAGCCGTCCAGACCGTATTCCTTGACCTTCGCGATGGTCGCGTCGAGGTAGCTGTCCAGCGCGGCATCGTCGGAGAATTCCTCCTGACGGCCGGCCAGGTCGATCTGATAGAGGACCTTGATTCCCTTGTCGTGCATGACGGTCATGTCCTCCCGGTCAGCGGCGCAGAAGTTGTCCGCATTCGTCAGGGAGACGATGTCCAGGGAGTCCGGGAGGCTACGGAGACTGCTCTGTTCGTTGACGGCGATCTCCGGGGCGTTGTCGAAGCGGGCGTAGTAGATGAAATGTTCCGTCTGCCTGTAGTCTCTCAGCGCCTCCATGTAGTCGGCCCACAGTTCCGGATTGCGGTCCCAGAAATGCACGGGTCTGAGCTGCACCGCTTCCGTCTCGTTCCATTTGGCACAGGAGACGAGGGAGAGGCCGAGAATGATGTATGTGATTATTCTTTTCATTGTGATGCGTTTTAATGTTCTTTCACATCCCACCAGAGGCGGGTTCCGAACTTGTCGCCCTTGAAGCTTCCATCCGGGTTCTCATTGTCGAGGAGGTTGATGGCTTCCTGAAGGTTCGTCATGTTCATCTGGTACTCTTCGACCGGGTAGATCAGCCTGCGGGCATGGAGGTTGAGATCCACGCTGCCGCCGCTCTTGTCTTCCACTCCCGGGAGCAGTCGCGGATAACCGGTTCTGCGGTACTCTGCCCAGCTTTCGTTGCCGAGCGGGAAGATGGCGATCCATTTCTGGGTGATGATGCGTTCGAGATTGCGTTCCTCGGCAGTGTCCTCAGCGACGAGGCCGTCAGCGAGGTTTCCGGCATCTTCCCAGGCGATCTTGATCTCGCTCTGGCGTGCGGTGACGCTGTATTTGCCAAGCGGATCGACGTAGTTGTCCGGCATCTTCTTGTTGTCGGCGATGTACTCCGTCACGCCTTCCGCACCGCGTTCCTCGAAGGAGAGGGTGATGCCTTGCTCATAGAAGGTTCTCGCTGCTGCGGGATCTCCCCAGCGGAGTTCGTACTCGGCTCTGAGGAAGGCCACTTCCGCGGCATTCATCCACAGGTAAGGAGTGGATGAGGTGACGATCAGGTTGGAGTAGCCTTTCTGGTAGTTCTCCGCACTTTCGACGAAGGTTCCGATCCGGACACCGGCATAGACCTGCTTGTCTTCCTGGTCGGAAAGGGTGTTCTTGAGGAACATCTTCTCGAGGCGAGGATCTTCGTAGCCATTCATGTAGCAGAGGATGTCCGCTCCGGCCCTGGAGTCTTTCCAGTCGTTGTAGATGAGGGCCGTACGGTTCTCGGCGGCATGCATGGCGGCGTTGTCGGCATTGGTCTCGATGACTCCGCCAGCGATGGCTTCGGCGGCTTTGGCCTTGGCCAGCTCCGGTTTCACATAGCTCAGACGCATCGCCATCCTGAGTTTGAGGGAATTGGCGTAACGTACCCATTGACCTATATTTCCATAATAGACCTTGTCGTACTTGCTCCATGAGGAGGCGGAGATATGGCTGTTGGCCTTGAGGAGGGCGATGGCTTCGTCGAGTTCGGCGAACATCTCGTCATAGACTTTCTCCTGGCTGTCGTACTTGATGTAGAGGGATTCATTGGCCACGGCATCCGTGTAAGGGACCGGTCCGTAGGTGTCGGTCATCCTGTGGGTGATGGCGACACGGAAGAGACGGGCGAAGGCATTGGCGACCTGGTCCTCGGTGCCGTTGATGATTCCTCGGTACGGGGCGTAGGCTTCGGTCATCACGTCTCCGAAGGGGGCCTTGCGCCAGTGGTTCTCGGGGTTGTAGTATTCGAAGGCTCCGTTCCAGATCTTCGTGCTGCCGACATAGCCGGCGAAAGGACCTCCGCTGAGGCTCTCGACGAACTGGTAGAGATGCTCCTGGACCGGAACAACGAGGTTCTGGAGGGCCAGTACCTTCGCACCTGTCCTGTAATTGTTGATCTCCATCTGGTCTCCGGTCACCTGGTTCGGGTTGGTGTTGTACGCCGGGAAGAGTTCGGTGCAGGAGGTCAGGACAAGCAGGGCCGCTCCGGAGAGCAGGGCTGCCATTTTCTTCATATCAATCATTTTTGTCATTGTCTATCCTCCTTTAAAATTCAAGTTTGATGTTGAAACCCATGCTGCGCAGGGACGGCATCATGAAGTAGTCGATGCCCTGGTAGTTGTTGCCGGTAGATGCGATGGATTCAGGATCGAATGGAGCCTTGTTCCAGATCATCAGCAGGTTGTGTCCGACTGCGGAGACCGTGAGCGAGCATTTGTCACGGAACCATTTGCGTGGGAGGGTGTAGCCGATGCTGGCTTCCTGCAGGCGGAAGTTGGTGGCTTCGTAGGTGTAGTACTGCGGCAGACCGCTCTGGGAGCCGATGGCATTGTACCATTTCTGAGGATCGACACGCTGACGGCCGTTGATGAGGACTCCGCCGGCATCCCTTGCCGCTGCGGAAGCCTCGGACACGCCGTAGAGGTCCATGTTGGCCTGGGTTGCGGAATAGCAGACACCGCCGATCCTGCCGGTCAGCAGGAAGCCGAAATGGAAGCCCTTGTAGCTGAAGTCATTTCTCCAGGCGAGGTTGTATTCCGGGAAGACGCTGCCGAGGAAGATCTCGTCTTCACCGTCGGTGATGGCGATGTTTCCAGTGTTGTCGACCTCGATGTAGCCGTTATCATTGGTCTGAACACTGGAGGTCGTGTAGAGGTCTCCGAGGGAACCGCCCTTACGCAGGATATAGACGGCTTTTCCGAGGGCCTTGATCTTCAGTTCGTCGATGTCGAGTTCCTTTCCGGTCACCGGGTTGACGGCACCTTCGGCAAGCTGGAGGATCTTGTTCCTGTTCCAGCTGAAGGTGAAGTTGGAGTTCCAGTTGAAGCCGTTCCAGGTGTGGTCGTAGCCGAGGCTGGCCTCGACACCGGTGTTGCGGACGTTACCGGTCTGGAGGTACATGGTACTGTAGCTGGAGGACGGTGGAAGCATCGGGTCGAAGGTCTGGTTGTAGGTATCAGCGAGATACCAGGAAACGTTCAGGCTCAGATCTTTCCAGAAGTTCATCTCGAGACCTAATTCATAGGTCAAGGTACGCTCCGGCTTGAGGTCACCGATCGGATAATGGGTCTTGTCCTTCCAGATCTTGTTGGTCGCGTCATACTCATAGGTAGGAATGGTCAGGAAGCGCGGGAACGGCATACCGACGGAGGCGATGGAGCCTCTGAGTTTCAGGTAGCTGAGCGCCCCCATGTTCCACTCGGTAGTAGGAACCCAGGACAGACCGGCTGACGGATAGAAGAAGCCTTTCTTGAGGGAGCTGGATCCAGCCAGCTGCGAGGCCCAGTCGTTACGGCCGGTGACCGTCAGATAAAGCATCTTTTTCCAGCCGAACTCGACGCTGGCGAACACGGATTGCGTCTGGTCATACCAACCGTTCTTGGTCGCTCTCTTCTTGAGGTCGTCCAGATCGAAGACGTTGAACACGTTGGCCAGACCGTTCTCCTGGATCGGGCCACCGTAGGACAGCTCGTCTGTCTTGATGTCGTTGATCGAGGCTCCGAGGTTGGCGACGAGGGAGAAGTCCTTGCCGAAGGTCTTGTCGATATTGAGGATGACATCCGCATAGGTCTGGGTGTCATTGCCCCGGGCTTCGGTGTAGTGACCGTTCCTGCCGCCTTCGGAGATGGTGGCCTCCGTCGTGGCGTAAAGTTTCTGCGTGTAGAGATTGTTCGCATTGTCCACGCGGACACGACCGGTGATGTTGAGCCAGTCAAGGATGTCGTAGCCAGCTGTGAAAGAGAACATGTAACGTTTCTTGTCGTTGTTGCGGAGATTGCGGTGAGCGATCCAGTAAGGGTTCTGCATCCGCAGGTCACCGGCCAGGTCATCGCTCCAGAACTGTTCCATCATCTTGCTGGCCTCGTTGTAACGTTCGAAGCTGCGGTAGATGTCGAAGTCCTCACCTCTCGGGAAGAGATAGACCGAGGTCAATGGGTTCGAATAGACTCCCTGGTTCGTCATGTTCTGGTCTTTCTGGATAATGTAGCTGGCGCTGGCATCCAAACGTAGTTTTTCATTCAATAGGTAAGTTGTATTTCTGAAAGTGAAGTTGTAACGGTCGTAGATGTTGTTCGGGATGATACCGTCAGAATTCACCGCACCTGCGGAGAAGTAGGTCTGGTTCCTGTCGGTACCGCCGCTGACCGTCACGACATTTGTATAGGTATGGCCTGTCTTGAAGAAATCATCAGGAGTATAGCCCGGACGTGCGGTTTCCGGCATGTAGGCTCCCCAGCTGAATACGCCTGAACCGTTGGACTTGCCGTTGAGACCGGTTCCGTAACGGTTCTGGAACTCCGGCAGGACGAAGGGATTGAGGAATTCGGTGTTGCTGGAGAAGGTGACCTTCACCTTTCCGGCATGTCCTTTCTTCGTGGTGATCATGATCGCACCGTTAGCTGCCTGCGAGCCGTAGAGGGCCGCTGCCGCCGCACCGGTGAGGACGGACATGGATTCGATGTCCTCGGGGTTGATGTCCGCTACGGACTCTGACTTACCGCGGGAATCGAATTCGGTACCGCCACCGCCGCCGAAGTTGTACATCGGCACACCGTCGATGACGTAGAGGGCGTTGGAGGACTGGGAGATGGACTTGTTACCTCTCAGCACGACCTTCGCCGCACCGCCGATACCTGATGATGAAGTATTGATCGTCACACCCGCTACCTTACCGGAAAGTGAGTTGATGAAGTTCGCGTTCTTCACCTCGGTGAGGAGGTCGGACTCCACCTGCTGAACGTTGTAGCTCAGCGCTTTCTCGTCCCTGCGGATACCGAGAGCCGTGACGACCGTACCCTCAAGGGCGACTGACTCTTCCTGGAGGATAATGTTGAAGACTGCTCTGTTTCCTACTGTAAAGCGCTGTGTCCGGTAACCCAGGCAGGTCACCTCCAGCTGCTGGTCCCCGGAATTGACCTCCATCGAGAATTTTCCGTCGAGATCAGTCACGGTTCCGTTCTTGGTGCCTTGTTCCAGGACGGCGGCACCCGGGATGGGGACTCCCTGCTGGTCGGAAATCGTTCCGGTGATGGTGACGCGTTCCGGAGCGACCTTCCTGGAGAGGATGATGTGATGCCCCTGAATCTTGTAATCGATGGCATTCGGAGTAAAGAGAATACGGCAGATCTCTTCAATCTTCTGTTCCTTCACATTGATGGAGACAGGAACTGAGAGGTCCGCGTTCTTGTTGGCAAACAGATATTCGGACTGATCACGAATATCATTCAGGACAACCTCAAGGGGGGTGTCCTTGCGGTTCAATGTTATTCTAGTGTCCTCTTGTGGTCTAGCCTCAGCTATTGAGGCTGAAGAGAATATAAGAATAAAACATAGGATTCTGCCGATTACGGCAGAACACATTGAGTTATTATTCATACATTTGTGGAATTATTAGTGATAAGTGCTATTGTTCGATGCAATTCCGACTTGTCGCTGGGCCTGCGGATGTGCTGATCTGCAGGCTTTTTAATCGGATTTCCCTGCACTAGGTCTTGAATGATGCGGTTTTCATTTTTTTTGTGTGTTATCAGTTTATGTAAAGTCTAATGTTCCGTCTGTTCAGGAATCGGCTACCTGGTCATCTTATGTGTATCGTTCCTGTCTTGTAATCTCTCTTATAAGTAAAGTCCGCGAAATTCTTCAGCAGGTCCAGGGAGTAGCTGACTCCATCGCTGATCCTGACTTCTCCTGCCGCGATGTCCAGTTTCGGCACTTCCGGTGAATCGATCACGATTTCAATACCGAAGGCTTTCTCGAACTTCCTCATCAGATCGGCGAAAGCGATGCCGCTGATGTCGATCAGTCCGTCCGTCCAATAAATGTCCGACTCCTCGAAGGAGCTCATCTTTTCGAGACGTCCATGGTTCATGATGACTTTCTCTCCCGGTTTCATGATCAGTTTCTGGTTTTTACCGGCAGTGACCCTGACAGAACCTTCAACGAGCACTGCTGTGAATATGTGGTTCTCTTCATCAGCATTGACATTGAACTTGGTTCCCAGAACCTCTATATCAGAAGCATAAGTATTGACGACAAAAGGTTGTTCGGCATTGTGGGCCACCTCGAAATAAGCCTCTCCTTCCAGTTCGACCTTCCTGACCTTGCGGTCAAAGCGGTTCGGATAGGTCAGTCTTGCACCGGAATTCAGCTTGACGATACTGCCGTCGCTGAGGGTGAGATCCAGAATCTGTCCGGGAGAAGCCTCGATGGTCGTGCGCCCTTCAGCGAGATTGTCGGAGATCTTCTCAGGCACGATGTCCCACGCTACGAAAGCGATCGCCGCGATAGCGGCCACATTGGCCAGAGCAATCATTACCTTACGGAAGATGTCATGACGACGGATCTGAAATCTGCTGCGGCAGTCTCCATGCTCGAGGAGTTCCAGCGGGGCTTCCATGAGATAGGTCTCATAAAGGGCACTGGCCTTGCGGTAAGTCGCCTTATTATCTTCGCTGAGAGACAGCCATTCGCTGATCGCCTGCCTTTCGGAAGAGGTGGACTCTCCGCGGAAATACCTGTATAGCTGAGCTTGCGTGATCTGTTTTTTCATTTTCTGTGTACGATTCTTCTTTCTCTTTACTAATAAGAGTGACTTTCAAGGGCAGATTGACGCGGAAATTCCGACTTTTTTTGAAATTTCCTTCATTTTCTTCCTTTTAGAACAATTTCCGATACCCATCGGCACAGTTCATCTGAAAAGCCAGGTATAAATCGCCCTATCAACGGCAAGTTTCAGGTTGAAGCTTGTAAAATTTATACGAATTGTATATTTTTGATATTCTCAAACTTCGACGATAATCCATGACAGGAGGAAATACACCAAATAAAATGACGGAATGGTTCAATATCCTGAATCAGGAAAGGGTGCGTTTCGTCAGATTGGCCGTCCGCTTCGTTGTGGATCCCGAGATCGCTGAGGACATCGTCCAGGACAGCTTGATCGACTTCGTCAGGGTAATGGACCGGAAAGACATCGTCAATATCAAGTCCTATTTCTCGGTCATCGTCAAGAACAACTGCCTGCATTATCTCAAGAACAGCAAGCACCCCGGCTTCTCGCTGGAGTCGGACGGAGAACTGATCATGGAGAACATCCGGATCCTTTCTGAAGAGATTGAAGATACTACCGGACAGATGAATGACCTGAAAAAGATTCTCGACAGCTGCAAAGAACAGTTGCCGGAGCTGTCCGTGAAGGTTTTTGCCGCGAAGAGACTGGAAGGGCTTTCCTACAAGGAGATCGCGAAGAAGTTCGGAATCACGGAGCGCAGGGTCAATACCGAAATCCAGAGGGCACAGAAAGTTTTCCGTGAGGAGTTCAAGGATTACCGTCTGCTGATGCCTGTCGGTCTGGTGATCCTCTGCTCGTGGATGTAGTCATTTCCTCCGAATAGGAACTCACTCCGAACTTTTCGGGAAATAAGCACAGCCTCATCTGAAAAAGATAGGAAGATATTCAATTTGTATGTAAAAAAATACGCACAAACTCTAAAAATTTGTGCGTAAACTTGTACATAAATCGCTTAAAACATTGATAATCAATGTATATAGTGGAGATGGGCGGACTCGAACCGCCGTCCAAACATCGCACCCGATAGCTTTCTACACGTTTAGTCCTGCTTTGGTTTTCGATCAGGGACTGCCGCAGAACCGGCCATCCCTGACTTATCCTCTAAATCTTGGCGGAGCGTAGAGGAGTAACTCCGTGCATCCGGTTTGAATGATACTCCTGAGCCCGGACATAACCAGCCTAAAGTCCGGAGGAATACTCGTCGGGGGCGCATCCTTGGCGCTCCGGATTAAGGTAGTGTGCTTAGCAGACTACGCAGCGAGTGCATAATTGTTGTTGCCAACTAAAATTGTGGAAGCTGAGATTAACGGGCAAACTACCGACGCCCGACGTGCTTACCACCCGATGTCATATGCTGTCAAAACCAGAACATCCCCGTGGTGAATGCAAATATAGGGAGATTCTGCAGATATTTAACTTTTTTTTCAAAAAAAATGTTGATTTTATTTGGAGGCAATGATTTTTTTCCTACCTTTGCAATCCCAAACAACGAAAGGGAACAGTTCTTAAAGAATTCGGGAGCATAGCTCAGTTGGTTCAGAGCGTCTGCCTTACAAGCAGAGGGTCGGGGGTTCGACTCC